>Ga0208302_100217_pt1 | contig 16753 bp, 13 predicted proteins | sample 29_taG_FD_184103 | JGI IMG/M metagenome (GOLD analysis project Ga0208302, IMG submission 184103) | Marine viral communities from Cariaco Basin, Caribbean Sea - 29_WHOI_OMZ (SPAdes) (version 2) | ecosystem: Environmental > Aquatic > Marine > Oceanic | place: Caribbean Sea: Cariaco Basin... | reverse complement strand
ATGCTTCAGCTTTGAACTCAGGGATTTCTTGATTAATAATTGACGCCATGTTTCGGCTCCTTTTTTTGGTGGGTTTAATTAAACGACTGTTATTAAATAAACTGTTAGTAAATAAATTTATGTAAAACTAAGTTAGTATTTTTCTTGGAATTTTTAAAACTTCTAGCTTTCTACGACGCTTAACCTATCATAGCGCTATTACATTTCTATGACGTTAGCGATTGTACTAACTAGTGGTGTTTTTATGTAGCTAATAGTTGAATTTTCAGGCTAAAGAACCATATTCACTTATTATCTCAGACCTCTAGTTATAACACTTTAAGCATCGCTCCTTGCTAACTACAAGACTTATTATAGCAAGCTTCTATATTTAATCTAATTTAAAGATTATAACTTGATGTTTTGTTTAATAAAACATACATTCTGTCTATAATGACCTGATATTATTGTAGGTACAGTGATATTGTAGATATGACACGTACAGAGATAACGTAGGTATCGCAATAGAAATAATTATAGAATGAAAGAGAGTGGACGAAAACTAAGTTAGAAACGGCAAACGCTTGCTGGCCAAAACTCGGCCAAATCAGATATTTATTATTATTGATTATTTAATGTCGCCCGTCATTGATAGTATATTTCTATCGTGTTGACAGTACATTTTTCTTGAAAGCTTAATATGTTTCAGACAGAGCGCTTGAGCCATTTCTTTTTCTAAAATAAGCCGCCGACCAACCCATAAGAGACTTTTCATGATTACTTTAAGACAATTAGAATTTGCGCTTGCTGTCGCTAAGCATCGCCATTTCAAACGAGCAGCAGAAGAATGTAATATTTCTCAATCTGCACTGAGTCTAGGCATCGCCGAACTAGAAAAGCAATTGGACACTCAAATTTTTGAGCGCAATAACAAACAAGTTCTAATTACACCGATTGGCGAAGAAATTTTAGTCCGTGCACAGCGTGTTTTCTCAGAAATAAACGACTTAACTGCTCGGGCGCAAAGCCATCAGACTCCTCTTGCCTACCCAATGACGGTGGGTATGATTCCGACCATTGCCCCTTACCTATTACCAAAAGTATTGCCTGAACTTAAAGCCCAATATCCAAACTTCCGTATGACCGTGGTTGAGCAGCAAACCGAGCGGTTGTTAGAGCAAGTACGCTATGGTCATATCGATACGGCTATTATTGCGCTGCCCTATCCCGTAGATGGGCTACATACTTTTGAGTTTTGGCAAGAAGACTTCTTTGCTGTCTTCCCCAGTGATGATTCTCTGGCCGATTTGAAGACGATTTCTTCAGATCAGTTAAGCACTGCAAATTTAATGCTGTTAGGCGAAGGTCATTGTTTGACAGATCAGGCGTTAAACGTTTGTTCATTTGATCGAGATGAGTTTAAATCTAATTTCTCAGATGCCAGTTTGAACACCCTGATTCAGATGGCATTGGCCGGCATGGGCACTACCTTAATACCAGAAATGGCCTTACAGCAGGTTCGTCGTCAGAACAACGACGTTGCTACTATTCCATTAACTGAAAAGGGGCCACACCGCCGTATCGCCTTTGTGACCCGTCTAAACTATGCGCGCGTTGATGATGTTAATTTATTGGCCACCATCTTTAAAAAAGCGTTAGAAGCAGATCAGCAGTAAGACCCATAAATTGTTCCTGTTACTACATCTCTTACTAAAAACCCCTCTAAAATTTAGAGGGGTTTTTTATTGACTGTTATTTTATTGAATCTTGAAGAATAACCGAAACTGATTCAGAAATTAATCTATTATGAAACGAGCGCAAACCCGACAAATCGTCAGTTCTGCAATTTGAACGACTATGGGTTGTTTTATGATAGAGATAGGTTGTTTTATAGAAAAAGCTGAATGGGTTTATAGAAAAGCACTAATCAACGATTCCTGATTTACCCGCCAACATATCATGCCAGCGCTTATAATCAGGCATTGAGCGCTTGACCTCATGCCAAAATGCAGGGCTATGGTTGGCTTGATGCAAGTGACACAGTTCATGCACAATGACATACTCCGTACAGGGTAGCGGAAAAGCGGGTAGATAGACGGACAACCAAATTCGCTTAGCCTTAGTATTACAACTGCCCCAACGCGTGCTCATTTTTTTAATACGAGTTTCATTGGCTACTTTACCAACGACGGGTTGCCATTTTTGGAATAGCTCAGGCATCACACTTTGTAGCTCATGGCGATACCAGTGAAGACGCTCTGCTTCACTCATTACTCTATTTTGAGTCTCGCCCCAAAGCTTAATAGGCGATAAACCATTCTTCGAACTTGTGTTTGAATGATGGCCACCCAGTTGCTGCTTTTGCTGATGCCGCTTTAGCAACTCTGTATGATGATTAACAACCCAGTCGAGACGCTTACTTAGTGCATTGATTATATCAACGTCACTGACAAAATAAGGAGCAGAAACAGATAGCTGATAGGGTTTGAGACGAAAATTAATATTTTTAACCCGTTTGCGAGTTATGTTCAGCTGTATTTGTGCCTGACTAAGTTCAGTCTCAATGACAGTATATAAACATCGCACCTGTTCAGACTGAGTCTTGTTATGTGTCGCAGCTGTTGTAAACATGGTTCATCGCCGTTTATCTATTTATAAGCCAGTGGCTTATAAATTCGTGGTTAATAGCCACCTATTTCCTTTCAATAACATTGAGATGGTTATCAAAAGCATAAGGCTGTTGCACTTTTTCCACTTTAACAGAAAACGGGCGAGTCTGTATATTCACTTTAATTTGGGTTAATGCGCCCTGTCCATCACTTACTAAAAAGGTCGGTGATTCTGCTTTATCAGTAGTACTGTTGTGCCAAGTCGATGAAGGATAGACAGCTACCCCTGCACAGTCGGCCAAATCCACACTTTCAATTAATTCACCGCTATTTAAATCAAATACCGCTGCACAGCCCCCAATCGGACTGGTAGCACATACCAGATTGCGATTAGAATCCACACTAACACTGGCAATATAATGATGAAAGCGGTGCCAACCATTAGGATTTGTTTGATCCATTTGCAAAGCGGTAAATTCAGATTGGCTCAAACGATGGGTCAATACCATTGGTACATTTAAATGGCGCTCGCCTTGAAACTGAATACCAATTATTACTGTGCCATCATCGTGCATGGCTAAATGACGCACACTCATCTGATTGTGCGCTGGGTATACTTGCTGAATCAGCTTGCCTTCATGACGGTCTAAATAAACCAATGAAGGCTGCATGCTATCAATATTCAGTTCTTCGCGTGAGGCTCTTTCAGTTTTAATACCGCCATTGGCGATAACCAAGGTTTTACCATCAGGGTGCATGACAATTTCATGCGGTCCAATCCCTTGCGTGGCAAACTCGCCTATTTTTTTATAGCCTGATGCAACGTCATAAATACCGATAACACCGCTAAAATCTGAGATATTATTTTCTGTCACATACAGTAGGTCGCCCTCTAAGCTATAACAAGCATGCCCATAAAAATGACGATTGGCTTCCGCCTTAATGCTATATTTTAACTTACCGCTATCCGCCGCCAAAATCCAAAACCACTCGCTAGGACGACGGCCCATTACTGCCACATCAATACTGTTATTCCGAGCAATGCGGTTATGAAGATCTGTACCGTTATTATGGGCAGCACTAGCGTTAGAGGACTCCTGATTCGGCTGTATTAGAATATCATGAACACGCTCTGGCATAGCCGTTTGCCAACAAATCTGGCGTTGACTATCAATGCCGACGACCGCGAACTCATTGTTGGTTAAATCAGCGACGCCACTGACCCAGCTTACTTCTGGCATAAATGGTTTAGTGTCAGCAGCGACCTTTGTAGGCGTAAATAAAGCCTGAGTTACGCCTTCGGCATAGTCCATTAAGCGAGCATTAGCATTATATTGTTTGCGTCCCAAATGATGGGCACCCACTAGTGCTATGGTTCCCGCCGTACTTAATGCCAAGGTCTTAAGACTACTCGATAATCCTGTACGCAATGACTTAGCTAGCCCAGTATTTGCGGTTACAAGGGCAGTGTGATGCTCCGCATTAGACATTAATCACCATCCGTACTGTTAAAGCCCACTTGTATTCCTAAAGTCGGCATTAATTGACGTTTAATAACTTGGGTAAGCTCGGTCAACTTCTCATACAGTTCTTTTTGCTGATCTGGTGTCGCTTGTGCCAAATCCTCTGGTAATTGAGCCAATAGTGTTGATGCGTCTGCCAATAATGTTGACATTTCATCCGCCAAAGTATCATTGCCATTGTCAGACAAAATGGTTACCAATGCTGGATCAGTTAACGCTTTATTTAAAGCAGCTACTTTAGCCGTAATGATGGCTCGACTCTGTCCTGCGGCGGCAGCTGGCAAATGTCCTTTTTTATTACCCGTAATACCTAATGGCTGGTCTAATGAGGTACTCTTTGTGGTTTCTACTAAGGCTAGTACTGAGTTAATCCAGCGGTTAAGCCCTGTCTTGTTTTGATCGCCACCTATGCCCAACAGTTGCTCAGGGGACTCTTGCCAAGCTTTTTGCACATTGCTTAATCTCACCGTTAACGCTTCACTGGCACTAACCACATATTGGCACTGCTCTTTGGTTAAGCTGTCATTGGCATACAAAACTTCCTCTAGCCCTGGTATGCCTTGTACAATAGCGCTCTCTGATGCTAACTGATCGGCGGTCAGTGTTGGGTTTGCGGCAATTAAGTCGATGACCCCTTGATGCACTAGGCCACGTTCATCAGGATAGTAGTTGATGTATAAATTACTCATACTATCCATGGCAGGACCAAAGCCAACCACTTCTGCTTGAGCCCAAGCTTTAGCCAATTCTAGCCACTGAGCACGTAATGCGGTTAGCTGTTCACCACTTACTGCACTGCCTGTTTGGCAACTTTGAGTAGCAAGTGAGCCTAAAGCACTACTTTGTTTAACCACATTTTGATACGCAGTGAGGATTTGGTTATTGGCCACCTCGGTTAAGTAGCTTTCTGCCGTATTAGGGTCAATATCGATGGTTTTAATATTTACACCATTATTGGTATTGTTACTATTCGCAGTCGGCGTCGTTGGTGTTTCTTTCGCTGCGACGCCCTGCTCTTTAGCAGTGGTTTGCGTGTCCTCGTTGGGCTTGGTACAGCTGATTAAAATACCGGCACTTAAAGCCGAGAGCACCATAGCCGCAAGTTGATGTTTTTTCATAAAATTCTCATTATTTTAGGTAACTGACCTAGGCCTAGGTCATTTCTTCTATGGTAAATTAGTCGTTTTTATTGGTCGTAAATTGGTCGCAAGTTTTATGTCATAGTGAATTTAAGAATGCCTCTAATTCTTCGCGGCCTTTTTTGTCTAGTTTCAATACTCTTTGTTTATGCTGTTGAGCCTCACCACCATGCCATAATACGGCTTCCATTGGGCTGCGTGCGCGTCCATCATGTAAGAAAGTGGCTTGTGAGTCTACTTTCTTAGCTAACCCAATACCCCATAGTGCGGGGGTTCGCCACTCATATGAAGTCGCCAAAAATTCAACTTGAGCATCTTTGGCAGGTAACTTACCAGCGATGGTGCGGTCTGCTAAATCATCCCCCATATCATGCAATAACAAATCTGTATAAGGATAGATAATCTGACCTTGTTGCTCTAAGTAATTGTCCTTGCCTTTGGGTAATTGATAACGTGGAGTATGGCAACTTTGACAGCCCATATCATAAAAGCGTTTTTTCCCTGCCAATACGGTTAGGTCATTGGCATTACGGCGGTCTGGAACGGCTAAATTTTGCGTGTAGAACTCGACAAACTTAGCAACTTCATCACTCACTTCCACCGGCGACTTACCATCACCTTGATCATCTGCACCAGTAGGCGCTTTTAGACATTGAGGTTGGTTATTGGTACAAGACTCTACGGGGCGAATACGCGAGGTCAGTCCCATATCTTCATTAAAGGCACTCATATTTTGGGTAATTAATCGTGTCTGACCCGCTTTCCAGCCAAATTTGCCCAAAGATTGTTTGCCAGTTTCGGGATCTATGACCCAATTATATTTACCACTAATACCGTCTTTATCGTCATCATTGACATCCGCTTGCCGCTTAATGGCTTGTTCTGGGATATATTCTAATAAACCAAGGCCAATCATAGGCAAAGCCACCCTTGGTGACACCATTAACTCGGCATCAAAAGCACCATAACCAGGGTTTTTTAATTGAAAATTAGGACGGCGCAAACTCACCATATGACCATCTTCAAAAGTCACCGGTACGTCAGTCCAACTTACGGCTACTTTGGCTTCGGCAGGCACACCTTGGATACCCCGATCTTGGAGCTGACCACCATATATGGGATGCGCCACTTTCTCTATTTGTGACTGTTTTAACGCTTCACGCTGCTGCTCAGTAGTTGCCGGCATGGCCAAACGAATTAACAAACTATCAGCATTATCTTCAGCATTTAGCGGTGCGTGTCCACGACCATCTTTAATGTGGCAAGATTGACAGGCTGCCACATTAAATAAAGCCCCTAACCCATCTCGACTGTCTGTGCTGGCAGGTGCTATGACCCAAGGTTGTTTAAAAAAGGCATTACCAATGAAAAAGTTGCCTTTCCGTGAGGCCGATATGTTAGAAGAAGGCTTAGAATAACTTTCACTTGAAATTATCGCGATACCTGTATCGCCTCCTTGTCTGATCTCTTGAGGATCGAAAGTGACCAGTTGTTGGTAGGGAACCCCAGCAAGGTCTTCGACTATTTGAAGTCTGGCTTTAGTCGTTACCCCCTCCTCCTTGTTATCTGTCGACTGTTGGCAGCCACTGATTGCAACTAAGGATAAGGCAGTTGCTAAACTAAGGACTAAACTTTTTTTCACTGGAAATGACATAGGCTTGTCTTAAGTGGTTTTTGGATAAGAAAGTTTTGGATAAAAGGGACCAACAACAACTTTAAATTTAGGGGCTATTAACCAAAACACGTTGCCAACTCTACACTGGCAACGTGTCAATCCATCTATCCCTGTAGTTGTGCTATTTATTAACTAATTAGATCATTAAATCAGCACGCAACCTATCATACAATTACGCACTCAGTAGTATTGGAACAAAGCGTCATAATGACTCTTTTGCTAAAACTGTGAACCAGTGTCGGCATCTAAATTTTCAATACCGATACTTTTTGCTGAATATTCGATAGCATCTGTTAGAGATTTCAAGTCATTAATCGCAGATTCTACCCAGCCTCGGCGTTTGTTTTGTTCTTCCGCCGAAACATCATGTTTACTCGCCTGCCCAACCGTAGCAATCATTTGATCTACTTTAATACCGTTTTTCTCGCCTTGTTCAACGATGGTATCAAAGCTTTTTTCAACTTTATTAAATTCTGCCTCTAATTTATCAGCTGCTTCTTGTTGACCGGCATCAATTAGAAACTGCTTAATACCATAATTACCGACTGTGCTGCCTGATACGGTCTTATATTGACCTTTAAACACGTTATCGATACCGCGGGCATTATTGGCGTAGCTTAAATGGGTCAAATCACTAAAGCACTCATGTTCATCTTCTGTTGAACCAGTGACAAATGCGACCTGCATACGCTCTGATGCTAACTCCCCTAGAGCCAAACTGCCCATTTGATAAAATAACTGACGTACGGCATTGTTTGAGCTTCTTGCCATTAAATCGCTACGCAACGTATTCTCTGAATTAGGCTGCCACTCGGCTACCATAGTGGTCAAATCATTAACCAATAACTGCGTTGCTGCTTTTAAGTATTGGCCACGCTTGGCACAGACACTCGCCTCAACTGTGTTACCTTCACCGCTGGTACATTGCTCATTGGTCATATAGTCCGTCACTGGACGATTGCCCGCGCCTTCTGCCGTCCCATTGTTGTCTTGACCCCATAATAAGAACTCAATTGCATGATAACCAGTAGTAACATTGGCTTCACTGCCGCCAATCTCATTCATCTCGGCCAATAAGTCAGGCGTGATGTTTTTGGTATCCTGTTCGACACTGCCTACGGTAATATGGTCTGAATTAATAATATTATCCTTGCTGTTATATTCACCCGCATAATCTTCAGACACATAGTCAATTAACGCCTCATCGAGAGGCCAAGCGTTTATTTGTCCTTCCCAGCCATCAACACTGCCCAAAGCTCGCTTATCATTGGCAGTAACAAATCCTTCATCAAAACGAAAGATTTCAGTTTGCGAATAAGGTTGGCGCGCTGCTTTGTAGGCAGCTCTTGCGGCTTCTAAATTAGCCTCTGTCGGATCTGCGACAAAAATATCTACCGCTTGTTGTAATTTTTTGGCTTCAGTCAATGAGTCTTCATAAGTGGCTTGCGCCATATCTGCATAATTGGTAAGCAGTTTATTAACAGAGGCTTCATCTCCTGCAATAGTAGCGGTTCCTTTTTGAGCATTATTTTCGACGGCCACTTCCTGATTACTTTGTGCAGCGTCATCTTTTTCTTTTGAGCATCCTGACAATGCTAAAGTTGTTATAAGAGCTGACATCAATACAGTATTTATTTTTGGTCTAATTAAGTTGCTCGTCATTGCTAAAGCCATAGGGTATTCTCAGAATAATGTATCTAAAGTGAGGGGGTGATAATAGCGATGAGCTATCAGAAACCCTGATTAATAACATTAGTTTTAATTAACTTATAACACTATAAATTAATATAAACAGTATTAATGAAGGATAAGTATAATAGTATTGATAACCATTATCAATAAAAAATTAAGGGTATCTGCCTATAAACTAATAGACCCTTTCTTATCTTCTCTAAAAATCCTATGAAAAAAATAAGCCGACAATAATTGTCGGCTTATTTTTATCAGTACAGTTAACTAGATTTTTGAATCCGTTAACTTAACCCCTATCTGTAATATCGAGTAAGCAAACTGCTTAATTCGTTATTATCTTAGATTTTGTGGTGCGTTTAATTTAATTTCAACACGGCGGTTTTGCATTCTGCCTTGCTCAGTGCTGTTATCAGCAATAGGTTGGCTCTGACCATAACCTAGAGTTTGGATACGTGCACCTGATACACCACGGTTTACTAAATAGCCGGCAACAGATTGAGCACGACGCTGTGATAAACCTTGGTTATAAGTTGGGTTACCCACGCTATCTGTATGACCCATTACCGTTACTGTGGTTTGGTTATACTGGTTCATAGTAGAAGCCAGTTTGTCTAGCGTATTGTAGAAAGATGGGTTGATGTTGGTGCTATCATGAGCAAACGTGATATTACCTGGCATGATTAGGTCGATGTTACCTTGACCGTCATGCTTAACTTCTACACCAGTACCTGCCATTTGTTGTTCAAGCTGTCTTTTTTGGTTTTCCATATAAGTACCAACAGCACCACCTAAAACAGCACCAATAGCAGCATCGCGACCTGTTTTGTCACCACCAGTTACTTTAGAAATACCTGCACCAGCAGCAGCGCCGCCTAAAGCGCCTAGTACGCCTTTATGAACAGTTTGTTGGCCTGTAGCAGGATCTGTTGCACAACCTGCTAGAGCTAGTGAAGATGCCAATGCAGCAATCATTAATTTGTTATTCATAATCTTTCCTTAAATTTTAAAAAGGTAATTTTTATTTGTCTAACGGACTCCGTTCTACAAAACTAACTGTGTTCTATAATTAGCTTAGCTACTTTTATTCAGCTACTTTTATTATAGTAACATCGAACCGACTATAATCGCAATCAAGTGCCTAATAAGCACCGTCATATACTAGAAAAGACGCCATTACCATGCAGTATTTGGTTTGATAATTGTATAAAAATCATTATTGTAGAAAGATTCACTTAATAAAGTTAGCAAATGTTTCATAAATTATTATGCCTTTTTCAATTCAGCAATATGTAATAATTTGTGGTTTTGCTGTATGACATCTATGCACTATCTAACGCTTTTATCGCTTACAAACCTCAACTTTGTGTCCTAAATTCTTATTTTCGATAAATAGAGAAAGGTAGGAGTGATAATCAGTTTTGCAATTTTTAAAACTTATTTGAATGGCATTACTTTGCTGTCTATTTATAATTTTTGACGCTCAAATCTCTATATATTAACGATGGTCATTGTTATGATAGCGAATCTTGGTTTACAATCGTAAACTGCGCTGGATAAACAAGACTCATATTATTTCTCAGAGCACTGTTTTCCATAGCACTGTGCTTTAAATTTCTAACACGCCTATGTTTAGCCTGTTATAAAAGTGCTATTTAGCAATTTATTAAGCTAAAAGCGTGCTGGCTCATATGTTCCTAAACTATGCTTTTGACTCACCCAAACGGTCTTTTCTATGAAAAACAAAATAAAAAACATATATCAAAAATTGCATACTAAGGCACCCTCTATCGGTAAAGCGGCTTCTTTTGCTACTGCTGCAGGGGTTATCGGTGCCAATACATTCACTATTGGCGTTCCGTTATGGTTATTAGGGGCCACTAAAGTCGCTACTGGCTCAAGTGTTGCGGACGAAAGCGTTATCAAAATTACTAAGCATTGGATTAAAACCAATAATAAGTTGATTGATAGTGTGTTACCTGAAAGAGATTGGCGTATCGAGCTTCCTGATGACCTTGAGGAAGACAAGCAATATCTGTTAATCAGTAATCACTTGTCTTGGGTAGATACCAGTGTGGTTCAATACATCAGCCAAGATCGCCTACCCCTTACCCGCTTCTTTACCAAATTCAATCTGATTTATATTCCGTTCATTGGTCAAGCTTTTTACTTCTTAGATTTCCCGATGATGAAGCGTCATACTAAAGAAGAGATTGCTAAACGCCCAGAGTTAAAAGATCGAGACATATTAGAAGCAAAACGTGCCTGCGAGCTACTTAAAGACAAACCCTTTGCTTTGCTTAACTATCTAGAAGGGACCCGTTTTACTCCAGAAAAACGAGATGCTCAGAAGTCACCTTATAAAAATCTGTTAAAGCCTAAGGCCGGTGGCATTTCATTGGCTATCCAAGCTTTAGGGCCTCAGATTGATGGCATTTTGGACATGACGATTGTCTATCCTGATGGTAGCCCCTCTTATACTGACTTATGGAAAGGCAATGTTAAGCGCTTGGGGGTACATGTACAGCGTATTGACATTCCACAAGCCCTATTCACTGCTATCGAAGAGGGTGACTATAATAATGATGACGCCATGAAGCAGACTATGTATGCTTGGTTGGATGAAATTTGGCGCAATAAAGACGAGCAGATTTCACGCATGAAAGCTGATTTTAAAAACTCTCCTAAGCCTTTATAAGCTTAACCGTTTATAATTACTGTTATTTTCTATTTTCGAGGCTACGGTTACTTGAGGTCTAAAGTCGCAAGTAACCGTAGCCTTGAGTCGCTATTGACTTGACCATACCTTAATATAAAGGGCTAGCAAAAGCATGACAGACCCCCAAAATAACATTCCATCGCCGCCAGGTAACGTTGACCCTAATATCAAATCGCCAGAAAACCCTCTAAGAAGCAAGACTGCTGTCAGATTGGCTTTATTATATGATATTGTCATGCTGTTGGTCATTGTGATTGATCTAAGTATTATCAGCCTTGACTTGCTATTAATGAGTAAGTTCATGGGCCAAGTGGCTGACTGGCTAAATCTATCACAAAAACTGCTATTTTATGTAGACAATATCCATCACCCTCTCAGGGTGCTGGGCGGATTTTTTACTATCTTTTTAATTGCAGAGTTAACCTTTCGTTGGCTACTGTCTATTATTAGCAAAGAATACAGTCGCTGGTTTTTCTTCCCCTTTATGCATTGGTATGAAGTAATTGGCTGTTTCCCTCAGTTTCGAGCATTACGATTATTGCGCGCTTTTTTTATTGGTCGCAAACTCTATCAACTCGGCTATCAAGTATTGCCACAAAAATGGATTGATAGTGGCAAATTTTATTATGATGTTATATTTGAAGAGATTTCTGACCGCGTCATCTTGACTGCGACTGATAATTTGCGTCAACAGTTCGCGGATGAAAAAGCCAATCAACGCTTTATCGAAGAGACGTTCAATAAAAATCGTCCGCAAATACAAGCGATGATGTCCTCTATCCTCAAACAAGAGCTTGGCCCGCAGTTAAGACAATTGGCTCAAAGCAAAGCCACCGAAGAGCTTTCAGTTCAGGTTGGCGTCGCGGTTCAAGAAGCCTTAAACAATACCCCAGAGTTGAGACGCTATTTGCGCATGATACCTATAGCAGGTAGTCTGATTGAAGGACAACTACACAGCATTAGCCAAAATATTGGTGAAAATATCACTCAAACTTTATTCTCGCATTTAACCCAAAGCCACATTACCGATGCCATAATTGATGAAATCGCCCAAACCGTGGCCAATATTGATTTACAAAATCCGGAACTGGATGCCCTAGTGGCCACTATTGTCAACGATGGCCTAAATGCCTTTGAAGAGCAGGTCAAAGTTCAACAGTGGAAACATCAAAAGTATTTGCATCTATAACTCTTGCATCTATAGCTTATAATTATAATAATCACTCATGAAAATAAGACCATAAAATCTCAAAACTCCTAACATAAACTATTAAAAAACTTGCTATTTTTCTTTAAGGATTCGTTATGACAGCTTCTACAGAGGTTAACTCAGCGTTAAAAATGTATGGCAAGATGCTGACTTTTACTCGCATCAAACTTGAAACCGCCAATCTTAGTGAGATTGAAGCGTATCTAGCAGATACGTTAAGTAATAAGGGCAGTCAAATTCCAGTCATTATTGATAGCGATGTAGAGCAAGATTTAGATAGCTTAGTGGAACTTTTTTGGTCTTGGGGTCTGCAGCCTATCGGTGTGGTAACCGGTATCCTTGATGAGGCGGCCAAAGCATTGCGTCTGGCCATATTTCCAGGAGATGGAAAGCGTATCGAACTGCTTAGACCGAGCAAAAAACAGTCTACTGTTGCTAGCACTGCCGCGCCTGATAGCCCGCAAGGCCATGACCCTAAAGAAGCATCTATTAACACTGAAACACCAGCCAAAGAACAGAATGACATAGCTGAAACGGTTGTTACCTCTGAAAGCAGTCGTACTGAAAGCGGTTCTGACTTTAGTGAAGCTGATGCCATGACCACGCTTTTCTATGATCAAATGCTGCGTTCAGGACAAAGCATTAACCATGTCGGTGGAGATTTAGTGTTAACTGATAGTGTCAATAATGGTGCTGAAGCCATTACTGACAATAGTCTTCATGTCTACGGGCGTGCCCAAGGACGCTTGGTAGCTGGGGCAACGGGTGACAAAGACGCTCGCATTTTTTGTCAGCGCTTTAATCCCTCGTTAGTGTCTGTCGCCGGTACTTACTGTCTGAACGACAATATTCCTGCCGAAATGATTGATAAACCGGTTCAAGTGAGATTCGTTGAAGGTCAAGGCTTGGTTTTTGAAATAATCAAGGAAAGCTAATTTGGTTATTTAGGTAGTGCCAACAGAATCTTACAATAGAGGGTTATGGAGATAAGGTGACACTTGCTGGTTTTTTTATTCATAAGTGCCACTCATATTTATCTCCTATATAAGGCTTTCATTGACATTAAACAGAAATTATTATTGGCAATCATCCCTTTATGAACAGTCATCAGTAAGATGCTAGAAATAAAAACACGTATTAAATTCACACACATATCGATGCTTACGCCTTTATAATCAAGCGAATGCTGTTACTTCAAACTTATCTGTGATAATCTAATGGCACAAAATTTGACTTATTGGGTCGCTTTGTGCTGTATAAGATTTTGCTATACATTTGGCTGAAAATTTAGCTGCGCAGTGTGTCCAAATTCATTTTAGTGATGGGCAAGATAAGAATTGTCTATTTTCAAATTTATAGGAGTATGCCATAGTGGCAAAAATCGTTGTAATTACCTCAGGCAAAGGCGGTGTCGGTAAAACTACGACTAGCGCTTCGTTTGCTGCAGGCTTAGCATTACGTGGTCATAAAACAGTTGTTATCGATTTCGATGTGGGCTTACGTAACCTTGATTTACTTATGGGCTGTGAAAACCGCATTGTTTACGATTTTGTTGACGTCATTTCGGGTAACGCGCGTTTACAGCAAGCATTGGTGAAAGACAAGCAGCTAGACAACTTATACATTCTTCCTGCCAGTCAGACTCGCGACAAAGATGCATTGACCGATGAAGGTGTGGCAGAAGTTATTGAAGAGCTGTCTAAACAGTTCGACTATATCATTTGTGATTCTCCTGCTGGTATCGAACGTGGTGCTCAGCTTGCGATGTATCATGCTGATGAAGCCATTATTGTAACCAACCCTGAAATCTCTTCTGTACGTGACTCCGACCGTATTATCGGCGTTTTACAAAGCCGTACTAAGAAGGTAGAAGAAGGCACAGGTACAGTTCGTGAGCATTTGGTTATTAATCGCTACAATCCGGAACGTGCTGCTGCTAAAGAAATGATGGACATTGATACCATCTCTAATGACATCTTGAAAGTGCCTTTACTTGGCGTGGTTCCTGAAAGCAATAGTGTTCTTGAAGCCTCTAACCATGGTGAGCCAGTTATACATTACCAAGATTCCATCGCCGGTCAGTGTTACGATGACATCGTTGCGCGTTTCTTAGGTGAAGAAAGACCATTACGTCACATTGATGTTAAGAAGAAGAGTTTCTTACAACGCTGGTTTGGGGGTTAAGGATGTCTAAAAAAAGAGGATTTTGGAGTAGCCTGTTTGGCCCAGAGACTAAGAGCTCTGGTAGTGCCAATACAGCCACTGAACGACTGAAAGTTATTGTTGCCAGTGAAAACCGTCTAAACTCTCGCTTAACAGCAGACCGCATTGAAAAGATGAAACGTGAAATTCTTGAAGTGGTCAATAAGTATGTCAATGGCGTACAAATTAATGATGTGAACATCAATCATCGTCATGAAGATAATCTTGACGTGTTGGAAATGAACATCAACTTGCCAGACGCTAAATAGTACTGACTTCTCATTTCTAGCTAAAACATTTACCCCATAAAAAATCGCCTCTTCTGAGGCGGTTTTTTATGGCTTATGGCTTTAGAAACACAACTAATATTACTATTTTATCCTAGAGATAATATTATCTTTCTTAATAAATTGATGTTGCAAGGCTCCTAAAATATGCAATGCCGTAAACACCAGTAGTGTAGTCCAAATCACATTCGTATGTAGGTTGTTAAATAGACGAGCCTGACTGCGATCCGTGACTAATATACTAGGCAGCTCAAATAAACCAAACATATCAATACTACGTCCTCCATACCAAGTCATTAAGATACCTGAAATTGGCATAGCAAATAGTAAGATATAAAGCAGTAAATGAGTCAGATGCGAAACAGTCGTCTGCCATTTTGGCATTGGTACGTCTGCTGGCGTGGGACTGATAATTCGACTAATCACTCTGGCAATCATCCAGAATAGCATGCTGACCCCAAACGCTCGGTGTAAATTCAGATAGGTATCACCATCCGAATTTTGATATAAGGTTATCATGCCCCATACCACAAGTAGCAATAACACACTGCCCCAGTGAAAAACCTTTACTGCGGCTGACCATTTATTGGGTTTGACTGCTGTCACTGTATTAGCACGGGGGCTATTTGGTGCAATAGACATACTCTACCTATCCACTTAAAATTATTAAAACAAAATAATAGCTCATTCTCATAAAAACGCATCATTATTTTGTGTAAATATTCATCCGAGCAGTTGTTATTACCTCGCTGTCACCATTTTAGACATTAACCTCTCAACATTTAATGACTGATACCTAGCAACTGATATCTAATTAGCTGGTATTTAGTAATTAATATCTAGTAGCTAATGCTTAGCATTTGGCATTTAGGAGTTAATAGCACAGATAAAAGCTAGTAACCAATAATTGAGCTAGTGTAAGCCCTATGTGCTTTGCACAGGACGATAACACAACTATCAAAACAGCTAACTATCACAAACACAGACACTGTGATTACTAAATAGTTTTGATGTTAGACTATCTACTGCACCGGTTGTATTTTAAGCGTTTGTTGCTATTCTAACTCAGATGATTAAGGCTATTTTTAACACAAACTTATAAGATTTACTACTACTAGCTTTAATGAGAAAGGCTAGTCGTAAATAGAATCCAGTTATTTGAGCACGGCCTAAGTTAATAACTAGGTGATTATTTTTCTATAAAGAGTACTGTTTTTACAAAGAGAACGCGGTTTTATAAAGTTAGCTGTCAGCTAGATATAAAGTAACCGTATTAGACCCTAATAAAAGAGAATAACCTTATAAAAAAGATTAATTTCACAACTAGTAGGGTTTGCTTTCATCAACTATGGAGGCAATACCGTTAGCTGTGTAACAATAGCGAAGAAAAGTAACAAACTGTGTATTGTTAAGATAGGCAGAGACTTATCATTATAGTTATAATACAGGTAACAATGGGATTCATAAGCACCTAGTATGACCGAAATTATAATTCAACAATAAGTCACTATAAGATCCTAAGTGCTTTGTGACTCCCGCAGAACCACAGATAATTTATACATAAATTTTGAATATTTTAAGGACTATTATGAGCAAGCAAATATTAATTATTGAAGATGATCCAGACTTAGCAGAATTGATTAGTGACTATCTAACGATGAACTATTATGAAGTCCATCATGCCCCTACCGGTCAAGAAGGTTTGGATATCTTAGACGCCA
>Ga0208302_100216_pt1 | contig 16811 bp, 19 predicted proteins | sample 29_taG_FD_184103 | JGI IMG/M metagenome (GOLD analysis project Ga0208302, IMG submission 184103) | Marine viral communities from Cariaco Basin, Caribbean Sea - 29_WHOI_OMZ (SPAdes) (version 2) | ecosystem: Environmental > Aquatic > Marine > Oceanic | place: Caribbean Sea: Cariaco Basin... | reverse complement strand
TCTTTTCGAGCAATGGCTGCGAGCATATCCAGCATCATCGAGTTAATGGCCTGCAATACACTGCTCATAAATTCTGTACTGCTTTCAGATTGAAGCGCCATATATGAGGTCGGCAGCTCTTTTGACACGATAGAGAGCTTTTTCTCTGATAGCATTCTTTTTAGCGTATCCCAATCAGCTTGGTTCAAACGCGCCAAGCGATCAATCTGCTCAACTAAGATCACATCGCCCTTATGAGCGTCTTCAATCAGCTGCATCAGCTTTGGTCGCGCCAAGATAGCGCCTGATTCGTTTTCGACATAGAAGGCAGCAATTTTGTGGCCATGATCGTTGGCAAATGCTATGAGTTCGCTTTTGGCACGCTTAGCATCTTGTTCTTTGGTAGACGCTCGTAGATACGCTCTAATAAACATAAACACCTAAAATAGTCTGTTATAAGTGGTTCCATTATACCAGTCTGTTTTAAGTGGTCTGTTAATAGGTTTGAAGGGTGAAATAGGTGGTTCCCTTAGGGTATACCCTTATTTACTGACCAGTTTTATGAGGCCCCTATAATGCTGCCACCCCAAACAACCGACCAATCAATGATGTTGCGACCATAGCGAGCACACCCCATATCACAACTCTAGACGTAGCAGGAATAACAGGGGCACCGCCCAAGCGCGCTGATATTATGCCAAGTAGCGCTAAGCCTACTATCGTTAAAGTCGCGAGTGACCAAACCAGTGTTTGTGCTGGCAAAAGTAAAATACCAATAATCGGTAATATGGCGCCCGCAATGAATGACAATCCAGAAGCAACTGACGCATGAATCGGCTTAGCTTGACTCAGATCTGTCAAACCAATCTCATCTCGGGCATGCGCCTCTAGTGCATCATGCTCAGTCAAAGCTATGGCAACTTGATGCGCTAAGACATGATCCAGTCCACGTTTCTCATAAATTTTGGTGAGCTCAAATAGCTCGCGCTCAGCATTATGAGTCAGTTCATGCAACTCTTTATCCAGATCCGCTTTTTCGGTATCAGCTTGAGACGATACTGAAATATACTCACCAGCTGCCATCGATAGAGCACCTGCGGTTAACGCGGCCATCCCTGTCAATAGCAGTGTTTGACTATTTGCACTTGCTGCAGCGACACCGACTAATAGACTCGCGGTTGAAATCAGTCCATCATTGGCACCAAGTACTGCTGCCCTAAGCCAATGATTGCGATTGCTTAGATGAGCTTCGTCGTGAATAGAATGATGCATAGCATAGATACCCTCAAACGATTTAGACATAAATTAGAATATGTCAGTGTAGCCTATAATGACACACCAATTTCCACATAGTTACCTTGCTTGCTTTAAAGCGATTATTCGATAGGTTATTAGTAAAAAGACTATTGTTTGACTGCCGGCATAAAATAATAACAAAGGCAGCGCGCGACTGTCTGAGCCCACCATAAACACATGAATACTGATGAACATATACGCCATAAAGGTCAAAAAGTGTAGCCAGCGCCATGCTGATTGACCAATATACTGCTTAATATAAAAACTAAACGCACAGATAAATAAGAACCAAAACCCCAACTGACCCAAGGCCACGCCCACACGCTCAGTCTGAAAACCAAAAGGCATTAGCACCTGCCATAAGTTCAGATTTAAGAAATTATCTGCTAATAAGATACCAGCATGAAACGCGGCAAAGCCTACGGCAATCAGGCTTAGATACTGATGTAAGACAAATACCCGCGCTGCATTAAAGCGCTTGCCTAAACGAGTGCTTAACAACAAGCCAAAAATGACTGCCAACCAAAATAACGTATAAGCGATAACACCGCTTGCCCGTGATAAATACCAAAAGTGTTTATCTGTGCTGGTCAGTAGCTGAGATACCGTCTCTCCCCAAGTTAACGACGCATAACCACCAACTCCGATAGCAATGCTTAACGTTAAGCCAACCCATAGAGCCTGAGTGAGAACATTAGTATTGGAAGCAGTATGACTGCTGGTAGGATGGTCTGTATGCATGACTATGCTCCTATGAATGGCTTTACTTAATGTATTGATATCTAGCGCATGTCGCGTGATAAATTAACTAGCAAGCAGGTTTGGACGCATGGCAGAAGTCACCATCACTTTGTTATCCCTATCTATTAACAACGCCGCAATATGGTGTTTGTTGAGCCACGCCACGGCTGCTTTAACACCAAGAAGCACGCAGTATTTGGCGTATACCTCCGCCGTCATCGCATCTTTCGCCAGTACCGTTGCAGTTAGGACGTCACTTGTTACTGGACGCAAGTCATGCGGATGGATCAAATGATGTTGCCAGCGGCCGTCGTGCAACCAGCGACGATAATCTTGCCCAGATGTGGCGACAGCCCCAGAGCTGAGCTTGAGGATCGCCACATCTTCATCATTGTGAACGTGCTCACTATTGGCAAAATACGGCTTGGCAACAGCCACTCCCCAAGACACCGGTTTATCTGTTGGGTTTTTTGGAACACCAATCGCGATATCCCCACCCATATCGACTAAGCAGGGAATATGCCAGTCATGAACTCGGCTAATATTTTCCGCCAACTGCATGGCGCACCACCCTTTGACATATCCATTCAAATCCAGTGCCATGCCAGCTGGCAGATATACTTGATGTTGTCTGTCAGCTAACTGGCGAAGCTGAATACCTTCTATCTGCTGATTGGCATGGTTAGCACTTGTCGTGTCTTGCACGTTTGTAGGGGTGCTTACGCTAGTAACAGGTAATGATGGCACAGACATTTTGGGCAAGGTCTCAAATGAATGCTTATAGCCTGCGTCCCATAGAGGGTGCAATAACGTTGGTGTTACTAAGCCTTGAGTCTTTGAGACAAAGTGAATGGCACGCTGCAACACCTCAAATAATTCTGAACTCACCTCAGACCATTGGTCGCCACGGTTATTCAGTCTCATAAGCTCACTGCTGTCATCAAAACGACTGAAGATATGCTCCCAGTCAGCTAAGCGCTGCTGAATATCGTTTGTCAAAAAAGCGACTTGTTGGTCTATTCTCATTTGTGAAGGTTGCGCGCTCAGTCTTGTGGTATTTAAGCTAATTTGAATGTGACAACCCATGGCAAACAGTTTAATCGTTGCCAGTTGCGGTGTTGTTTGATTGGACATATTTGTGTGCATTCAAAGCCCTCCCTTGACTAAACATTCAAACTAAATAATCTGTGGTTTTTCTTATTTATTGAGAAGATCGCGTACGAGCGACAACCCTTATTACCTCAACAGGTGCGACTGCATTGACCTGTCGCAATTGATTGATATCAGCGATGGGCGTTGGCGTGACTGCCCTTTCATCAGACTCAGCAACAGCAGTGCTTATAATGGCAGTGCTCACAGGGGCAGTTTTTTGTTCTTGATTGAGTAGTACCAGCCATCCTGCCATAGTACCTGCAATCGAGACCATCATAATGCTGCTTTTAAGAGCGGCAAAAGGATCTGCTTTTTTAGCCGTTTTTTTGACGGCTGGTGTCGAATGTGATTTGGTATTAGTCATCGTATTCCTCCTCATCATGTTGCTGATAGCTCATGGCGATTAGGCGATCATTCTCTTTATAGTATTTTTTATCGTGTGCTTTGCGATGTTTATCCTCTTTACGTTTATCATCATCGTGGTGCTTATCTTCATAATCGTCATCGTCAAATCTCTCAGCACGATAGTCATTGGTCGCAACCGGATTCAGTACAGTGCCGACACTGGCATCAATATAAGTAGCGCCGCTGTCTAATAGCACCTCATAAGCGACGGTGCCGTTATAATTGACGAGCTCGGGTGAAGCCTGCAATACTGAATTGGGCGCGTCTTGCTGCGCAAGCGCAGTTGCTTGCGTGGCTGTGAGTGCCGCCAGAGGTGATGGATTGGCAAATGGGGATTGCGTGAGAGGGTTTGCCACGGCTTTAAAGGACGATAAATCAGAGGATATAGAGGTAATGTCAGTATTTTGACTCATGGCATTCGCAGCTGATAGTGCGTCATCAGCGCTGGGCGACTGGACAGATAAGGCGATAACGCCACCAAAAAACACTAATGAGGTTGCACCAACAGTCAATAATAAGGGTTTTAATAGAGGTAGGCTCATAAGATTGTACTCCGTCTATATTATTAGGGAATACAACTAGCATACGGGGTAAATATTAACTCAACCTTAAGCCCACGCCGATTAATTTTTATCGTTTTATCAGATGCTTGATATCGCTTTTTTATGTCTTATCGTGACGATAAAGCCAGTTTCTGGTTGAGAGCGGTTAGCAAACTCTAACGTCAGACCGTGCAGCTCTGCTATTCGATTGGCAATGGATAGCCCAAGACCGCTACCTAATTGGCTTTGACCTGCTGGGCGATAAAAGCGCTCGCTTAAGCGCGTCAGTTGTTCTGGCTCGACGCCACTGCCATTATCGACCACTCTAATAGCATTGGTGTCGAGCTGAAGTTCAATCAAAGCGCCCTCGGGACAATAGCGAATGGCATTGTCCAACAGGTTACGGATGAGCAGTTTGAATAAAATTGGATTGATAAGGATGGGTAGAATATCAGCAGGATTGTCACAGTTCACAGTGCGTTTTAATTGCATGTGCTTTTCACGAGCCAGCCGATTGACATCACTGAGTACAATATCCGTTAGCATCAACCAATCCGGACTTTCTAATTGCTCAGGAGGTAATTGTTGTTGCGGTTCTATTTTGGCTAAAATCAGCAGTTGATCGACCAAATGAGTGGCCCGCTCAATGCCATTGCTAATGTTTTGGGCATGATAGAACAGCTGATTATCGTCTTCTACGCCAGATAACTGCAATATCTGCTGCTGTAACAAATCAGCTTGTAGCTTTAACGCCGCAAGCGGGCTTCTAAGCTCATGTGAGGCATCGGCGGTAAAGCGCTGCTCACGTGCTAGGGTATCCGCGACTTTTACAAACAAGACATTTAAGGCGCTCACTAACGGTTGGATCTCTTTGGGCACGTCCGCTGTGATGGGGCTATCATCTTGCGGTTGACGCTGTTCAAGCGCACTACTAATCTGAGTTAACGGCATAAACCCCCGCCGGATCAGCCACACCACCAAACCCATAAATGCAAATAGCCCAATCAACATCGGCAGCACTTGCACGGACATGGCATCAGTAATCATCTCTCGGCGAGATTTGAGGTTCTGTCCGACGGCAATGACCCGACCTTCATAGTCATGATCATCATGGACGTAAAATAAACGCCAGCGCTTACTAAAAGGGTTGAGGCGCTGATAGGCAGAATCATGCTCTTCTAAAAACCCATGCTGGTCTGGCAAAAAAGCAAATGATTGACCATTTTCATCAGCCATTAATAGGCGTCCTTTTTTATCCCAGATGGCAAAGCCCATATAGTCATCTTCAGCCTCACCAAGATCACCTGATAGCTGCTTACTTTTTAACGCATAGATTTTGGGCGTGTGCTTTTTGTTATCATCCCTTTGCCTATGATGGTCTTTATCGTCCTCTTCTTTGGGGGCGACCCCTATTAAATAACGGGCAACTTGAGTGATTTGGGTGTCATTCATCTCATTGATTTCGTGCCAAAGCTTCCACGCAATAAAGCTTGAGGTAAGCACCCACAGCAAAGGTAAACCAATCAGTAGCGATGTTAATAGCCGTTGCTGAATACTTTTCATAGGCTCACCAAGTAGCAGACAAAGTGGAGGCACCAAAAACAGACCGTTGAATGCCTAACGGTGGTTAATGGTGGTTATGGACTGGATTGAGATAGTAGCCAATACCGCGTTTGGTCAAGATAAAATCATTGCCCAGTTTTTTACGTAAATGATGAATGTGTACTTCAATGGCATTGCTTTCGATATCTTGTTGCCACCCATATAGCTTGTCTTCTAAGCTTGCGCGGCTGTGGATTTGCTTAGGGTGGGTCAGCATTTGCTCTAAGATTGCCACTTCTTTGATGGTTAATTCTACCATTTTGCCTTGATAAGAGACTTGCTGATTCTGAGGCTGATAGGCCACTTCGCCATAACGGACTTCAGGTTGACACCGACCTTGGCTGCGTCTCATCAATGCTTGTAGACGGGCAATCACCTCATCTAATGCAAATGGCTTCACCAAATAATCATCAGCGCCGGCATTGAGTCCTGCCACACGATTGGCAATCGCATCGCGAGCGGTGATAATCAATACAGGCGTATCTATGTGTTTTGCCCGCCAGTTTTTTAGGACGGTCATGCCATCCCCTTTTGGCAAGGTCAAATCCAGCAATACCGCATCAAACATGCCATCTTGCAGCGCAATCTCACCTTGCTTGGCATCACCAAACCAATCCACCATCATGCCATGACTTTTTAAGCCAAGGACAATACCATCAGCGATGGTGCTGTCGTCTTCTATCAATAATATGCGTGCCATATGTGCTCCATCGCTTGACTTATTTCATAGTAGTCGGCTTGTCTGTCACCGTTTTTTTGCCCGTTATCATTGATTTGATGAGGTTTTGGCGTTGCCAGTAACTCATGGCAATCGCTGCGATGATATGTAGAGGAACCAGCAGATATAAGCTGTTTGCTAATAACTCATGAATCTCTTCAAGCACCTCTTTATCACCAAACAGCCCTGATTCCATCAGATAACCGGTTAGTCCTAACCCTATAATCACGGCCCATAACGATAACATCATCAGGGCTGCCAAGGGGTTATGACCAAGATGCTGCTCATCAACGCGTCGAACACTTAAATCTGATACATGATGTTTGATTCGTGTTGGTGTGGGGAAGAAACTAGTAAAGCGTGCATAGCGCGTTCCAACCAGACCCCAAAGTAAACGTATGACCACCAGTCCCAAAACGGTATAGCCTACATACTCATGCCACTCACCACCATCTTCGGTAAAGAATAGATTGGCAATAATACCAGCTGCGACTGTCCAGTGGGTAACTCTTACTAATATGTCCCAAACTTTTACTTGCCTCGCTTTAGGCGTATTCGATAAAGGCGCGGAAGAGTCGTCGTCCCAATTCATGGTGTCTTTTTGGCTCATGGTTGTCACTCTCTTAATCATTTGTTTGTTTATTGACAACACCCGCTGCTAAACACTGAAAATCAGCAAGATATCGTAAGCAGACGAGATATCGCATCATCTGCCTCATCGCTATTACAACAAACAAATCTTAAGGTGAGCTTAGGACGTTAAAACAGGTAAATAATTGTGCAGCGGATCAGTTGCATACGTCGTGCCATAGACACCACTTAAGAATTATTTAAGAATCAGGCTGTATAATCAGCCATGCTTTTTCAATAAATGTATACTTAGTAAATCAAGCCTTCTTAACGTGAATAAAATAATTTTTAGGGAGATTCTTATGGCTGTAAAGTCATGGCAAGTAATCAGTAGTATCGTACTGATCACATCAATCACTGTACTCATGCAAATTCCCTCTGAAACGTGGATAACGTCAGCAACAGTCAGCTTGATTATGGGTGCATCGGCTTTAGCCTGCATGGCAAGCTCATGCATACTCGCTAGCCGTTGGCACGGTGTTGAACGGATCTTTGGCGGTCTGGACAGAGTTTATGAAGCGCATAAGTGGATTGCTATATGGGCACTTGTCTTCGCTGTCTATCATTTTTTATTCAAAGCCAAGCTAGACTCTTGGGAGCTTGCACCAATTTTAGAATTATCCAAATATTGGACGCGGATGGTGCGTCAACTTAGCCTTGTCGCGCTAGGTCTGATTATACTACTGGCACTGAATCGGAAAATCCCCTATGGCAACTGGCGTTGGTTGCATAAGTTCTCAGGTCCACTTTTTTTAATCGTTATACTACATTGGCTGAGCTTTGAGTCTCCCATCACACTGACTAGCCCAGCAGGTATTTGGTTAGCACTACTTTGTTCTGTCGGCGTGATTGCAGCACTGTACAAAATGGTGTTTTACCCCTTCATTGCCAAAGCTGGAGAATATAAGTTAGTCGCTATCTCCCATGGCAAAGCGGCGGTACACTTGGAGTTTGAGCCAGTAGATAAAAGGTTTCCATTCAAAGCTGGGCAATTTGCCTTTATTTCTCTTAAAGAAGCAGGTTTACGCGAGCCGCATCCTTTTACCATAGCTAACGCACCTTCTGATAATGGACGCATCCATTTTGTGATTCGAGCATTGGGTGATTATACAAAAAAGCTAAATGAACAAGCCAAAGTGGGTATGTTGGCTGATATTTATGCGCCTCATGGTAATTTTAAACGTATATCAAATGCAGAGCGTGAAATCTGGATTGGTGCCGGAGTAGGAATCTCTCCCTTTATTTCTTGGCAAGAGGATAAAACTATCGGTCATTTTGAACGTGCCACTCTGATATATTGCTTCGATCCTGCGCGTGTTTTTCCAAGTGTTGAGCGTATGCAGGAGATGACAGAACAGTCTGGAGTAGATTTCGTAGCCAACCCAAGTGGCAGTAATGCCATGGCTGAAACCATTCGGCAAGTCGCCAGTGAAGTTAATCCAAAGCAGATTCAGATTAGTTTTTGCGGTCCAAAAGGGCTTTTAGGAAAAGTACAAGAGTTAATGAAAGAAAATGGTATTCCTGCCAAAAATATTCATTATGAGTTTTTTGATTTTCGCTAGAACACGTACAATTTGCCGTGCTTAACACAAACCCAATAAGACAAATGGCACGCTGGCTCAAGTCATAAAGTCATCGGTGCTAGTGCTAAGTAGGCGAACGACAATGGTATACAGATTAATTTAAGTCATCGAACGTTGATCAGGAGCCTGGTGGTTTAAAGGCCGTCTTATACTTAATGGTCTACAGTGACTTAACATGAAATGGATATACCGCCATTTCATGTTAAAAAGGACACTACTGTGTACACGGAGCTACTATAAATAACTAGGAGTGATGATAACAATAGCGTACAACCGAATATTCAAGTCCTCACTAGGGTACCGAAACAGTGAAAGTACCTGATTGGTTCACAATAGGCATACTTATTTAATTAGTTGCCTCGTTTCTGGAGAAATAACGCCCGGTGGTGTACCAATGATATAAAGTATAGGATAATTAGTGCATTCTATTGGGGGTTTACTGACCACAAACTCTTTTTCAAAAATAACACGTTGTTTTGGCGTTATTTGATAGGCGACTGATTCAATAATGTAACCAGGGCGGAATGTATTATCATAGTAATTTAGAGCGCCTTTTTTTTCATTCCAAAATGCATATTCTTGGGGTAGTAACGGAACAAAACGCTGCTTACCATCAAATAAATAAACGCAACCATTCTCATAATCAAGCCTTAGGCTTTTATAATTCATAATATCAAATTTATTACGTAGATCAGCTGAAGCCGCATAAGGGTAAGTATAAAAGGGTTGCTGTCTTATTATAGGAGTATCTTTTTCTCTAGTTTCTTTTACTACAGGATAAGACTGACAAGCAACTAATACGCTAATTGATAACAGAGTAAGCAAAATTTTCAATTTTAAATTCCTTGTTGAGGTAGGTAAGAATCTAATTTAGCTTCCTTTTCTAGTGATTCAAACAATAATCTTTCTTTCACTTCTACAGGGGGTAGTTTTGTATTAATGCGAAATACTCAGTCGGGAGCAGGTACAGCTACGACTGTCGGGAATGGAACGTTACGTTGTTTCTCAGGTGATAGTGGGGGACCTGTATTTGCAGGAACAATTGCTTATGGTGTAATTTCTTCATGTTCATGGGTAGATGGCGATCAGAATAAACCTGTTAAATACGCTACGTACACTAGTGTAGATTATTTTAATAAACTTGGAGTAAGTATCATTGTTCCTTAACTTTAAAGCACCAATAATCTTATCTGTCCTGCTAATATCTTCTTGCTCTCAGTTTAATTCCAACTCAGAGCAGGAGAGAACATCAGACGCCGAACCCCTTACTGGTAAAGATTCTATGATAGCTGCATATAATGGAAACCTTCACTTTGATGAAGATTGCATAATAGTAAGACCTGAAGGAGAAAAAGGTATTCAGTTAGCAATACCGAAAAATGAAGTCATATCTGAAGTTACTAATAATAGCTTAGTGTACCAAGGTAAAAAATATACTGAAGGGGATTATATCCAAGTAAGTGGAGGCGTTGTTGTCAATGACGTTTCTACATTTAAGAAAAAACATAACCTTAGTGAATGTGATGGGTTAGAGGTTTTCATTCCAAATTAATATTCAACTACTCAAATGCATACCTAAATAGAACCAGTAAGAACTGATTTCTGACATCCAACGTCATAAACTCTGTTGTGGGAACATGATCGGTGCGCTATACAGGCTTCGAACTGTAGGCTGTTAAAGTCACTAATTAGGATTAAAAATATAGTACGCTTACCAAAATAGACTAAACGATTGTAGATATTATACTAGAATGGCATCATCTTAACTCTACATTATTAGTGAAGCAGATATGAAGAATAACCAGTATTGTTATCCTAAAAAATTATACGGTAATCGTGTCATGGGTGCATTGGCAGTCAGCAGCCTATTATTCGTAGTTACTGGTTGTGACAGCACAATGAAGGGTACTAAGCCCACTGATAGCGTAGTTAATACCGCATCAAATCCAGAAAAATCATCCTTACCAGATAAAGCTAAAAGCAACGCTGACGCTCAAGCAGATAGCCCAGTTTATTTTATTGCTGCTGATGCTTCTGCGTCAACACCAGACGGCATCGAAAAAGTCACTACCGCCAACAATCAGTTTGCCATTGCCATGTACCGACAGATCAATGGACATACTGGGCAAGCAGATGACAACGTGTTTTTCTCGCCGTACAGCCTGTCCACTGCGATGGCAATGCTCTATGCCGCAGCAGAAGGGGAAACGAAAGCGCAAATTCAAAAGACCTTTTATTATCCCTCAATGGATATTCTCAATCCCAATAGCGCCGCGCTCTATAATCAATTTAACAAACCCAATCCTGATTATAAACTTGCCACGGTTAACGATTTATGGATGGAACAAGGGTTAACACCTACTAAGTCCTACGTAGATACGGTACAACGTTATTACGGGGGGCAAGTGACTAACCTTGATTTTGAAAGCAATCCTAATCCTTCGCGCCTCATCATTAATAAAAAAATTGCTCAGCATACCAATCAATTGATTCCTGAGTTGCTACCAAAGGGCAGTATCAAGCCCATTACAGTTGCCGTATTAACCAACGCCATTTATTTTAAGGGCGATTGGAAAGTACCTTTCGAGGTTCAGAGCACCACTGAGCAGCCTTTTTATAATCATATAGGTACGAGTCCTAACATCAAAATGATGCAACTACAGGAGCATTTTGGTTATAGCGAGGATAAGCAAGTGCAGGTCGTGCAATTGCCTTACAAGGGTGATGACTTATCTATGCTCGTAGTATTACCAAAATCGAAAGACAAAGCAGCAATGCAGCAGCTGGTGCAGGATTTGAGCGCTGATACGATTAAGCAATGGAGTAAAGATTTAGTCACTCAAGAAGTGAATGTTCATCTGCCAAAGTTTAAGCTTGAAGCAAGCTACCAGATGAAAAACCTACTCACGGATATGGGTATGCCAAGGGCTTTTGAAAAAGGTGCTGGGTTCAACTTATTCGATAATAGCCCGCCCATAAAAATTGACGATGTCTATCATAAAGCAGTGGTCATCGTGGATGAGAAAGGCACCGAAGCGGCAGCAGCGACGGGTATTGTTGCCAATGCAACTGCTGCTTCTGCTCCGCCACCTGTATTCAAAGCCGATCATCCGTTTATCTTTATGATTAAAGACAATAAAACCGATGCGATATTGTTTTTAGGTCAGGTTAATAAGCCTTAATTAGGGCATACCTTTTTATTAACTAACGTCGTATTTGCTGACCAGTTTCAATCAACTGTGGACTATCTGGATCCACTGCAAAAAGTGTATAAAAAGAATATATAGGGTTAGTAGTACTGTTTATGGTCACACTGTTTTTGTCAGGATGTTCTATAGATTCTTGTGCGAAACTTTCAATGTACAAGCTACTTTCGAGGTTATCTGTCAACTTAATTTGAAAACGTAAGCTACCATCCGCATTATAAATAGCTGCATTATTGGGATACCTGAAAAACCACGGATAACTAGTAGCTTCACTGAACTTTCTTGGCTGTTCTTTGTAAATAACTACAAATCCTGTGCGATCAGGTAATAGCTCTATGATGTTGGAAACTGGAATAAAAATTTCTTGATCATCTCCTAGCTTAGGGGCTGTATAGAATTGAGGAAGCATTGAAAAAAATAAGCAACGCCTTACTCTAATGTTTACCACAACAAAGAAATAAGGCATCACTTATGACTCGCACCAAGCTCAACGATGAACATTGGCACAAGCTATTTATTATATTGCGACAAATTAACGTATATAACAAGCCCAATCTAAGACGTACCGTTGAAGGCATGTTGTACCGCATACGAGTAGGCTGTCCATGGCGAGACTTACCTTCTTATTTTGGTCATTGGTCTCGCATATATCATCAATACCGTTACTGGCGTAAAACCGGTAAATGGCAAAAGCTCATGAAGATAGTCACAGCAAACTATGATAGTGAATGGTTATTTATAGACGGTAGCGTGGTCAAAGCTCATCAGCATAGTTCAGGTGCAGCCAGTCATCTTGATGAGGCCATTGGTAAAAGTGTTGCAGGTAATAGCAGCAAACTGCACTTAGTGGTCGATGCTTGTGGTAACCCTATACATATTGAGCTGACAGGTGGGCAAGTGCATGACGCTAAGATGGCAAAGACGTTGATAGATAGCACGATTAATAACCAGACTAAAGCGGTGATTGCAGACAGGGGCTACGATAGTAGTGATATTAGAGAGTGTATCTTCAAGCACTGTGCTGAGTCAGTCATACCCGTTAAGTCGAACTCTAAAAGCTGTAACGACACACTAGATTGGTATTTGTATCGTTGCCGTCATTTGGTAGAAAACGCTTTTGCTAGATTGAAACATTTTAGGGGCATTGCCACGCGATATGATAAGCTCAAAGATAGCTATGCAGCGGCGGTAATGCTCGCTTGTGTCTTTATCTGGTTGCCACTCATTTGAGTTCTATACACACCCTAGTGAGGTGCTCTTCTTTTTTCAATCACTTTCGAAGTTGAGAGTGGGGTATGATATAGGTAATAAACAACATACCGTGTGCCATACCGATGTATTTCACACCTTCTGGAATGTCCATCATATATTTTAGTGGCATGGCGATGAAGAGCAATAATAAGAAAGAGGTGCCTTCTAGATAGCCTATAGTCAGCTGAATGTAAAAATGTTATGGATTTAAACGCGCTACTGGTATAAATTTTCTTTGCGTGCTGCTTACACAGAGGCTGCACAAAATTCATCCCAGTAGCACTGTATCATTTTTAAAGTGGGTTAACTAGACAGCTAAAAGGATAAAAAATGACCAAACCTAATCCAAGAGTATTAGAAGTAAAAGGCGTATTCGTTGAGCCTGCATCGGCGGCTTCAATCGGCGGTGCAATCCGTGATATTAAAGCAGGTAAAATCGCTGAAGGTTCGGTGATCGTTTGCACAGTGACGGGTAATGGTCTAAAAGATCCTGACACTGCGATCAAACAATGTGCCGATGCCGTGATGCTCACCATCAATGCCACATTGGATGATGTCAGAACATCAATCCTATCAAATATGGAAAAATAATTTTTCATGCTTTGCTCAGAAGAAAATACTTAAAAAGCCAACCAACTGCGGTTGGTTTTTTTTATTGCATCGTGCAGAATATAAACTGTATAAGAATAATTCCTATTTACAAACAATTTGATACAGTTTGATTTGTTTTGGTGCAAAATCAATAAATCGCCCAATATTTGTGCAATACAATAATGCTTCAAAGTTGGTTTTGTAAGTTATTGCAGTTTTATTGCAAAGAAATAAGATAAAACAGTAACTTAATAAAGTTGGCACGCCCTTTGCTATTTCAATAACAAGTTCAGAGTCAAATCATTTCGATTTGAACATTTGTAATAAACAGCTTGGGGGAATACCAACATGAACTTTAAACTTTCTACATTAGTGGCTGCATCTTTACTCACTTGTGCAAGTGGCTTGACTATGGCAGCTGAAAGCGATGTATCATTCTCTGGTACTGCAGCAATGACTTCAGATTACCGCTATCGTGGTATGACACAAACTGAAAGCGACCCTGCCGTTCAAGTTGGTTATGGATTAACCCATAGCTCTGGCTTATACGCAGGTGTCTGGGGCTCGAATGTCGGCTTTGGTAGCTCATTAGAGCTCGATCCATATGTAGGTTATAGCACTGAACTTGGCTCTTTGGCGTCTAAACCAGTTTTAGATGTCGGTTTATGGTACTACGGCTATCCAAGTGCTTCTGATTTGAATTGGCTTGAGCTGTATGCACGTCTAGGTTTTGCAGACACCATCACTGTTGGTGACAGTTTGCTTGCAAGCGTGAATTTCACTAATGATTTTTTTGGCTTAGATACTGATGCATGGTATTTAAACCTGACTTATAGCATGCCATTGAGCGCATCTTTCGGTGGTGTAGCAAGCTTAGGTTATACCACTGCTGACGATTATGATTTCAGTGATAACGCTAGTGGCGATGATAACTACATCGACTGGAAAGTTGGTGTGACTTACAGCTTTGCTTCTGTTGAAGACCTGTCAGCTGAGCTTGCTGCTGTCGGCACAAATATTGACGCCGACACCAACCCGTACAAACGTGGTGTAGAGACTGGTGCTGTATTTACAATTACTAAAGCATTCTAAGTTGTAAATAGCATAGGCTAGAAAATTAGCCTTGCGATAAAAAAATCCTGTCTTACTTCAAGGCAGGATTTTTTTATGGAGAATTGGTTCTAAATACGTCTTGGCATGTTAAATGCTTAATATTTATATCGAATAAAGATTGTTTGAATAGATTAAAAAGAAGGGGCTGTCCTAGATGAGTAAAATTATTTAGGATAGCACTATGAGAAAGAGTGAGCCTTTCCCAAACTTTGTGTAACTGCTTATAATCCACTAACAGGAGAATAAGCAATGACTAACCAATCTGACATCAAGAAACTGGCTGAGCAAATGGCCAGCAGCATGAAAAGCTTCGATGACATCAAAGACTTTCAAAAGCAGCTCATGCAGTCCTTCATCGACACTGCCCTAGAAGCAGAAATGGAAGAGCATCTCGGCTACCCCAAGCATGAAAAAGCAGACAAGCCTAATAAGCGCAACGGTCATACTAAAAAGACCGTCCGTAGCGACACAGGCGACCTTGAGATCTCCACCCCAAGAGACCGCGACAGTAGCTTTGAACCTGCGTTAGTGCGTAAGCATCAAACCCCGATATTAACAACGTCACCTAAGGAAAGTAAACTTCATACCTCAGTCTTCTACACTATATAAATAGTAGCATATAGAGCTTTCTCGACTCATAAGATTTAAATAAACCCATAGTAATTATAGATATTAATAATATTTCGAGCACTATAATATTGAGGGATCCACTACCTAATAAGTTATAGTGCAGATTGTATAGGTTAACTGATCTCTAATATCGCTCTCAAATTCGGAACTGAATCTTTAACTTGATTAAAATTTGAACAATTCTTGAAGCCTTGAAAGCCCTATAGAATCAGAGAACTTAGCATAGATTTCTTATTGATTTTATCGCCAGCATACTTTTTAGAACACCACCGTATTTTTTGAGGATGTCTATGTCATACTCTATTCACGATGAGCCGCACCTAAGTAACCGGAGTCAATGGCTCAGAGCAGCGGTACTTGGCGCCAATGATGGACTCATTTCTACCGCCAGTTTACTGGTTGGTGTTGCCGCCGCAAACGCGAGCAGCCAAACCTTATTACTGACAGGATTGGCGTCACTGACTGCAGGGGCTTTATCGATGGCGGCTGGTGAGTATATCTCTGTGTCCTCACAAGCAGATACTGAAAAGGCTGATTTAAAAAAAGAGCTTTACGAGCTGACGCATAATCCTGAGCGGGAGCTTGTCGAGCTGACAACAATTTATAAACAGCGTGGACTTGATCAAGACTTAGCACACCAAGTTGCTGTCGCCTTAACTGAGCACGATGTACTTGAGGCTCATGCTCGTGACGAGATAGGGCTAACTGAAATCAGTCAAGCAAAGCCCCTGCAAGCTTCCATTGCCTCCGCATTGGCCTTTATTACTGGTGCCATATTTCCTGTCATCGGCATCTTGGTGTTTCCAGCCCAGATCCTTGTTTGGTCATTGGCCGCGCTGACCATAGTCGGCTTAGTCCTACTTGGCATGGTATCGGCGCGCTTGGGCGGTGCACCCACTCTCCCTGCTGTCACTCGCGTCGTCGTGTGGGGTGTATTGGCCATGGTCGCAACATCACTTATTGGGCGATTACTTGGGGTGTAGCAGATTCAATTTAAAAGTATGACAGTTTTATTTTCAAATGACTAGAACGGTTTAGAGCCCAGTTTATTTTTAGCGCTCATTACTTTTTCGTAACGCATCCTAGAACGATACGTCTGTATCAGCGCGCGTTTGTAAGTAAAGACCTATTAAGGTATTCAAAAAGTGGTGGTGTGTCAGAAAGTATGCTGAGGAGATGAAAGGAGGGTGACAGCCAAAGCAAGATGATATATTTGAGGTTATGAAGACACAAATAGATATCATATGCCCCGACTGTCACAGCTCCAGTTTTTCGATACATGGTATAAAAAGCTATGGCAAGCAGAACTACCAGTGTAAGAACTGCAAACGTCAATTCATTGGCGACCATGCCTTAACTTATCATGGCTGTC
>Ga0208302_100213_pt1 | contig 16872 bp, 11 predicted proteins | sample 29_taG_FD_184103 | JGI IMG/M metagenome (GOLD analysis project Ga0208302, IMG submission 184103) | Marine viral communities from Cariaco Basin, Caribbean Sea - 29_WHOI_OMZ (SPAdes) (version 2) | ecosystem: Environmental > Aquatic > Marine > Oceanic | place: Caribbean Sea: Cariaco Basin... | reverse complement strand
ACCCCCTCATAAATTTTCTATTTTTCTCATAGGCTGATTATCACTAATTAGCCCCTTTTTGTATTTGATTTTATGACACATATTCCTCAAGCAGAGACTCTCTCTCGCCGAACACAATATATTCAAGTTCTTCTAATGGGTATTAGTGCCTTTGTAATGAACACCACCGAATTTGTACCGGTGGCTTTATTAAGTGACATTGCCCAAGATTTCTCCATTACCACCGCTGAAACCGGCTGGATGCTTACCTTATATGCTTGGATTGTAGCTGCCATGTCATTGCCTCTAATGCTACTCACCAGTAAACTGGAGCGTAAAAAGCTATTGCTGGGCATATTTGCTGTCTTTATTGTTAGTCATATCTTGTCAGTTGTTGCCTGGAGTTTTAATGTTTTACTGATTAGCCGCGTGGGTATTGCTTTTTCTCATGCGATATTTTGGTCAATTACCGCTGCCATTGCTATTCGTGTGGCCCCTGAAGGCAAGAAAGCATTTGCCTTAAGTGTGGTAGCCACTGGCACCTCATTGGCCATGGTACTTGGCGTTCCTTTAGGCCGAATCATCGGTCAATGGTATGGTTGGCGCACTACCTTTGGCGGTATTGGCTTTATTGCGTTGGTAGTGTTTATATTGCAAGCAAGACTATTACCTACGTTACCCAGTATGTTTAAAGGGTCTTTTAGAAAAGTCCCTGAACTACTGAAAAACCCAATGTTAGTCTGCTTGTATTTACTGATTTTCACGGTATTCACTGCACACTATACGGCCTATTCGTATATCGAGCCGTTCATGCGTGAAATCGGCTCTATCAGTGAAAACTTCGCCACGTTTATATTGTTACTATTTGGCGGAGCGGGCATCATAGGCAGTGTTATCTTTAGCCGCTGGGGTGACAGACACAGCACTCTACTAATGTTTGTCTCTATTATCATCATGCTGTTATCTATGCTGAGTTTACTATTGGCAGTTAATTCGGTTTGGGCACTTAGTCTAAATGCAACGCTATGGGGAACAGCTTTAATGCTGCTTATTATTTCGATGCAGGCTAAAGTACTAATGGTAGACCAACATGCTCAAGACATGCTGATGTCTATGTTCTCCGGCATTATTAACTTAGGCATAGGTACCGGTGCCCTATTCGGCGGTTATGCCGTGACTCACATTTCTTTGTCCAGTATTGGTTATGTGGGAGCGGTGATAAGTTTGGTAGCACTATTGCTCATCTTATTCATGATTAAGCAATTCCCTGCTCTGCGGCGTTCTTAACCTGTCCCAGTGAGTCCTTACCCTCTTTACTTCAGTTGAATAATGAGTCTGTGGTTAGCTTTTACCCTCATTGTTCAACTGATTTGCCTATTGCTAAACTGTAAATCACACAATCTTAGATCGTCATCCCCCCCTCCCTAATAAAAAAGCGATATTCATAAAATTTTTAGTCTGTCTGTGTTAAAATTTGTTGTAATGAAAATCATTATCATTATAATACTCAATCTCATAAACAGACTGGAATTTGTCATGCAACTGTCTCCTTTATTTTCTGCACTCCTGCACATTCATCAAACTCATAGAACGGATTCATTAAAATATCTAGGTATTTTTTCAGCATCAGCAGTAATGCTCGGGAGTAGCCCATTAGTGTGGGCGGCATCTGATATGACTGCGGACTCAAAAGAAGTGCCCGTGGCTGTATTTGATACTATCGTAGTTAATAGTAGTGCAGATGCTTCGGCACAAGGTTTGCCGATAGCCTATGAAGGTGAACAAGTTGCCACTGGTAGCCGTGTTGGTTTGCTTGGCAATCAAGACATTATGGACACCCCTTTTTCAACCACTGCTTATACCAATGACTTTATCAAAAACCAACAAGCTCATAGTGTTGGCGACTTACTCAAGAAAGATCCAACGGTTCGTGTGGCAAGAGGCTTTGGTAATTTTCAAGAAGCTTATCTAATCCGAGGTCTTGTGACCAATTCTGATGACACAATATTTAATGGACTGTACGGTATCTTACCGCGCCAATACATTGCCACAGAGTTATTTGAGCGTGTAGAGCTTCAACGCGGTGCTTCTGCCATGCTAAATGGCGCTGCCCCCAGTGGTGGAAATGCTGGCGGTACCATTAACTTACTACCAAAACGTGCCGGCAATGAGCCATTGCGCCAGTTAACTTTAGGCTACGGCGCAGGTAATCAAGGGCGAGTGGGCATTGATGTCAGCGACCGCTTTGGGGAAGATGGTGCTGGTGGAGTTCGCTTTAATGCTGCTTACCAAGACGGTGACAGTGCAGTTGATAATGAGTCTGCCAAATTAGGATTGGCCGCACTTGGTCTAGATTACCGAGGCGACAGATATCGTGTTTCTGCTGACTTAGGTTGGCAAGACAATAAGCTAAATGAGACACGCACCAATGTTACTTTAAGTGGGGTAACTGCTGTTCCTGAAGCACCAAAAGGCGATACAAACTGGGCCCAGCCTTGGAGTTACTCTAACGAAAAAGACCTGTTTGGTACTGTGCGTGCTGAATACGACTTTCAAGATAACTTAACGGGTTACGCCGCTTACGGCGCGCGAAAGGGTGAGGAAGAGAATTCTTTAGCCAATCTTACGGTAACCAATGCCGACGGCACAGGCAGTACTTATCGCTTTGACAACACCCGCGAAGATAAGGTTCAAAGCGCGCAGCTGGGCTTACGTGGCAAACTGCAACTCGGCAACACTCAGCATAATTGGACCTTGGCTGGAGATGTTTATGATCAAGAAGAGAAAGGTGCTTATACTTTTGACTCTGCCAATCAATTGACCACCAACTTATATCGACCGACCGCTTATAAAAATAATAACTGGTCTAAGGGTGCCTTTTCCGGTGGCAATCTCAATGATCCAAAGCGTACTGCTGAGACTCAGCTAACCAGCGTGGCACTAGCAGATACCGTCAGTTTAATGGATGATAAATTGAAGGCCACTTTGGGCGTGCGCCATCAGAATATTGAAACCCATAGCTATGATTACAACACCCAAGCCCAAACCTCTGAATATGACCAAAGTGAATGGACGCCGAGCATCGGTATAGTGTACCAACCCAACAAAGATTGGTCGTTATACGGCAACTATATTGAAAGCTTAGGTAAAGGTGAAACTGCCCCTGCTACCTCATTGGATAAAGCGGTCACCAATGCGGGTGAAACCTTAGCCCCTTACGTGACTAAGCAATCTGAAATCGGCCTAAAATACGACAACGGTACAGTAGGCAGTAGCCTAGCACTGTATCGCACCACTCAGCCTCGCGCTTATGTTAATGATGCCAATACCTTTGTGGAAGCCGGTGAAAATCGCCATCAAGGCGTTGAGCTAACTGTCTTTGGTAGCCCCGCTGAGAATATGCGACTTAATGCGGGGGTTAGCTACTTAGACGCCAAACAAACCGATACTGGTTTACAAGATTTAGATGGCAAGCGCGTGATTGGTATTCCTAAACTACAAAGTAATTTAAACGTAGAGTATGACGTTGCCGCTGTCTCTGGCTTAACCTTAACCGGTGATGTGATTCATACCGGCAGTCGCTACGCAGATGCAGCCAATACCTTGAAAGTTGATGGCTATACTACCTTAGATCTGGGTGCCCGCTATCGTACTCAATTAGGTAAGCAAGAGGTGACTTTAAAAGGCATGGTAACCAACGTCACAGGTGAAGACTACTGGCAATCAGTGGGTGGCTATCCTGGCCAAGGCTATCTTAATGCTGGTGAGCCAACTGCGCTAAAAGTATCAGCCACTTTTGACTTCTAGTACAAATAAGCGAATTGATACTGAATTAATGAATTTATTTGTCTATTTGCTTATTAATTAGTCAGTCAAGCAAATCATTAAATACTCAACAAAGGGATTAGGCGTGACCTACTCCCTTTTATTGATTAATGGCCTGTTTTTTAACCCCCATCGCTTACCCACAAGTTACTTATCGAGTTGCTATGTCGTCCATCTCTTCACCTTCCTTGTATGCCCTTATCTGGACCCAATATCGCTTAGGTTTCATTAAGGTCATTGCTTTAAATTTACTCAATGCGGCGGTGAGTATCGGTATCATTGCCTATATCAATCACACGTTTTTGAGCAGTCAGGTTTTTGAGGCGTTATCTTGGCTAAGCTTCGCACAATTTTCAGGCTTAGTATTGCTACTACTTGCTACCTCTTTTAGCTCCCAATATGCACTGACCTATTTGGGTCATCAATTTGTTTATCAGCTTAGAACTCAGTTAGTTAAGCAAATTTTAGACACCCCCGTGGCTCAGGTAGATCATTTGGGAAGTGCACCTTTAATGGCCAGTCTGTCAACGGACATTCAAGCTTTAACCACTGCCTTTGTCAGAATGCCAGAGTTGGTGCAAGGTATTATTTTATCGTTAGCAGTGTCCTTGTATCTCGGCAGTCTATCTTTGCCATTGCTACTGATTATTATGCTATGGATAGTTATGACCATTTGGATAAGCACTTTATTGGTCAAACATGTCTATCAAAATCTAACCCATATCCGCGATATTAACGATGCGCTTTATCAAGATTATCAAGCCGTTATTGAAGGCCGTAAAGAGCTGGCGCTTAATCAGCATCGTGCTAAGAATTTATATACCCAAGACCTGATTAGCCATGCCAATGCTTACAAGAAAACCATTATTAAGGCGGATACTTACCATCTGTCTGCTGTCAATTGGTCAAATATTATGATGTTTGCCGCCATTGGGGTGATTTTTGCGGTGGCGAGTTATCTAGGGTTATCACTTGGGATTGCGACTACCTTTGCCTTAACCTTATTGTTTATGCAGTCGCCTATTTTGCATGCTGTGGGTGCGTATCCTACTTTGCAAACTGCACAAGTGGCGCTCGATAAAATCCAATCTTTACAGTTGGCAGATTATGAACCTCAGTTTGTAACAGCCAACACCGACAATAACTGGCAAAGTATTGAACTGCGCAGCATCGATTATCAGTACTCAAGCAAAGATATGATTTTAAAACAAGTGAATTTAACCTTGAACAAAGGCGATGTGGTGTTTTTAATAGGCGCAAATGGCAGTGGTAAATCAACCCTAGCCAAAGTGCTTACCGGTATTTTTACTCCTACAGGGGGGCAACTGAGCATCGATGGACGTCCTATTACTGACACCAACCGAGCTGAGTATCGTCAGCTTTTCTCGGCTATTTTTAGTGATCAATATATTTTTAAACAGCTAATTGGTCCTGAAGGTCATTCTCCAGATATGAGTCTGGTTCAGCATTGGCAACGTCGCCTACAGCTACAAAACAAAGTCAGTATTGAAGGCAGTAAATTATCCACAGACAAGCTGTCGCAAGGTCAACGCAAGCGCTTAGCAATGCTGACCACAGTGGTAGAAGATAAGGATATTTTATTGTTAGATGAGTGGGCAGCCGATCAAGACCCAGCCTTTCGCCAAACCTTTTATCAAAGTTTAATTCCTGAACTAAAAGCCTTAGGCAAAACCTTGTTTATCATTAGTCATGATGACAGTTACTTTGAGCATGCTGACCGACTGCTACTTATGAAACAAGGCAAACTTATAGAGCTTAACCCTGAACAAAGAAAGCAAGCCAGCGCTGATGCCATATCGATGTTATAGAAATAGGTTATAAAAATGCGCCATAAAAACAAGTTATACCAATAGATCATAAAGAAAAATGTTAAAAAAGGTCAAAATGCCCATAGCAACAAGAGCACTTTAACCTTTTTAAGAGCATAACTATAACTGTCTAACTTTTATCGTTGAGTCAGACAGCTTAGTAATCAATAGTATAGCTGATACCGTAGTTAGTACCCGCTGCTGGCAAACGATTTCCGTCTGAATAGGTGGTCTGATGATAAACCGAAAGATAATCTTTATTCAATAAGTTGTAAACACCATAGTCTAGACGGCCTTTGCCCAATTGCACCTGACCCAATAAATCGACAGTCGCATAGCCAGTCACTGGTTGAGCATTAGACTTCGGATCAATGGCAGTTTGTTCTTTATAAGCTTTATCCGTCCCATCAATGGCCAAAGCTTGTAGACGCAGATTGCTACCCCCATCGAAGTTATACTGGACATAAGCGGTGCCTTTAAGCGGGGTAATACGAGTAGCGTCGAGCTCTACCCAGTCACCCTCGTTCTTGAACTGACCTCTGGTATAAGAGGCTGTGCCTCCAATTTGCCAGTCTTTGCTTAGATTATGAGATAGTGAAGCTTCGGCACCATAGACGCGTTCATCAGTATCTGTTACCTCTACGGTGTAGTCTTTAGTGAATTGGATGGTCTTATCTGATTCATTATAAAATCCGGCAAGCTTAGCTTGAGTATCCCCATAATTACCTTGCCAGCCTAATTCATAATTATCAATAGTGATCGGCTGCACATTGTCTGCATTGACCACATAGCCCTTTTTGACATCACGCAATGCTCGTTGAACATCAGCTGTGGTAAATCCTTGCGAATAGTTAGCAAAGATAAGGTCTTTTGGAGTTATTTGATAACTGGTACCTAGGTTAAACAAAGTTTTATTATGATCTGCTTCGCCGGCAGCAACCACGCCTGCTTGATAGGTTGGTTCGTTTTCTGCTTTTACTTGCTCATACATAGGAATAAAAGCATCAGTTTGAGTTTCTAATTCTTGATAACGAACCCCTGCGCTACCATGCCATTTATCGCTTAGATCAACATCCGTATTTATAAAGACACCTAGCTTATCAGTGGTGGTCTTAGGACCAGCGTTATAACCGACTCCGTTCGGTTTATAAACAAGGCCATTACTAGCATAAACTGTCATAAAATCTTGACCGTAATAAGTTTGTTCACTTTTTTCACGTTCAAAATCTACGCCATAACTAAACAAAGTATCTCGGCCACCAACCTCAGTGTCGGTTTGCATTACCGCTCGCACTCCTGAGACATCAATATCCGCTTCAGACTGTGCGACTAAATTGTAACCGGCGACTTGTTTGCCTGAAGGATAATAGCGCCCTTCTTCGTTTCTATAATAGCCGGTAATACTCAAGTTTGAACCCATTACATCACTGTTATTATAATTTAGGTTCACTGTGGTTTTTTCGGTCCTAGGCTGGTCATCTAACTTAACCCCTTTAATAGCTTTAAGCGAAGGTTTTGCACCAAACAGAACCGATAATCCTGGACCATAGTCAAAGCCATAATCGGTATCTTGTTCATCTTCATAATAAGTGGCTGCCAAATTAATGCTTTGGGTGTCAGTCAAGTAGGCACCCAGGTTGGCGTTGATACTTATAGAATCTGTGTCTTGCTGATCAGTTTGGAATATATCAGGGCTAACTCGATTGCCATGACTGTCAAACTTACCGCCCTTAGATTCCCAGTCGACATCTAAACGACCATAGGCTTTCTCGCTACTATAGCCAATGCTCTGACCGACATGGTAACCAAAAGAATCGGATTCAAAATCACGATTACTATTCACCCCTAACCTAGTTTGGCCGGTTAACCCCTCCTCTGAGTAAGACTTAGTAACAATGTTGATCAACCCCCCGGCCGCTCCAGCCCCATAAATACTGGTAGATCCTGACAAAACTTCAATCCGCTCTATCTGTGAAGGGTCAATACTATTTAACTCTCTTGATAAGCTACGCGAACCGGTTAATGGCACCCCATTAAGCAAATACTGAACTGGGCGCCCACGCATAGTCGTCCCATAATTACTGGTAGAGCCACTGCCAGTACCCAAACTAGGGACAAGCTGTGCCAATATATCAGACGTCATACGACTACCAGTGATTTGCTGTTCAATATCTTGCTCATGAATGACTTGAGTCACAGCTGGCATTTCACTGATTTTTTGAGCTAAAGCGGTACCGGTCTTAGACTCACTGGTTACCGTAATCTTATCAAATACCGCTGTGGGCGGTGTTTCTTTTATATATAAAGAAGCCGAAGCAGAGGTTGCTGTTTCGGCGGCATAGAGTTGTTGACAAATACATAAGGTTAATACAGATAGTGCAAGTTTGTTAGGGCTGCTCATAAGAGTTCGCTCAATAATTATAGATTTAGGTAAATTTTTATCAGAACGTCTAAAAGACAATTCGATCGGTACTGATACTGATACTGATACTGATACTGAAATTATTGTTCTTTGTATCGGCCCTTATTGTAAATGATAATCAATATCATTTAAATGTTTTTATTACTTTAATATTAGTTTTTTCTTTACTAACAATTTTTATGCTTATTATTACTCCTCAAATAGTGACTATTAACGATGTGCGGCAGGAATACGTCGGATTAGCCATAAGAAATAGCCACCACCAATCAGCGCTGCCACTGTGCCAGCGGGTAGCTCATAAGGAAATATCACATAACGGCCAATCCAATCTGCCACTACCATTACTGCAGCTCCCATAAGGGCAGCCATCGGTAATTGACGTTCAAGCTTGACTGCGCCGACTGAAGTGGCCAAGTGAGGTACCATTAGTCCCACAAAGCTTAAAGGTCCGACCGCCAAAGTGCTTGCGGTACTCAAGGCGGCTACCAGTACCAATATGGCTAAAGTCACCCAATTAACCGCCACCCCTAAGTTACGCGCTACCGAAGGACCTAAGCCCATAACCCGCAGTGGCTTAATCATCACTAAGCTTAATGTGTATAACAGGGCTGCGATAGCCATCAGATACCAAACGGTGGCAGGCTCGGTACTATAGGTCGTACCTGATAGCCAACTCAGCATTGCTTGTAAACTTGGATCACCAGAGAGTTTCACTAAGTGCATCACCCCATCCATCATGGCCGCAATACCAATACCCACCAATAGCAGATAACCAGAACTGACCCGCCTTGCCAGCCAAATAATCAATATTAATACCGCACTCGCACCCAATAGTCCGGTGAGCAGTAAGCTACCTGCCCCGGCTGCTATGCCCAAACTTGGCAAGAATAAAAATCCCAGTACTACTCCAAGGGCAGCGCCCGAACTCACGCCCAGAACTTCAGGACTGGCCATAGGGTTGCGAGTTAAAGTCTGTAATAATACCCCAGCAGTGGCGAGCATCACCCCTGTGGCCGCTGCACTTAAACTACGCGGCAATCGATATTGAGCAGTCAATGCCCATTCAGTACTTAATCCCCATCCGTCAATATCCTGTACCAATAAATTTGCCATAGCGATAAGTAAGGCCAACCCTAGACCCCAATACAAAAAGTTAACTTCGCTTGGTACTCTTACTATCATTGGTGTGACGACTTCAATACTTTGACGTCGTCTTTGTAAAATCAGCCAAATAATCAAGGGAGCACCAAGAATACCTGTCATCGCCCCAGCCGGAATAATCATTCCTAATACCGGCTCAAGCAATAAAACAATATTGCTGGTCAACCACAATATAAGAGCACCAAAACCAAAAGCGGCAACCAATCTTTTACCAATATGATGAATGCCTAAGGCGTTGACCAAGCTGGCTGCTCCCAAACCAATAAAGCCGATAAGACCCACTTCACTGATCACCAAAGCAGTGACTACCGCAGCTATCAATACCACAATTGCTCGAATAACATTAATGGGCACACCCAATCGTTTGGCCTGAGCATCATCAAGGCTCATTAAGGTAAGAGGTTTTAGTAAAAACAGACTACTAAGACCCAAGATTGCGGTAGTCACCGCCAGCGTTATGGAGGCAGACCAACTACTTTGGGTCAAAAATCCAGCAGCCCATGACATCATGCCCACGCTACGCTCGGTAAAGAACAGCACAAATACAGCAGCGACAGCAGACAATAAAATATTGACCACCAAACCAGCCAGTATCAAGATAAGCGGGTTAAATCGACTTGGCGTAGCCAGCAAAAACACCAAACTCATGCTCAGCAAAGCTCCGACAAACGCCACGAAAAACCCGCCATGAATGGCCAAACTGGGCACAAACAACGTCACTAATAATATCGCCAATTGTGCCCCAACCCCGACACCTAACGTGGTATCAGAAGCCAAAGGATTTTTGACCAATTGTTGCAGTAATATACTGACTACCCCAAGCAGACCGCCCGCCATTAACGCCACACTACTGGTGGCCAATAACTTTAATTGTATGGCCATATCAACAATGTCTAATTGCTGACTGGGTGTCAGCAGCTTATACCATGGTAATGACCACTGTTGCTCAATTAAGCTGTGACTGCTCCAGCCGCATAGTAATAAAAGCAATCCACTAACGACTAGCCAAGTTATTACAGTGGACTTGTCTGTTTTTATTTGAGTAGTCAGACTAGATTCAGATGAATTAGAATAAGAGGTCGTTTTCATTGAGCTACTCCACCGCTTAAATTAACGTCAGCTAGGTTGTTGGCTAAGGTGACTAAAGAGGCCATGCCCCCATAAATCCAAACCGGAGGTAGCTCGCCATAACAGCGGGTGTTGCCATAATTCAAACGTTGCCAAATTAAACTTTTTTCAATCTCTGAACGGGTTATCGGGCTAAGCGGATTTATCACTAACAAACAAACATCCTTATCAAGACGAGCCAAGTCTGCCATGGTAATCTGCACAAACCCCCAGCCATTACCCTCTGCCTTGGAAACAAGTTTTTTGCCCATTTGGCCAAGTGCGGGCTGAAATAGACTGTTGCTGGCATACATTCGTAGGTTATTGGCATCGATAAATTGCACTACGGCAAATTCCTTAGCTTGCGGATAGCGTTGGTTGAATTTCTTTCCAGCTTGAGCAATTTCAGCTTTACTGTTGTTGATATAGGTCTCAGCCATCTGTGGATGGTTTATGATTTTGCCCAATTGACGTGTGGGTTCACTGTAGTCCGACCAGTTAGCAATTTTATCTTTAGCAATAAACGATACCGATTCAGCCGGCACGTTGTCTCCATAAATGCTACGCGCATGTTGATAGAAAGCGTTATCAACCACCATATCTACCGGTAACTGAGCAACCAGCTCCGTATTGGGCTGATAGCGGATGCCAAGATCTACCACCGTATTCGGTAATTTAGGTTCGCCTACCCATTGATCCCAGACTCTAATATCACCGGTCGCTAATGGAGGATAGCCCATGGCGACAAGAGTGGCGGCATTACCCCAATCTGGTGATACCACCTTTAAGCTAGATTGTTCTGGAGATTCTAATAATGGTTGAGAGTCAGTTTGCTCAATTTTGGTTTGCTCGGCATTGGTTTGTTGTACTTGTGCTTGATCACAAGCGCTTAAACTTAATGCCATTAGCAGCATTAAAATTACTAATTGATGATTGGCAATGGCGTTGACATTGAGAATAGACAGGTTATTCTTCGAATTAAGAGACATAAAAGCAGATCTTATAAGTGGTCAAAATAGGAGATAACGATCAAACGATTGCCACTGGTAGCCCTGTATCTGGGTGTGCCAGCAGTTTCATATTGACATTGAAGATGTTGCTTAACACAGGAGGCTGCATGGTAGTCATGACATTACCACTGTGGCAAATTTGCCCTTTTTTTAAGGCTATGATGTGGTCTGCATATTGAGCGGCTAGGTTAATATCATGAATAATCATGACCACCCCTAAGCCCTGCTCATCGACCAAACGCCGAATTAACTGGATAATTTCCAGCTGATAATGCATGTCTAATGCTGCTAACGGCTCATCAAGCAGCAAATACTCTGTATCTTGAGCTAAACACATGGCTAACCAAGCCCTTGCCCGCTCTCCGCCTGATAAGGTAGCAGTAATACGATCAGCGAAAGGCTCCACTTGAGTCAACTGCAAAGCTTGCTGAACTTTTTGTCTATCAAAATCTGTGGGCTTTTGCAGCCATTTTTGATGCGGATAACGCCCCAACATCACTAGCTCACGTACCGTAAAACCGGCTGCATCTGGCAGTTGCTGCGGCAAATAAGCCATTTTTTGTGCCAGCTGCTTGTGACCAAAAGTTCCGATATTTCGATTGTCTAAACTAATACTGCCCTCTGTAATTGTCATCTCACCTGCCAGTGATTTGATTAGCGTAGATTTTCCTGATCCGTTGTGACCGACTAATGCCACTAATTGGTTGGGTGCTATCTCACAGCTCACTTTGTCTAGCAGAAGATTACCTTGACGTTCGATGCTAATTTGATTTGCACACAACATATCGTACTCACTTTTAATTAAATTTAGACAGTTAACTAGATTAGGACAGCACTGGTTATTCAAGCCATCGTTAATTTTGTAGCAGCAGCTGAATTCTACTAGTAAATGCTAATGAAAACAATTATCATTAACAATTATTTTCTGTAATTTATTAATGGCTTGGGAACAAGGTATGACCAATTCTGTATTACAAAAAGTTGATCCTTACCGCTTTGATTCACAATTTACTGTGTTAAACAGTGAACACAAGCACCGCATAATTGAGCATATGAATGAAGAGCATTTTGAAGATTTGATGGGGTTTATCAAAGCCTTTTCCCTGCTTAGTAACGTAGGTAGCAAGCATCATGATATAAAATTATTGGATATTTATAGCGAAGGGTTTAGCCTACAAGTTTCTGAATTGACACCGTCTTCTACGCAAAGCAAATTGCACAGCGACACCTACTTTATGAGGTTCCCTACCCCTCTATCGGATATCGAAGATCTGCAATATCAGTACATTTTATTAAAGCAGCAGGCCGACAAAAAATTGCATAAAAAGAGCATTAAACTGACAGAGCAACTGTTCCATGTTGAGCAAGGCTTTGCGGTCACTGAGAATATGTATCGCTTGGTACTAACGTTGCCTCAAGGTAATGCAGTCTCCAGTCAGTCTCTTCCTGTTACAGAACCTGGTTACGCTTATTTGTTTGATATAGAGCACAATTACCCTTTTAGCACTGACAATAGTGATGGCAATGTCAGCAGTAATAGTGATGATAGCGATAATAGTCAGAGTAATGACCAATCAGGCTCTACCACTATCAATTCCAAACGACTGCATCGTTATTACACATTGCGTAAAGCCATACTTGACCCGCAAACTGGCCAGAACCGAGCTTGGATTGATGTTTTTTTGCATGGAGAAACCTTAGGATCACAATGGTTGGCTGCTGTTAACTTGCAAAAAACAGTTAAGACTATGCGAGAAGTACCTGAAAAAGTGGCACATTTAAACCAAGGTCAAGCGTTATTGATAGCGGATGAGACCTCGATACCCACGGTTGCTAGACTACTTGAGCTTTGGCAAAACCCCATACCACCTTTGGTTATTTACATTACCCAACAAGTGTCTGATCAAGATTATCTAAACCATAGAGAGGTCAATGAATTAATAGACGATAAGCTAAAAATATTGCCTGTAGTTATTGGCGATATGGATCAAGGTCAACCTTTAGCTCAGCTTATTGACAGTACAGTAGAGGATTATCTGGCACAGCATCCAGTTGTTATTGAAAAAGTTTGGGGCGCTATAGAGACCAGCACCAGTAAAGCTTTGCGGGCTTTGCTAAAACGAAGATTGAAATTAGATCGCACCGATATGATTGTTAAAGGCTATTGGCGCAAGGAGTAGTTTGTCACTTTTAAATTTCTATATATTACTTTGTATATGTTATTTTTTATAAATAGGCTCATAAAAGTGAATAAAGCTACGGTTATATTGACATAACCGTAGCTTTTACATTTTGGCAGCTTTTAATTGTCTGTGTTGCTAGTTGATTAAAACAGATAGTTGAAGCGGTTAATCAAAAGAATATCGAAACTTACGATACTTAAAGTGGACGCTTGTTTGTGTCTTGAATACTTCTGAGTGCATTACGCTGACGTACTTTCCTGCCTCGCCACCATAGATAAACACCTGTGAAAGATAGCGTCGACACTGCCATACCAATTATCGATAGAAATACTTGATAAAGAGTATGTACTAAGCCTATACCTATATGCCCCATATGCAGACTCATCAGCCATTCATTTATCTTATTACTGGTGAGACTTTGATGACCGAAATGGGTTTTCTCTACTTTTCCGGTTATGGCATCTATCGTCACTGAAGAGGCCCCAACTTTGGTCCCTATATCTTTATTGGTCTTAAAGCGCATTTGCCATTGTTTATCTTCCTCTATCCAGCGTAAACCAAGTGCTTGTTCGACCTTTAATCCTTGGTCAGCACTTACTTCATTGGCCTGAGCCAAAAGATAATCGATGCTCTGTGCTTTGGTTATTTTGATTGGCGTTGTTTCACTATTTGATTCCCTGGAACTATTTATAGTTGGCTGATTATCTTGTCCAGGTTTCGATTGATTTTTATTTTCTTGTTTGAAAGGTTGTAGGCCTACTACCGTCTGCATCACAGGTTGATAAACTGAGTTTAGATTAAAGCCCACACTCGACCAAGCAATCACAAATAATATTACCCAGAACCAAAGCCCAAACGCTTGATGTACATCATAATTTAGCTTAAAAAAGTTAGTCTTTCGGCGTATCTTCCATGCTGGTAGCCAGCGTTTCAACAATGATGCTCTTTTCACGCTGCTTTTGTTACCGTTATTGCCTTTTTTAGTTTTAATAATACGTGGTAGGGTTAAATAAAACCCGATGAAACAATTCAAGGTCCATATCAAGGCGATAATACCTAGTATTAGCTTACCTGTTTTCCCGAGTAACAGCTCTCGGTGCAACCAAAACACTTTCCACATGGTATTGTTCCAAGCCCATACTTCTTTATCACGGCTACCAATAATTTCTGCGCTATAAGGGTTAACATAAACTTCCTGAAAGGGCGCGATATTTTTATCGTCTGGCTGCTGTTTTCTGACCCTATCTACCTCAAATACTACTGATTTATCGGGTTGTAATGTCACAGGCATACTAGAAAATTTATACTTTGGATAGGTTTTAATTACTTTATCATGCAAGGTTGAGATAGGTAATTGTGGCCGATTTTCTATCTCTACATACGCTAACTTATGGTTGAACCAATCATCTAATTCTTCATGAAACGCCAGTAAGGCCCCCGTAATACCGGCTATAAATAAGAATAGAGCCATCGTTAACCCGCTATAGCGATGAATCCAAAAACAAACTTGACGTATTTTTACTGACATAAATTATTCAATCTTCAGTTAACTATAGTTGTAGGTAGGCAAATGAGGGACTATGCAAATGAGAGGCAAGGCAACCTAGTTTCAGTAATATTTTAGTAGGCTTAGCGAGGATATTGAGACATGGCCATAAAATAACCCTACTAAACTTTGATCTAGTAGGGTTAAATAATGGTCGCTCTATTGACGGTGCCTTTCCTTATTAATTAACGTCTCTATTCACTCACTAATGAAAGCAATCTTAGTCATCTCGGCCTGACTCGCCAATGCCAACACTTGAGCCACGGTTTCATAACGGGCATCCTTATCCGCGCGTAAATGAATAGAAGGCTCAGTCTGCTGTTTCGACTGCTCAGCCAATCGGCTTGATAATTGCTGCAGGGTTATTGGTTCATCGTCCCAATATATACCCGCATCTTTATCGATACTAATTTGAATCACTTTCGGTGGGGTTTGCTGCACTGTGGCACTGGTTTGTGGCAAATCTAGTGGTACTGAAGGATTCATGACCGTCGCCGTAACCAAAAATATAATCATCAATACCAACATGATATCAATTAAAGGAATGAGATTAATCTCATTCATGGCTTGCATATCATCATCGCCTAATTGAAAAGCCATGTCACACTCCTATCTGGGGATGTCTTTACCGACTGTCTTTAACGATTGGCGGTAGAAGGGTTTAAACTATTGGCATAAGCCTTATCTTTTGAACTTTTAGCCTGTGTGATCGACGTCGATATTAAATCTGTTTCTTGAGATTTCGCTGTTGCAGCCAATAATCCATAGGCGGTATCGTTGGCAATGAATAAGGTTTTGCGATTGATACGCACTGCAATGTTATAGAAAATAACCGCAGGAATGGCCACCGCTAACCCTAATCCTGTCATGATTAACGCCTCTCCCACAGGACCTGCGACTTGACTCAACCCCGCCTGACCTGACTCTCCAATACTATGCAATGCATGAAAGATACCCCACACTGTCCCAAACAGACCTATAAAAGGGGCAATGGCGGCAGTAGTGCCTAATATCGCTAACCCTTTTTCACTTTCAAACCGATAGCGACCAATCTCTTTTAGCAATACCTGTTCTACCACCGTCTTACGTTCAGCGCTTTGCAAAGATGCGATATTTTTTGACTCAGCGCCTACCGCTTGTTCTAAGCCAGAAGCAACTTTGTCCTTGAGCTGACTGCTTTGATAAAGACGCAGTAGCCCCGTAATCCAAGAGGCAATAGACAATGCCAAAAGGCTAAAAAACAAAAATTTGGTAACAACATCGGTATATTGCCAGTAGGCTGCAAAATCCATGTTAAATCCTTACTAATATTTGGGGGTTATCTCTCTTTAACGAATGATTCTAAATAAAATAGGCTCATCCCAATTTGCTAGGTTCTAATTTGCTACTTTCTAAAAACTTGTCTTTATTTTTTGACGTATTCAACGGGCAGAATAATCTTACCAACGACGGGCAGATTATCTTCTGTAAAAGGATGCAGCTTACTTCTTTTTACTTCTGTAATGGTGGCATTATCCACAATTTGATTGCCTGAAGATTTCGTCACTGTAACCTTAGTGACATTGCCTTGTTTATCCACTATCACTTCTAAAGTAAGATTAAATATCTCGCCTAAACGGGCTCTTCTGTCTACCTGCTGCGGCAGTTCAAATTTCGGCTTGCGCTTCCAGCGGGCTTGACTTGCTGAGAAGCTCTTTGGTTTGTTATTGGCAGCCGCTTTCTCTTGAGCCGCTTTTTCTTGAGCTGCTTTTTCTTGAGCTGCTTTTTCTTGAGCTGCTTTTTCTTGAGCTGCTTTTTCTTGAGCTGCTTT
>Ga0208302_100210_pt1 | contig 17037 bp, 14 predicted proteins | sample 29_taG_FD_184103 | JGI IMG/M metagenome (GOLD analysis project Ga0208302, IMG submission 184103) | Marine viral communities from Cariaco Basin, Caribbean Sea - 29_WHOI_OMZ (SPAdes) (version 2) | ecosystem: Environmental > Aquatic > Marine > Oceanic | place: Caribbean Sea: Cariaco Basin... | reverse complement strand
AAAGGTTTTATTTTTCTAAGATACACGTAACGCCCTGACCACCTGCGGCACAGATAGAAATTAGAGCGCGACCTGATCCTTTTTGATCTAGAAGTTTAGCAGCAGTGGCTAAGATACGACCACCAGTAGCAGCAAATGGGTGACCCGCCGCTAATGATGAACCATTTACGTTTAGCTTACTACGATCAATAGAGCCTAGTGCTTTATCAAGACCTAAACGCTCTTTACAGAAAGTCTCATCTTCCCAAGCGGCTAGAGTAGCCAGAACTTGTGAGGCAAATGCTTCATGAATTTCGTAAAAATCAAAGTCTTGTAGGGTTAGACCTGCACGCTCAAGCATACGTGGCACAGCATACGCAGGGGCCATCAATAGACCTTCTTTAGGACCTGCTTTACCAACGAAGTCTACTGCTGCAGTTTCTTGATGAACGATATAAGCCAATGGTTTTAGACCATGAGCTTCTGCCCACTCATCAGTACCCAAAAGAACACAAGAAGCACCGTCCGTTAATGGAGTAGAGTTAGCAGCGGTCATGGTTGGGTTGGCATTACGCTTACCAAATACAGGCTTTAAGGTTGCTAATTTTTCTAATGAAGAATCAGGGCGTAGGTTATTATCACGGGTTAATCCCTTATAAGGGGTGATTAAATCGTCAAAGAAACCTTCTTCGTAAGCACGGGCTAAGTTGTGATGACTGTTAACTGCTAGCTCGTCTTGTGCTTCACGGGTAATGTTCCATTCTAAAGCAGTAATTGCTTGATGCTCGCCCATTGATAAACCAGTACGTGGCTCACCATTTTGTGGCGCATCGATTAGCTCTTTAGGATTAATGCTTGTTAACGCACTTAAACGTTGCTTATTGTTTCTGGCAGCACCCAGTTTGATTAGCGCTTTACGTAGGCCGTCACCCACAGCGATTGGTGCATCAGACGTGGTATCAACACCACCAGTGATCGCAGAATCAATAATACCTAGTGCAATTTTATTGCTGGCAGCGAAAGTTGCTTGAAGACCAGTACCACAAGCTTGAGACACATCATAAGCTGGAGTTTGTGGGTCAAGTGCTGTATTCAATGCTGATTCACGAGTTAGGTTTAAGTCGCGGCTTAACTTTAATACTGCACCTGCCACTACCTCACCAACACGCTCACCTTGTAATTCATAACGTTCAACCAGACCGTTTAGAGCGGCACTCAACATATCAATATTGCTGGCATCTGAGTATGGGCCGTTAGAGCGAGCAAATGGGATACGGTTGCCACCTAAAATAGCCACACGGCGGGGAAGAGCAGCTGCTTTTGGAGCAGTTGATGTTGCTTTTGCAGCGCTAGATTTTTCAGCAGACTCTTTTTTAGAGTCGTCAGATTTAGTGTCTTGCTTGGCTGGTTTTTCTTCTTTATTCACAGTTTTGTCTTCCGCGTTAGTATTAGAGGCTTGTTTGGTATCAGATGGCTTTTTGCTGTCTGACTCAGTATTTTCTGATTCAGCTAAATCGGCTTCTTCTTCAGCGTCAGCATCGGCCTTGGCTTGTGCTTTGGCTTCTTCAACTATTTTTTGCTTAGCTGCTCTGTCTGCAACAATCGATGCATCGGCTTCTGATTTTGGAGAAGAAACAACTTCATTTTGAAGTTCTGAGAAATCTACAGTTGACTCTGCTTGATTGGCGTTATTGCCATTGGCAGAATTTTCGTCTAACAAAGGTTCGCCTGCTTTACTAACTACCGTTGAGGTTACGGCTGATTTGTTGTCAGTTTGATTGTTCTTTGAATTTGAGTTGCTCATTTAATATCCTTATATTTCATAACTTATAAGAAAGCCATTTATTCTCAAAAAAAGTCAAAGACAGCTAATGAGACGGCTCGTGGTTTAAATTGGGTTAAGGGTTGTGATTATAATTATAGCTTTAGCGGTTAGCTTACAAATAAACTAGGTTAACTCTATATGCTACTCAGTAAGTATGGCTAATTTTAACATTGTTACTAAAGCATTGTGGCGAATGTTGTTCTATAATAATATAATGTTATTGTTAATAGGTGTATTCATAACATTAGGTTTGATTTTATCACATCAATAATAATTGGCAATCTTATATCGTTGCATATTTATAGGAAGTGGTTAATAGTGTGAAAGAAGTGTTACTGATGCCGTCATATAAGGCATTTTTTTAACAAAAAACCTAGTATCTTTAGAATAAGCAGATTTAATAAAGCAGTAAATAAATACATTAATATAATTAATGACAGAATTAATAGAGTCATTTTTGTTAGACTCTTAAAGATTGTGCACAATGATGATTGGATTAAATTAACTAGTTAATTAATACAGATATACAGATATAAAGATAATAGATAAGTAGTTGTAGTTGTCATTGTTAAGGATAGACAAGTAGACAGTAGATAAATAGACAGATAACCGATAGATAAATAAGCAAGCTGAATAACATTTATGAACTAAGCAGTCGTAGTTTTAGGTTTCATAAGTGCCATTAAATTGAAAATATAGCCCATTAAAACATCGCTCATTAAGTGAGAGTAACAAACGCTAATGGGCTTAGATTTAGTTTATAGACCCCAGTGTTTATAAGCTTAGATAAGCTATTAAAAAGGTTTATGCGTTAATCCACCAAAAGTCCAATAATATAATTAGGAGATTTTATGTCAGATCGCTATGGAGAGTTTGTACAGTCGCCCCTAGGAAAAAAAGTAGCTAAAAACCTAGGCTTACCGCTACCTACCAAACTAGATCGCTTTGAAGCGGGTGAAAAAGTAGTTCGTGGCAGTGTTTTATTTGGTTCAGCCTCAGGAGAGGACAGCCGCGTCAGTGACGCTGTGGCTACCGTATTAAATAACTTACACGCTGACGTCTATGTTGCTGGTGATGAGGCGCACAAAGACGCTTTAACAAATGCTGGTATTGAGGCTAAAGGCAGTGAAGATAACAGTGATAAATACAAAGTACTTATTTTTGATGCCAGTAATATCGGTTACGCGCCTGACTTAAAACAAATGTATGATTTCTTCCATCCTGTCGCACGTCAAGTTGAAAAATCTGGTCGCGTTATTATTATCGGTCGTCCACCAGAAGAGTGTGAGTCGATTGGTGAAACTCTGGCTCAAAGAGCGTTAGAAGGCTTTGTTAAGTCTGTGGGTAAAGAGTTCAAAAATGGTATTACTGCTCAGCTGTTATATGTTAGCAAAGGTGCCGAAGCTAATTTAGATTCATCACTACGTTTCTTTATCTCTGCGCGTTCAGCCTATGTGTCTGGTCAAGTGGTTCGTATTGGTAAGGGTAATACTGAAGAAGTCGATTGGTCCAAACCGCTTGCTGGTAAAACTATCTTAGTGACTGGTGCAAGCCGTGGTATTGGTGAGTCAATGGCGCGTGTCTTGGCCCGTGATGGTGCCCATGTTATTTGCTTAGATGTCGCGCAACAACAAGCGGACCTACAAAAAGTAGCTGGCGAGATTGGTGGTTCAACATTGGCCTTAGACATTACGGCTGAAGATGCTGGTCAGAAGATTGCTGAAGCTGCTGCCAAACGTAATGGCCTAGATGGTATTATCCACAATGCTGGGGTAACGCGCGATAAAACCTTAGCTAAGATGGACGAAAAACAGTGGAACATGGTAATCGATATTAATTTGCAAAGCATTGCTGTTATTAACGACTACTTGTTTGAGAACGATGTCTTAAACGAAAATGCCCGTATTGTTTGTGTGTCTTCAATTTCTGGTATTGCAGGTAATTTAGGTCAGACTAACTATGCCACCTCTAAAGCTGGGGTTATCGGTCTGGTACAAGCAACGGCTAAGAAGCTTAGAGAAGAAGACAAAGGCATTACCATTAATGCTGTGGCGCCAGGCTTCATTGAAACTCAAATGACAGCAGCTATTCCGTTAACCATTCGTGAAGCGGGTCGTCGTATGAACTCTATGAGTCAAGGTGGTCTTCCAATCGACGTTGCAGAAACAGCTGCTTGGTTGGTGGCTCCAGCTTCTGGTGGCGTTAACGGCAATATTGTACGTGTTTGTGGTCAAAGCTTATTGGGTGCTTAATTTAAACCAATAATGTAAGCCAATAAGTTAACGAGAATAAATGAAAGACGAGGGTTTAATGTAAATCGACAAACCTAAGTTTTTTTCTAATGAAGTTTTTATTCTCGTCATGCTTTTATCCTCATAATGTTTTTATTATGTATGATAAATGCCATCTACGATATTTGCAGTGAAGGGCCATCTTTAAGATGGCTCTTTTTGTAACAGTTTGGCCAATGCTATTTATTAAATGTTCAATGTTAATTTTTATATTAACGCCGTATGACCGGGACAATAGCTGCTTATACGACAGTGACAATGTAACACCTAAAAAATGAATATAAAAAACGCCCATAAAATAAGGACTTATTATGACGACTCGTCAATTCAAAAGCTTACCTGAAGCCAGTCAGACTTATCCCAAAATCATTAAATCACTATTGCCTGTCATTGGTGGTCACGCAAAAGGCAAAAGCACTGGTTTGCCTGAAGCCACCTATGTGGTAAATGAGCTAAAAGTCGATAAAAACAATTTGCAAGACTATCGCCGCATTTGTGGTTTTGCAGATAATGGTCAAATTCCTCCTACGTATTTTTCAGTACTGTCGCAGTCTTTACAGATGAATATGATGGTTGATGAGGCATTTCCGTTTGCGATGTTGGGTCTGGTTCACGTGGCTAACTCAGTCACGCAGTATCGCCGAATCGCGGATTCTGAAGAAGTATCAATGCGAGTAAGTTTTGCTAATTTGCGCAATCATGACAAAGGCAAGCAATTTGACTTCGTCACCCAAGTCTATAGCGATGCAGAGTTAGTGTGGGAAGGCACCTCTACTTACCTGTCACGTCAGAAAACTGGCAAAAGCAGTAGCAAAGACAACAAACTTAAAACCATTAATCAAAAGCGCGAAGTGGCTCACGGCTATTTACACAGTGTTTTTGCGGTGCCAGAGGATATCGGACGCCGTTATGCAAAAATTTCAGGTGACTTTAATCTAATTCACCTACATGCTGTAACTGCTAAAGCCTTTGGTTTTCCTAAAGCCATTGCGCATGGTATGTGGTCGAAAGCCAAGTGTTTGAGCTTAATGGATTTACCAGAGGCTTATACGGTCAATGTCACTTTTAAATTGCCAATATTTTTGCCATCAGAGGTAGAGCTAATTGGTGAGAATGTGGCCACTCTTGAAGAAGCAGGTACAATAGATTTTGATTTATATAGTGCAAAAAATGATAAGCCACATCTGGCAGGTACTATTAAAAAGCTGTAAGCTTTAACGCCAAGGCAATATAAGACCTATTTTATAAAATAACCTATCTTTATCGAAATCGTTGAACTGATGACTTGCCTTAGTTACACTTGTTTCCCTCGATAGATTGGTTCTAAATTGAGTCTAACTTATTGTCTATATTGAATAAGATTCAGCTAAGGCATATTGCTTTGGCTGAATTTATTACGTTTTTAAAGGAGCTAATATGGCAAATGATGTTGCAAATCAAGTGGACTCTACTTCTACAGAGACGATTGATGTTGAAAAAGAAAATGCTGTAAATTCGCTACAAAATGCATTAGCAGAAGTACTCGAAGATGCTAAGTTTCCGGATGCCAATACAGTGGTAACCGGCAGACTGTCTCCTGAGAAAGTGGCTAAAATCGCAGAAGCAGGGATTGAGCATATTGTGAATTTGCAGCCAGAGTCGGAGCTGAGCTTTGATGAAAAAGCAGCGGTAGAAGCAGCAGGCATCCATTATACGCATTTGCCTATTTCAGGAGCTGATGACTTAAAGCAAGTAAATTTATTAGAGTTTGATAAAGCTTTACGGGCTCATCATGGTCAAAAAACTCTAATACATTGCGGTTCAGGCAATAGAGTAGGGGCTTGCATCGCGTTACGCGCTGGCTGGCTACGAGGTCGTAAGATGGATACTGCCATAGAACGCGGTAGAGAGCATGGCTTAACTGGGCTCGAAGAAGAAGTACGTATGCGTTTGTTGGTACCCCGCTAATCAAAAACTGGGCTAACTTAGTATCAATACCTATTGCCAATTACGTTAGTAGTTTACCTATAGAGTATGCAACAGAAAGCATCGCGCAGATAGATATAGCGCATGTGATAAACACTCGATAAAGCCCTATTTTCTCACCTTAAGATTATTAATTTTGACCCCTATTTTTATACCCTATCGTTAGAGTAATGCTATGAATAACCGACAAGCCGACCTACAATCCCAGTTGACCGCAATCATGCAGCAGTTACAACTCTCAGATGCTCCAGCAGGTGGGTCAGTGGTGGTCTATCATAAGGGTCAGCTGATCGCAGAAGCCAGTGTGGGTTATGCGCTACCAAATAAGGCATGGACTAAAGATACCTTATCGCTTAACTTTTCGACTGGAAAAGGCGTCTTGGTGACTTTAATTCATATTCTTGTGACTCATAAGCTCTTGGACTATGACCAGCCACTGGCTAATTATTGGCCTGAATTTGGGGCGAATGGTAAGCAGAATATGACATTGAGAGAGGTGCTTACTCATCAGTCTGGGCTATTTAACATTCAAGCCATCACCGACACCGCAGAGGACATGCTGGATTGGACGCAGATGTTAAAACGTGTTGAAGCCATGGCTCCTCAGACAGTTGCTAATGAACAGGCCACAAGTGCTTATAGTGCACTGGTATCTGGCTGGGTATTGGGCGGTTTGATAGAGAAGGTTACTGCCAAAACGCTAAATCAAGTGATTGATGAGTATTTGGCTGAGCCTTTAGGTATTGAGGGTAGTCTTTATTTTGGCGTGCCAGAAGATAAGTTAGCTAGCGTGGCGACCCTTGCTAAAAACTTTGAAGATTTCGAGTCGTTTATCAAGATAAATGATGAATCAGAATCGGAGGAGGTGGTAACCAAAAAAAGAAGAGGTAAGCCCAAACTGCGTTCGGATAGTGAACAGACATTGCAGTTTTATCAAAGCTTGCCCAGTTATCCGTGTTGGCAGAGTGTTTATACTCAGCAAGGGGTTGATAAGGCCGTTTTAAATACTTTAGATATCGCCAATCTTTACTTTGATATGAGTAGCATTCAAATGCAGGACTTTAAGTATGCTTTGGTACCTGCTGGGCGTTCAGGCTTTAATTACTATACGGCCGACTCTTTAATGGCAAAAATACCTGCAGCAAATAATGTGGCGTCTGCTACAGCCTTAGTCAAAATGTATGCGATGCTTGCCAATAAAGGAGTATGGCAGGGGAAACGGCTTATTTCTGAGGAAGTCTTCGATGCGCTGTCAAAAATCGAAGTCGAGGGACGAGATGCAATTATGCCAGCCGCCGATCCGCACAGCATGCAGTGGCGCTTGGGGTATCATAGAGTATTCAGCCGATGCTATAGCAGCGATGATTTGAGCACCGCTTTTGGCCATATGGGCTATAATGGTTCAGTAGCTTGGTGTGACAGTGAGCGTCAGCTTGCCATGGCCTACGTCCATAATTATGATGTGGTGATGAGTACTGATATTCGTCAATTCGCCCTCACTGAAGCCATTCTGCAATGGTTTGACCAAAAAGACTAGTTGATTGCTTTTTGGATCGCAGCTTCTTATGTCAGGGCCTTTGCGTTTGAGGTTTTGAAGAAGGTGGCTTTTTAATTAGATTCATTTAGGTAAGCTTTACCCACTTCTATCAACAGTGGGTAAAGCTATAGCGAATGGGTAGGGCATGTCATTTAAGTTGGGCATGTCATTTAAATAGGTAAGTTAAAATAAGTCCTGCTCGATGACTATTTTTAAGTTATTTTTTTCCAGTAGATAACTTCATTAAAGTGGGCGCACTTATACCATGGATAAAGATTGAGCCAATTACTACCATCGAACAAATAATCCATAAGTCGCTGGCTTCAGTGGGATCAAAAACTCCCTTGTTGAGCGCATAAGCCAAGTAATAAAAAGTACCAATACCCCGTATGCCTAAGCTTGCAATGGCAAAGCGTTCTTTATGAGGTAAATTCAAGCCTGCCAGTCCTATCCAACCAGCGATAGGACGTACCAGCAGCAGGATAATCAGACTCACTGCATAAACCTGCCAAGTTAGCTCTACGCCAGAGCTAAGTCCCTGACCTAGCGCCATCCCAAAGATAACCAACACCAATGACATCAATAGGCCTTCAGATTGCTCGGCAAAGTCATGTAACTCCTCATGGTAATCGTGGCCATGTTGGGTACGTCTAAAAGCAAATGCTGCCACAAATACCGCAATGAAGCCATAGCCATGAATAAACTCTGCCAAACCATAGGCCAAAAGGGTAATGGCAATGACCACATAGCCTTGAGACATGGCTATTTCTTTAGTTCTGTTAGAAAAAACAATACGGCCAATAATTTTTCCAACGGCTATACCCGTGACTAGCCCTGCTGCAATCCGCCAAACCACATCCATGGTAAACCACTCAAGTAGTAAACTGGAGGTTACCTTATCGGACGTTGCAAAATGCTCTGCAATTTTGATAGCAAGGTACACAAATGGGAAGGCAAGACCGTCATTGAGGCCTGCTTCTGAAGTTAGTGTAAAACGAGGGGTGTCTTCTTCACCATCATTAGGTGGGCCTACTTGAACGCTAGAGGCCAGTACAGGGTCAGTCGGTGCCAGTACCGCTCCAAGTAGCAGAGCTGCACCTAGGCTCAAACTAAATATATAATGGCCTAATGCGGCCATAGCCACAATACATAACGGCATGGTTATCAGTAATAAACGTATGGTGGGTCGCCATCTTTTGTATTTAAGAGGAGTATCAAGCTTAATACCGGCACCAACCAACGATACTAAGACTACCAGTTCGCAAAGCTTTTCAACAAACGTGCCATTGTCAATGGGGCTTAAAAAAGGAAAGCTGGTCCAGAAGTAGCCCATAATCAAGCCAAATACCACCTGTAACATGGGCAAAGAAACGGGCAAGCGTTTTAGAAAATAGGGCGCAAAACCGCCCAGTAAAAAAGCAACGCCGCAAACTAATAAAAAGTGGTTATAGTTCTCTATCATAATGACCCGATTACTTGAGAAGGTGAAAGGCAGTAATTTTCTATCTGCATAAAACAGTAAGCCGACCCCTATATTTAGATTGTGCCAGCCCCGCTATTTTAGGAACAGGTAAAATAAATTATAAAGTATCAAGGGTAGTCATAATGAAGGAATAACGAATAAAAACCGTTATTCTTTAGTTAATGAGAATAAATAAGCTTAGTGATTTGGTAAATCTATACTCTTGAAACGGCCTGTCTTTAGAAATTATAAGCAAGAAGACTAATGAGTTTATTGAATAATTTATTTAATAGGTTGTTTAATTATATATTAACAATATTAATAATTAATTTTCTGACATATTGGTTAAAGCAGCAGTGGATTAGAGCAGTTAACCAGCTGTTTCGGCAGTTGGGTGAAATTGAAATTACTTTGATAATCGTTTTTTCAGCAGTTGAGTGAGAGCCACACAGCTTTGATCACTGCCTTCTTGACAGGCTTCTTGGAACAAATCTCTAGCAGTATCGAGATTTCTCGGTACGCCTAAACCTAACTGGTAGAGATTGCCTAAGTTATATTTTCCCATGCTACTGCCTTGCTGTGCGGCCGCTTGAAACATGTCTAACGCTTTGGCATAGTCTTTTTCAAAATATAATCCGTGTTGATACATAATCCCTAAATTGCTTAGGGCATCGCCATAGCCTTGGTCAGCGGCTTTTTGATACCATTTGGCCGCTTTTTGATAGTCTTGCTTTGTACCATGTCCCATAAAATACAAGCTGCCTAAATTTAGTTCTGCCAAATCGAGCTGTTGCTCTGATGCCATGACAAACCATGCTAAAGCCATCTTGTAATTTTGAGGTACGCCAAGCCCTTTTTCGTATAAGGTGCCCAAATTATTTTGAGCATAGGCATAGCCCTGATTGGCAGATTGGCTAAGTAACTCAAATGCTTTACGATAATCTTGAGGCACCCCAATACCTTCCATGTACAAATAGCCTAAGTCATTTTGAGCTTCTATTGAGCCTTGATCAGCGGCTTTTGATAGCCATTGCACGGCTTGGACATAATCTTGAGTGACACCATCGCCAGTACGGTACATGTCACCAATATTGTATTGAGCGTCCACATGACCTTGTTGAGCTGATTTGGTATACCAGTAAGCAGCTTTTTTTAAATCTTGAGGCAGTTGATCGCCATTATCATAAATTACGCCCAACTCAAATTGGGCTTCGCTGTCACCCTTATTGGCCAATGTTTTGAGTTGGTGAATGTCTTGTGCCCATAATGTAGCGGATAATAGTAGTGATAGAAGAAAGAGACTGGCTTTGGTAAATATTTTAGGATTGATTGTGAGCATAAGGGTTGACGGTTTAATCCAGCAGGCACAAAAAACAAGCGATTGATGAGGGGGAAACTGACTGTCAGTGTCTGGTAGTAAGCTATAACAGGTAACCTATGAAAAGTGAGGAGTGCTGGGCATGAATAGTAAAAAAAACACGCCTGCCCACAACGCTTAGCAACCACTACAGAATATTTTCAACCCCCTGTTGTGGCGGTAAGGGGTCTGACACTCGCCCAGTCAGTTCCAACTATTATTGTAGCAAATAAGGGGAGGTTAGAGGAGCGTAATAGGGCCTATTGAACCAAATCTATTTGCCAATTATTTGCTTGAATAACAAGATTTAATTTGCGTAACTTCATGGACAAATCGTCGGCTTGCTTCTGTAAGGCTGAAACGGAGACCATTACCTTCCATTTGATTTCACGGGGGCTATAACGGGCAGCTTCGTTACTGGCCATATCGTTGGCATCGCTCAAAAGCTTATGACGCATCTCCAGCTCATCTCTTTTATTTAATAGGCTCAATAGCGATTCACCTTCGCTAGTTTGACTTAACGCATTGGTGCGGTGAATTTTCTCTATTAATGTGGCAAGCTCGGTGATGACTTGATTGGCTTCAATGATGAGTGCATTGGGATCTTCATTTGGGCTATCACCGTCTTGCACTTTTACATTATTGGCAATACGTGCTTTTAATTGGAACAGCTTTTTTTGTAAATCACTTCGAATCAATAGTGCTTCTGCAAGCTTCATGGTATTTCCTACTTAATAGGTGGTCTAAGTTTTATAACGTGTATAGTTTCTATATTTCGTATAAAGAGCAAGATGCTGATTCTATGAGATCTCAACTCTACAAGATACTGACTCTATAAGTTAAGCCGTTGTTATGGATTAAAAAAATAATATATTTTAAGCATCAAAAAAGCCAGCCGAAGCTGACTTTTTGTACGAGCTACAATATACAAATATTAGATCTAACTTATTGCAAGTCTAACTAATGCCAATCCTTTATTGCTTAACGCTCAACTTGACTAACATCACGTACAGCACCGGTATCAGCACTGGTGGTCATAGCAGCATAAGCACGTAAAGCTTGGCTCACATGACGCTTACGGCTAACGGGTTTCCACGCTTTGCTACCACGGGCTTGCATTTCTTCTCTACGTTTTGCTAATTCACTGTCAGAGACTTCAAGGTTGATACTGCGGTTAGGAATATCAATGTGAATGGTATCGCCTTCTTTAACCAAGCCAATAGCACCGCCTTCAGCGGCTTCTGGGCTGGCGTGACCGATTGATAGACCCGAGGTACCACCAGAGAAACGACCATCAGTTAATAAGGCACACTCTTTGCCCAAGCCTTTTGATTTCAGGTATGAAGTTGGGTAGAGCATCTCCTGCATACCTGGGCCACCTTTAGGTCCTTCGTAGCGGATAATGACGATATCTCCAGCCACAACCTTATCGGCCAAAATCGCCTCGACGGCATCATCTTGTGATTCAAACACACGAGCACGACCAGTAAACGTTAAGATGCTGTCATCAACACCAGCAGTTTTTACCACACAGCCACGTTCAGCAATATTACCAAATAATACTGCTAGCCCGCCGTCAGTAGAATAGGCATTGTCGACAGAGCGAATACAGCCAGACTCACGGTTTAGATCAAGATTAGACCAAGCTTTATTTTGAGAGAAAGCTTGCGTGGTACGTACCCCACCTGGTGCTGCGATGTATAAATCACGAGCAATTTGATGGTTTGGATGGACAGTATTCATCACATCCCACATCTCTAAAGCTTCTTGTAGCGAGCTACTATGAACAGTAGGAATATGCGTAGTCAATAAACCTGCACGATTTAGCTCTGCTAAGATACCGAAAACACCTCCTGCACGGTGTACGTCTTCCATGTGGTATTTCTGAGTCGCTGGCGCTACTTTCGACAAGCAAGGCACGCGGCGGCTTAATTGATCGATGTCCGCCATTTTGAAATCTACTTCCGCTTCATGAGCCGCAGCCAATAAATGCAGAATAGTATTGGTTGAACCACCCATGGCGATATCTAAGCTCATGGCGTTTTCAAAAGCGGCCTTAGTAGCGATAGAGCGTGGTAATACTGAGTCATCATCTTGCTCATAACGGCGCTTAGCTAAGTCAACAATACGGCGTCCTGCTTCTAGGAATAACGCTTCACGCTTGGCGTGAGTGGCGAGCAATGAGCCATTGCCCGGTAAAGACAGACCTAACGCTTCTGTCAGACAGTTCATTGAGTTGGCTGTAAACATACCCGAGCATGAGCCGCAAGTAGGGCACGCTGTACGTTCAATTTCTAATACATCTGCATCGCTAACATTGTCATCAGCGGCGTCAATCATCGCATCAACTAAGTCAAGCTTACGAATGGTTTTTCCTTGCTCATTTTTAACGATATCAGCATCTGGAGCATCATCTGAATCATCAGTATTATGACTAATCAAACCTGAATCTAAATCTGTTGCCAATATCTTACCGGCCTCCATAGGGCCACCTGAAACGAAAATAACAGGGATGTTAAGACGCATAGCCGCCATCAACATACCTGGGGTAATTTTGTCACAGTTAGAGATACAAACCAAGGCATCTGCACAATGCGCATTGACCATATATTCAACAGAGTCAGCAATTAAGTCACGACTTGGTAGCGAATAAAGCATACCGCTGTGACCCATGGCAATACCGTCATCGACAGCAATGGTATTGAACTCTTTAGCAACACCGCCAACTTTTTCAATTTCTCTTGCGACCAACTGTCCCATATCTTTTAAGTGGACGTGACCTGGAACGAACTGAGTAAATGAGTTGGCAATGGCAATAATTGGTTTGTCAAAATCACCATCAGTCATACCCGTGGCACGCCATAGAGCACGAGCGCCTGCCATATTACGGCCTGAAGTTGAAGTCTTAGAGCGGTATTGCATAAAACATCCTTTTTATCTTTGAGGTTCGGTTACTATCGGTTATTGTAACTTATTAATCTGATTTTGGTTAAAGCAAAAAATATTGTTTATGTATAACTTAATATTATGATTTATTTGAATAAATTACTATAACAATCTTTGTTTGATAGCGTCTTCTAATGGGGTAATAAACGACTTGCTTTCTTCTAATAACGCCAATGCCGCTAATCCATATTCACCGGGCAGCACTTGATACTCTGCCAACTGCGGGATTTCAATCCAGTCTGAATCGGTAGTCATAATCAGTGGTTTGTCGCCTTTGTTAAGTACAAATACATCGCCATAAAAATGCCAATCTTCCATTGACGTTTGCACCGCTTTCTCCGCTGTGGTGGTATAAACTGGATCATGAGTTTTTGCGGTGTTGGTAAATTTTAATCTTAGAGCAATTTGCAGACGCTCACTAAACATGACTAAGGTACCGGTAACTTTGACCATCCAAGGGCTAGGGATTAAATCAGGGTCTACGCCCAGTAACTGAGTCGCTTGTTTGGCAGACATCAGTGTTTGGAACTGCTTGAGTAAATCGTCCTTTAAAGGATTTTGTTTTCTGATATCTTCCGGCAAAGTGTCGTAGTGATAGATAAAGGGTATCGGCTGATCTTGAGTGACCGTCTTATCGATAATTTTACAATTGTGCACCTGCCAAGTTATGTCTTTGTCGTCCAATATACTATTAAGTACCAAGGTATTTGGATTGTTCAGTAAGTTATCGGATTTCAAAGCAGTTTGATTGCTGTCTTGCACAGGGCTGACTTCAGTATGGCTCAACTCACTAGCAGTGGCATTGTTAGTATTTATTGGTTGGGGCGCATTAGACGAGGTAGTATTAAAGCCGGTATCAGTGGTCATAAATTATTTCTCATTATTACTTTGTAAGGCTCGAAGGGCAATGTCACCCGACTCACGCTGCATAATATTTTTGATAAGTTGATGGGTAATACCCAGCTCAGAGACTGAGCCTTCTATTACTTGTAAACCTTGTTGAGATAAGTTATTTGGATGGCTCGTCGCAGACGGCACTTTGTCTAAGTCAACAAAATCTGCCAGTTTTAACATTTGCATACCAGCATAGCCGCAAGGATTAATAGAGTTAAACACGGCTAAATCACAATTCAGATTCAGGGCGATACCATGATAGCTAAAACCATGTTTAATCTTGAAACCCAAAGAGGCTATCTTACCTAGCATCACATAATCTTGGTTATAAATGTAAACCCCTGGTGCATCGCGACGAGATTTGGCATAAAACTCTTGTTCTGAAGGCTGTGAGCTTAGCGCCTTATTCAACACGTCTTCAATACTTTGTTCCGCATGTGACACTAAGTCACGTACTGACCATCCTGTATTTTGTAGGTCAATAAGCCAATAGACCACCAATTGACCGGTGCCATGCCAAGTAACTTGACCGCCACGGTCTGTGTGAATAATAGGGGTAGTGCCGCGTTGCAAAATGTGCTCTTCTTTGCCCGCCTGCCCAAGAGTATACACATCATTGTGTTCAACCACCCACAGTTGATCTGGGGTAATAATACCTTGTCTTTTTTTATCAATACGATCCAAGGTGATTTGCAACATCTCATTATGGGTATCTTGATAATCTGCATTAATTAAACTACGTAGTATCAAATTATTAGGTGCGCAATCAGCAGGCAAGGTAGGGTCATCAATCATAGAAGTATTAGGAGTCATGTTAGGCACAATATTATTTGAAGTCATGATTAATTATTGTTCGTTATGGAATTTATAGCATATCACGAGGCTCGAATGCTCGCCATAGCTTAAAACAGTAATCTTCTCTGATGCCGCCACTGTTCTCAATAGCTCTAATGATGATGTCTGGCAAAAGTAGCTAAGCTGACATCATGGTAACTGATGCTAAGGCAGTTAATGCTAAGCTAACTAGTGTTTCTACCAAGCTAACTCACGCTATTGTAAATAAAATAGCATTAAATATTATCGAACGTATAACATTAATAATTCATTGCACAAAGTTACTTCTATTTATGCTGTTTTTTTAGCATAGTGGATTTTCAATTAGATGTTCACTCAATAACGGATAACCCAATACCCGATAACTAAATAACAGGTTTATGCCTAACTATTAGTAGGTTTAATTAAACCCCTCAATTATGGTTTAATGATTAACACCAATCACACAAAAGTCAAAAAGGATATTTGAATGAGTCAGAGTATTATTACCACCACTGAGCAGTTGAACGATCAGTTCGAGCATATGTATGCTTTAAGTCGCAAAAGTCCACTGAATTCATGGACGGACAGAGAGGCTTTACTCGATAGTCTGGAAAATATGCTGAGTGACAATAAGCAGGTTTTTGCAGATACCATCAGTCAGGATTTTGGACATCGTAGCAAAGATGAGACTCAGTTTGCAGAGTTATTCCCAAGCTTCCAAGGCATCGCCCATGCCAAAAAGCATGGTAAGTCTTGGATGAAAACACGACGTGTGGGAATATCAGCCTTGTATCTTCCTGCCCATAATGAAATTCAACCACAGCCGCTAGGTCTGGTTGGTATTATGGTGCCTTGGAACTATCCTTTATTTTTGGCCATAGGTCCTATGATTGATGCGTTAGCAGCGGGCAACCGTATCATGATTAAAATGAGTGAATCGGCCCCCTTATTTGCTGAGGCTTTTGCTCAAGCGGTGTCTGAACATTTTTCAGCAGATATGGTCTCGGTAGTGGTAGGTGATGTTGAGTTAGCTGTGGCTTTTAGCGAGCTTGCTTTTGATCATCTTCTTTATACCGGTTCAACCAGCGTGGGTAAGAAAGTTATGGCTGCTGCTGCACCAAATCTTACCCCTATTACACTAGAGCTTGGCGGTAAATCACCGGTTATCGTATTGGATGACGTTAACTTAGAAAATGTAGTCAATCGAGTGATGATGGGCAAGACCTTAAATGCCGGTCAGACCTGTATTGCACCCGATTATGTTTTGATAAATTCTTCCTTGCAGAGCAAGTTTGTGAAACTTGCTAAAGAGTGGGTGAAAAAGCATTATCCCAATATCGCCAATAATGAAGACTATACCCATATTATTAATGATAGTCAGTTTAGACGAATCCAAGGTTACTTAGATAAATTGCCTAATGAGCAGGTAGTGCCTTTAACTGAGGTGACGGCAAACTCGGAGACGCGTCTGATGCCGCCGGTTATTGTGGTAAATCCTGATCCTGAAAGCGATGTTATGCAAAATGAGTTATTTGCGCCTGTATTACCTCTAGTCCATGTCAATGGTCTTCGAGATGCGATTGAGTTTGTTAATGACCGTCCGCGTCCCTTAGCTCTATATGTATTTGGCGAAGATAATGATGATATCGAATATGTCCGTAATCACACAGTCTCAGGCGGTGTGGGCGTGAATGAAGTCATTATGCATGTGGCACAGCATGAGCTACCGTTTGGTGGCGTTGGTCTTTCAGGTATTGGTGCCTATCACGGTAAGTGGGGATTTGAGCGTATGAGTCATATGAAACCAATCTTTGTTCAATCCAAATTTAATGCTATGAACGTTATGTTACCCCCTTACAGCGCGCTGTTCAAAAAGGGGTTAAAGTTTTTAACTTATCGTGCGTAATTCTCCACCTATAATCTTTGATTTAGGTGGAGATGTAAGCACGGGCGACCTATTCTAAG
>Ga0208302_100208_pt1 | contig 17096 bp, 14 predicted proteins | sample 29_taG_FD_184103 | JGI IMG/M metagenome (GOLD analysis project Ga0208302, IMG submission 184103) | Marine viral communities from Cariaco Basin, Caribbean Sea - 29_WHOI_OMZ (SPAdes) (version 2) | ecosystem: Environmental > Aquatic > Marine > Oceanic | place: Caribbean Sea: Cariaco Basin... | reverse complement strand
CGTAATTGACTGATACGCTCTTGAATAATAGATTTACTCATTATTAATTTACCTCTTTTTTATAGAGTGATTTTTATTGTGAATTGGGGCCAGTTTTAAATACAAAAAACGTGCTACCAATTATGGTGACTCGTTTTTGTTTCCTAATGTTAACCCACGTTATCAAAAGCTATTATTTATAAGGGTCTAGTGGTAATATCTGTTATCAGAGGTTAGCTTAAAATGGCTACCATTGACGATATAAATGGCTACCAAAACGGCTACCAAAATACCACTTTCTCTTATTGGTGCAGATATGGCTAGAAGTAACGCAGGGCTGACTACAATAACGCAGATAGATAGGGCTATCAAGCAAGCTACAAAAAGTGGTCACCCAATAGTGAAACCACTGATAGGGTACAAAGGCCTTGAGCTTAGAATACGCCCCAGTACAGACGGTACTAATGCAACAGCTGACTTTAGACATCGATACACCCACCCCATCACTGGCAAACGCCCTTACATGACTTTGGGACAATATCCTGCCCTTAGCCTTGCCGATGCCCGCGATATGCACGGCGATAACATGGCACTACTTGCTAAAGGTATAGATCCAATAGAGCATCGAGACAGTCAAAAGCAAAAAGAGCTATTAGACCGAATGAACACACTGGACTACTTTATTAGTGAGTGGCAGAGTATTCAAGCCACAAAAAACTTAAAGCCTCGCACAGTAGAGAGTCATAAAAGACAGCTTGAGCTTATCCAGTCAAAGTTAGGCCATATGCGAGTTACTGACATCACACCAAGTCTAGTTATCGCTTTTATCACAGAGACACAAAAGAAAACCCCAGCCACAGGCTTGAGAATTAAGACAACGCTCAAAAGCATTCTACAGCTCGCGTTAAAGCATAGAGTAATAGACTATAACCCTGCCAGCGACTTGCAAGGCACGCTTAAGACGCACCAGCCAAAGCATCACCCAGCAATAACCACCCCTGAGCCATTCGCTAAGCTGCTTAAAGATATAGACCAGCTAGACGATACGCGGCAACTGTATAACAAAAGCATATTGCAGCTACTTGCTTTAACATTCGCGCGGATTGGTGATATTTGTGCTATGAAGTGGACTGATATTAATCTACTGACTAACCAATGGCACTTTACACCACAGAAAGCAGGCAACAGGGGCGACATGATAACCGACATGGTTATACCACTAGCACCGCAGGCAGTTAAGATATTAAAGCAGATGCAGCAAGTCACAGCTGATAAAGAGCATGTATTCCACAACTCAAGACGCAAAAAAGCGCCCTATCATAGCGCCGAAGAAGTGAATAAGGTTTTAAATAGTGATCTAATGAATGAGGGTAAGGGCTATAAAGACATTCACACCCCACACGGCTTTAGATCATCTGCCAAAACGATGCTAATGGAACGGCTAGACTATGATGAATTGATAACAGAGCTTGCCTTAGGCCATGCCATGCTTAATCAATATGGTAGAGCTTACAACCGTATGCAAGGCTTAGAGCAGAGATCCAAGATGATGAATGAATGGGCAAACTTCATTGATAACGCATACGCTGGCAAGAAAGATAACGATAACAGTTTAATCCTATCAGTAAGTGAGTAATGTTTATATTTTCCTATATTTTAAACATAGTATAGTGCCTATGTTTAAGCTATCGACATAGATATATAGCTATGTTTATATTTTCCTATATTTTAAACATAGTATAGTGCCTATGTTTAAGCTATCGACATAGATATATAGCTATGTTTATATTTTCCTATATTTTAAACATAGTATAGTGCCTATGTTTAAGCTATCGACATAGATATATAGCTATGTTTATATTTTCCTATATTTTAAACATAGTATAGTGCCTATGTTTAAGCTATCGACATAGATATATAACTATGTTTATATTTTCCTATATTTTAAACATAGTATAGTGCTTATGTTTAAGCTATCGACATAGATATATAGCTATGTTTATATTTTCCTATATTTTAAACATAGTATAGTATCTATGTTTAAGCCGTCGACATAGATTATAGCTATGTTTATATCTTCCTGTTTTTTAAATATGAGACAGAAACCATGCAATTAGAACCCGACTTCAAGGCTGATAAGCCTTACAATGACTTGCCCTATCTACCACCTAGTCAAGACTTAGAAACTAAAGTCATTTTAAAGCTGTGTATTAAAGCGAGAACTGCTCTAGCTGGCTTAAAACAAGCTGCAAAGCTTATTCCCAACCAAGCGATGCTCATTAATATTATTCCCATGCTTGAAGCAAAAGGTAGTAGCGAAATTGAAAACATCGTCACAACTGCTGATAATCTTTTTCAATACGCTTACGATGATCATGTTGCAGACCATGCTACTAAAGAAGCCTTGCGTTATCGCACTGCACTTTACGAGGGTATAAATGATATAAGAAATCGTCCATTAACTGCTCAGACTGCTTTAGAAGTTTGCCGAACTATTAAAGGTACACAACTTGGCATACGCCATGGTGAAGGTACGATACTACAAAATAGTATAGGTGAATTGATTTATACACCACCTGATAATCAAGAGAGTATCAATAAGCTATTAAGCAATTGGGAAAAGTTTTTACATGCTGATAGTGACGACGGTGACGAACTAGATCCTTTAGTCAAGATGGCAGTTGCTCATTATCAATTTGAAGCAATACACCCATTCTTTGATGGTAATGGGCGTACAGGAAGAGTAATCAATATTTTGTATTTAATCGAACAGGATTTGCTGGATTTACCTATTCTTTATTTAAGCCGTTACATTATTCAAAATAAATCAGGTTATTACAATGGACTAAGAGGTGTAACAGAACAACAAGACTGGCAGACATGGCTGATTTATATGTTAAGTGCTATTCAAGAAACAAGCGAATGGACAACTAATAAAATATTAGCTATTAAAGAGCTACATGAAAATACGGCGCAACTAATTAAAAAAGAAGCAAAAAATATCTACAGCCATGAATTGGTAAATATTATTTTTGAGATGCCTTATTGTAGAATTGTTAATCTTATAGATAAAGGGATTGCTAAACGTCAAACCGCAAGCAACTATCTAAAAACTTTAGTGGAAGTTGGGATTTTAAAAGAAATACAAGTAGGCAATGAAAAGCTGTTTATCAATATGAAGTTAATGACTTTATTGCGTAGCGATGATAATAGCTGCTGATAATAATATAAAGAGAAGCAAGCTGGATAACTTGATCCGTGCAGACTTCAAACAACAAACACAAAAGCTAGGCTAAGGCTTAGCATCAACTATGCAAGGCTAGGATTAATTACCCGAACGGCTGCTATTTACACACCTTTAAGCGGCCACCGCCTTGCACCTTATTTTAGTTAAAGGTGTGGTAAAGGTGTGTAATGGGTTTTTTTGATGATTTAATTAATAATCAGTCCGATGATTATATTGATGTATTTATATACATAGAAGAGCTTTCAGATAAGTACAAAAGCAATCCGCGTAGCGTTATAGCCTACTTGCTTGGTGTAGATATTGAAAACCTATATTTTCAAGACTCTACAGGCGCTTACTATAAAAGCGAGGAACCATGCGCAGTAAAGAATACCCTAAAAGAGCTTATTTTTAATCTTGATCAAAGAATAGCGCGGGCGGTAAGAGCATCTAATACCCCAAAAGAGGCAATAAATGAAACGGTCATTTTTGAGGAGATGTGGGATAGCACTCAATACGGGAGTTTTAAAAGATCAGAATTACCTAAAATACCTAATAACGATAGTATCAAGCACCCCACTGACCCCCCAAGACAAATAATTGGCGGTATAGCTAAAGTAGGTAGCATGGTCACTATTCAAGAGCGTGAAACAGCTGCAATACCTAATAAATTCCAAAACATGACTATGCTTAATGACTACTTTACACCTCATCAAGCGAGTTGCCTAATGGCTGGATTGCACCCTAATTTTAATGGTAGTGATGATGAGTTAGAAATAGCTAGAACCGTTATTGATGGTGGCATAAAAAGTGGGAAACTAATTCTTGATGATGATGGACAGATTGAGTCAGAGAATTTAAAGAAGTTTTTAAGTGATAAAAGCTGGCTTCTATTGGGATTTAATGACTATGTAACTTCTAAAAATAGTACGTCATTAGGTACATTTTTAAAGAAAATAGATAATGAGAAGCTAAAAACAGAGCTTGAAAAAGCAAAAGAACGTATTAGCGAACTTGAGCAACAGATATCTAAACAAGTCACCATGCCAGCCGATGACGTACAATTAAATGGTATTGCTAAATATAATGCTAATAAAGCCTATGTTATTGCTACCGGCCAAGCACTTGCCAGCTATCTATGGAGTATGGACACTACAAAAGCGATAAGAACGGGTGATATGGTACAGCAAGTAAGGCACGTTATACACAGCGTAGCACCTGACTTGTTACCCGATGACAAAGCAATAAGAGGGTGGCTATCAGATATTGCCCCTGACTATGCGAAAAAAGGCGGCAAGACACCTAAAGATGCCCCTAGTGAAATATCCCTAACCATGAAAAAGTAATATCCCTAAACACGCAAAATCCCCGTTTATGTCAATAAACACGGCGTTCGGGGAATTTTACCCATCATGAAATAATCATAAGCTTGCTAACACTTAATAACGCCAATCACTGGCATTACATAGGAGTTAGCACTATGCTAAATATTAAAGAACCCACCCAAGAAACCACTGCCCTACACCCTCAAGGCCAAAGCCGTATCAAGCCTATAGCCAACCTTATTGGCGTACACCATCAAACTTTGCGCAGATGGTGGAAGGCTGGCAAGTTCCCCAAACCTATCAATATTAACGGTATTCTTTTGTTTAAGAATGCCGATGTATTGGCGTGGCTAGAAAATGCCCAGCAAACGTCTGACGTAGAGCAGGGGGCATGATATGACACAGACACGGCAAACACAAAAGCAAACCTATTGCGAGATCATAAAGGCGCATTTGCTGGCAGGTAAGAGTATATCGACATGGCAGGCATACCAGCTTTATAACATCACTTGCTTAGCCCAGCGCATACATGATTTACGCAATAAAGGCTTACCTATTGATGATGAAATGGTAGTAAGAGAGGGTAAGCGCTTTAAGCTTTATTGGCTTAATACGGACTATATCAATGGCCAATTAAGCAGCCCTATTAACAATCAAGAGGGGGCAGCAGTATGTTAATGATTGCAGATAAGCAGGTACGCATGATTGATGGCCTTTACTCTCTTAATGATCTGCATAGAGCCAGTGGGGGTAATAAGAAGCACCAAGCCAGCAACTTTATGCGATTAGAGTCCACAAAGGCCTTAATTGATGAAATAGAGCGTTCCTCAGATGTGAGTAACGGGGCAAACTCAATAGCTTACAAAGTTATTCAAGGCGGCCATTCAGAGCAGCAAGGCACGTTTGTTTGTCGTGAATTGGTTTATTCCTACGCTATGTGGATTAGCCCAAGGTTTCAGCTATTGGTTATTCGGGCTTTTGATGCCATTACAAACCAGCGCCAAAAGCTTAGCCAACAGCTAAATGACCTATGCCGTGAACTAAGCACAGTTGATGCAAGCTTAACCATAGCGGGGCGTTTTCTATGTGTGGCAGGCAAGCAGGTAAAGCCTCAACTTAAAGAGGAGATAGGCAGCGTACTGGATCAGATGCAGCCTAGTTTAAATCTATTGCCTAATATCAATCTAGACAATCAAGGGGGTTAGTCATGGCTGCTTTTTTTTCGAGTAACAGAGGTAAACCGATAAAACCTGTACTATGTATCTTAGGTTTATTGCTAAACATGCCAGCGACCAATGAGCATAAAAGCATTGCGATAGATGATAACAAGCGTTATTATAAAGACCTCTCAAAAACTAGTAGCGGACAAGCCAGCCGTTATACATTGGCTTTTTTTGTGCCTGATAATAACCCAGCCTCTCAAGCTGTCATTATGAAATCATGCACTGCCCTAAGAGCGCATTTAAGCGCATCAAGGGGGCATTCCCTCATATCTATAGCAAGTCACTTGCTAACCGACTATGACGGGTTGACGCTGCAAAATAAAAGAGCCTTACGGCGAATATGCAGGGCGGTTACTACTAGTACCGAGAGTAAGACCCGTCACCCTATATTATCTGTATTCAATACAGCTTATAGCGTGGCATTAACTCATAAACTAGTAGGAGGTAGCTATCATGGCTAACCTATCAAACCGTAACACCCAATCAAACACCACCAATAACACAACAGCTGAACGCCCCTTATTCAAGGCAGGCGATGCCGTGTTATGCCCGTCTTTAGGTTATGGCACTAAGCCTTTTATATTGCATAAATACGAATATCACAGTGAATTGTTATGCATTCACGCCCACCACAGTAGCATTGCTTTTGATAGTAAAGGTTATTTCATAACGGCAGGTGATGCACAAAGAGGCGATATAGAAACAAACGACTATGCCCCAAGTCTATTTATTGATACCCCAGAAAACCGCCAATACATTGCTGGCCTATATGGGTCTAGTAAAGCACCCAATGTAATAACAACTCCTAAAAGCCCCCTAAATAGAAAGGTAATAGATTTAACACAAGATGATGACGATGAAGTTATTACTCTTAGTGATCTTGAGTTATCTAATATCGCTTGCGACATTAGCGGGGCTATAACCGTATTGAATGATATTGGGCAGTTATTGGCACTCATTCATTATGAAAAAATAGAGCCGCATACCGCTATATCAATGGCACGGTTAAGCCATGATGCAGCCGACACATGGGCAATTCTACTTAATGACCAATTAGAGGCAATCAACGACACCATAGCAACGACTCGCTACGGCAAGGAGGGTAAATAATGAGTATTGACCCAAACAGCCGCTATGTCGTGCTATGCAATGGTGAAGCTATCATTCCTGAATTTACAGATTGCATATTGGATTATTGGACAGCGGAAACAGTAGCGGACTTTATCGAAGCGTTAAACCTTGATATTGAGATCAGCATTAAGCAAGTAAGTTTTATTAACAGCGACCCCAAGGCAGTAGAGCAGCGCAAAAAATGGAGGGTATTAAAGTGACATACAAAGCACGCAATTACCCACCAAAGCCAAGCAAGCGAGAGGCTAAGCGCAAACGCTACTTTAAGAAACGCCAAAACACACGCCAACCTATAAAACGGCTGGCAAGGGGGATTAGATGACTACCGCAACAAATAAAGCTTATACGCAGCAAAAAGCCCCTACTAATGACAGTAAGGGCTTAATCGCAAAGCTAACAGAATATGAACCAGCGACACGGCAAGCACTGGCAGATGATGCAGTATTGACCCAGTTGTATGACCTTGGGCACAGCTTAGATCAGTCACTTGGGCTTAATAACAAGCTTTTATATCTTGACAGTAATATTAGCATAGGGGGTGAGTTCATACCAACAGCGGGCACTATAGGACTGGTATTAACTGACAACCAAGGCCGACCTGCCAGCATTGCCAGTATTACGCCTAATAGTAATAATAAGCCGCTTATTACTGACACAAGCCAGCCTTGCGCTTTTGTTATAGGAGATATGGACAAAAATGGGCAGCTATGGGCGGTTAATAGCCTTGATGATGGTATTAGCCTATATCATTATTTAAACGTCATTAACGGCCAACCAGCGACCATATTAGTTAACTTAATTAGCTGGTCATTTGAGTCAATGATTAAACACTTTGCCGAAGTCCAATCTGTTTATATCAATGCCACAGTAGATAAGAAGCATACACTTGATAAGCTGGCAGGTGATAACGTTAAGGCGGTTATTACTACCTTTGATATATTGCTTGAATTGGAGCAGGGCAAGCCATTTGATGACATCATGGCCGAAGCTACCATAACAGACTTGCAAGCCGAAGCGTGGGGCAATCCAGAGCCATTAGCAACCGACCCAAGCAAACCTACACCCTACCCCATTGATGCATGGCAGGGATTGCTTAAAAGTGTAGTAGAAAAAATTGCTTACTATGCACAAGTACCCAATGCCATGGCTGGTCAATGTGTACTAGGTGCATTGGCTCATATAGGACAGCGCTTTATTGATGCACCTATGGGACATAAGCACATGCCAGCCAGTCTATACCTTGTTACAGAGGGTGAAAGTGGCAGCGGTAAAAGTGTCGCTATGGGGTTAAGTCACTATGAGATTAAAGCGTATGAGCGTGAGCAATACCAAATCTACTTAGAGCGGCTTAACGAGTGGGAAACAGAAAAAGAGATATTGCAGGGTAAAGAGCGTAAGGAGTATTTAGCCAATAATCCAAGGCCTTATAACCCTATAACTATGTTTGGTGATGCTACTATTGAGCCAATACTAGATATGTTTATTAATGGTGAAATGAATAACGCCAGCTGGTCAACAGATGAGGCGGGACAATTCTTCAATGGCCATACTATGAAAGGTGATACCGCTGGCAATGCTTTATCTGCTTTAACTACCCTATATAGTGATGGAGAGGTAAGCCGTCTTAGATCGCAAAAGAGCCAGCACGCTAACCCACGATCGCAAGCCTATGATGTGCGTATGACACTACTATTAATGGGGCAACGTGTAGTATTAGAACCAGCCTTAACTGATCCTATGATGAATGGCCAAGGCTTTTTAGCTAGAGCTATGATTGCCTGCCCTGATAGCTTACAAGGCCAAAGGGTATGGAATGACCCCAAACGCCGCAGTCAAAGCCCTTATGATGATGCTGACCTTATCGCCTATTGGGAAAAGTGTAGAGCATTGTTAGACCCTGCCCCAATCAATCACCCAAACATTAACTCAAAAGGGCGTATTAAGGTGCGCTGGCATGATGCTGAAGCCCTAAATACATTTAATGAAAGTATGCAGGCCATTGAATACCGCCAAGCTAAGGGTAAAGATCTGGAATACCTTAAAGGTTATGCCAGTCGTATGGCTGAAAATGCCAGCCGTATAGCATCGTTAATGGCATTTTTTGAGGGGCGCTACACTATAACTACTGATGATATAAATAGGGCGTTTATGTTGGTGGAATACTCTACCAGTGAGCGCTTACGCTACCTTGATGCTACCCCAAGTGGTGAGCAGAACGATAGTGAGAAGTTAAGTAGCTGGCTGGTGACTTACTGTAAAAAGAACCAATGCAAGCAGCTACCCTATGCAGAAGCACAAAGCAAAGTAAGCACCAGAGCATTACGCAAAAAGGCTAATTTTGAATTGGCTATCGAACACTTAATAGCAAGGCATCATATAAAAGTAGACAGTGTAGAGAACTATAGATCTATTGTAATAAACCCTACATTGCTAAATTAATTAATACATTTTTATAAAAGGCGTGAAAACGGTGAAAACGTGAAAATTATTTGCTACAAGCCTTGTGACATATAACGTTTAGAGTTTGCACGGTTTTATATAGCATGTGCAAAAAGTGCAAATGATGTGCGAATAGAACTATCGATTTTCACCAATTGCACAAGGTGAAAATAAGTATGCAAACGCTAAAGCCCTTGTATCGTATAGGATTAAGAATGCCAATTTCACACTTTCACCACTTTCACACTTTCTTAAAAATATAGTGGTTTATATGATGTCATAGTAAGCTATTTTTTCGGTAAAAAGGCACGCTTTTAAATACAAGATGGCAGTAAACAATTGCCCTGATTTAGTCCTTAAGATAATGATAGTATATAACCGTATTGTTATATAATAAAAAATAGATAAAAAGAAATCAAAATATCTATAAACACTACCCTGCTACAAAAGAGAGTAACCAATGACAGAGTTTATAAATTTAGATGATTACATGACAACCCTATCAACCGATAGACAGCAAATTGTTAATAATAAATCTGAAATACTCAGCCAGTCTATCGAGCTTGCTAAGTTGCGTAAAGCTAAACGGCTTAAACAGACTGAACTTGCTGTTTTAATGGGAGTATCACAGGCTCATATTTCAAGAATTGAGAGTGGTAAAGATATACAGCTATCAACCTTGCAACATTACATTGAAGCTTTAGGTGGCAAAGTAAGTATTACTGCCAAAATGCCAAGCGGAGATGTTAGCCTTATTTAATTAATCTGATGGGATAATAAATGATCGCTACTCCTTTTCTAACTTTTGATTATTTTAGCTATCTCATCTTAACAAAATGTTTGTAAGGCTCTATGTTTTAAGTAGTCTATTTGTCCATATCACTATCCTATTCTCAACTCCTTATAAACTATTAAAGAATAAAAGCTTATATAAACTTAAACTTGTAAGCTAATTTTTTAACCTTTTTATAGCTAATAGATTGGGAGAAAGAGTTGAAGCTCAGGTATCACTATAATAATGAAAGTCTTAACAATAATGGCTCTAGCTGATTGAGAGATCTAATACGCCGGCTTAAGCTTAGTTATTTGATGTTTTGAATATAGAATATGAGAGTATATGCTAGTTTGGGGTTTTAGATAATTTATAAAATGCTATCAATATAACGGGTTAATTAGATTTGAATATTAATTAATCCTTCACTTTAGACTATAGAGAACAAAGAAACATGGCAAAAGAGACCACTAAAAAGAGTGATAAAAAAGAAATTCGCTTTGAAGAGGCGCTTTGGGATGCGGCCAATAAGCTGCGCGGTAGTGTTGAGTCTTCAGAGTATAAACACATCGTACTGAGTCTTATCTTCTTAAAGTTCATCAGTGATACCTTCGAGAAGCGTAAGCAGGAGCTGATAGACGCCGGTCAAGAGAAGTATGTTGATTTGGTACAGGCTTATACCAAAGAGAACGTCTTTTATTTGCCAGAAGAGTCACGTTGGCGCTTTATTCAACAAAACGCCAAGCAAGAAGACATTGCGCTGAAGATTGATACGGCGCTTAGCACCATTGAGAAGACCAACAAATCATTAAAAGGCGCGTTGCCTGACAACTACTTCTCACGTCTTGGCCTTACTCCGAGCAAGCTAGCGGCTTTGATTGATGTGGTTAATAACATCGACACCATCGATAATGAGCATAAAGATGTGGTCGGCCGTGTCTATGAGTACTTCTTAGGTAAGTTCGCTGACAGTGAGGGCAAAGGCGGTGGTGAGTTCTATACGCCTAAGTCTGTGGTGAACTTGATTACGGAGATGATCGAGCCATACAAAGGCAAAATATATGATCCTTGCTGCGGTTCAGGCGGTATGTTTGTGCAGTCGATTAAGTTTATTGAGAACCATCAGGGCGATACCAAGGATGTGTCTATCTACGGTCAAGAATACACCACAACCACTTATAAGCTGGCGAAGATGAACTTAGCCATTCGAGGTATCTCTAGTAACTTAGGCGAAGTAGCAGCAGATACCTTCTTCAAAGACCAACATCCTACTCTTAAAGCGGACTTTATCATGGCCAACCCGCCATTTAACCAGTCGCAGTGGCGTGCCGATGATGAGCTGGTCGATGACCCACGCTGGGCAGGCTATCCAACACCGCCAACGGGCAATGCCAACTACGCTTGGATATTGCATATGATATCTAAGCTGTCTGAGCATGGAACAGCAGGGTTCGTATTGGCCAATGGCTCGATGTCTACCACGACCAGTGGTGAAGCTGAAATCCGTCAACAAATCTTAGAGAATGATTTGGTAGATTGTATGATCGCTCTACCCACTCAGTTATTTTATACCACAGGTATTCCTGTCTGCTTATGGTTTATCAGTAAAGATAAAAAAGCGGAGTCTGCCGATAGCAAAGAGCGTGGTCTGCGTAATCGCTCAGGTGAGACGCTATTTATTGATGCGCGTAATCTGGGTTATATGCTCGACCGTACGCATAAGAGCTTGTCTGATGAGGATGTGAAGAAGATTACCGACACTTATCATACATGGCGCGGTGAGCAGCACGCTGGCGGCTATGAGGCGTATGAAGATGAAGCAGGTTTCTGTAAGTCAGCCACACTAGATGATATTAAAGCCAATGACTATGTGTTAACTCCTGGTCGTTATGTAGGCGCAGCACCGATTGAAGACGATGGTATTCCGTTTGAAACTAAAATGAGTGAGCTAAGCCAAACTTTGTATCAGCAAATGGCAGAGTCTGAACAGTTAGACCAAGCCATTCGTCATAACTTGGAGGTGTTGGGTTATGGCAAATAATTGGCAAGAAGTCATGCTAATGGATGCTTGCGGCATTATAAAGAGAGGTATAACTCCTAAGTATGCAGAAAAAGGAATACTTGTTCTGAATCAAAGATGTATTCGGGATCAAAGGGTATCTACAGAAGTGGCTAGAAGGCATGATTGTGATGCCAGAAAGGTTCCAGTTGATAGGGTGGTTCAAGAAGGAGATGTTTTAATTAACTCTACGGGTGTTGGTACTTTAGGCAGAGTAGCGCAAGTAAAAGATATCAATGAAAATACTACAGTCGATTCCCATGTGACTCTAGTAAGGTTAGCAGATAGAGAAAATATACATATTGATTTCTTTGGTTGGGCTATGAAGTATAAGCAGCCAATCTTTGAGGCTATGGGCGAAGGTAGTACTGGTCAAACAGAACTATCAAGGCATCGAGTGGGTGAAGTGATAATAAATTATCCCCCACTCCCCGAACAAAAAGCTATAGCGTATATCCTAGGCAAATTAGACGATAAAATAGAACTTAACCGTCAAATGAACGAAACCCTAGAAGCAATGGCTCAAGCTTTGTTTAAAAGCTGGTTCGTTGACTTTGATCCAGTGATTGATAATGCGTTGCTGGCAGGTAAGGCCATTCCTGAACCATTAAAAGAGCGCGCAGAAATGCGTCAGGCTCAGCTAGACAGTGGTAAAGCCAAGACTAACTCAGAGATTAATGATTTATTCCCGAGTGAGTTTGAGTTTACTGAAGAATTGGGTTGGATTCCTAAGGGGTGGTCAGATGGTAATCTCTCAGATTTTTCGTTCGTTAAAGGTGGCTATGCCTTTAAAAGTAAAGATTTTACAAATGAGGGACTTCCTGTCATAAAAATTAAGAATATTAACGATGATAGAACAGTTAATGTTTATGACGTTCAATATATACCAGAAGGTATTGCTAAAAACTCAAAAGAATTCTTTTTAGAAACTGGCGACTTAATAATGGCTATGACAGGAGCAACTGTAGGGAAGTTTGGCTTATTGGTTGCTGAAAACGCACAAAGCTATTTATTAAATCAGCGAGTAGCTAAATTTACTAGTTCAATTGATCAGGTTAGTAAGGTTTGGTTCATATACTGCTTCCTAAATCAAAAGTCTACAATTAATCATATCGTTAATATTGCTGAGGGTAGTGCTCAACCAAATATTAGCGCTACTTCTATTATGGCAACCCCATCAATAGTACCAACGATAGAAATTATAAATGGATTTGGTAACTTAGTTGATGGATATTTCTCTAAAATGATAGTAAATCGTCAAGAGATATATACCCTAGCCAAACTCCGTGACACGCTACTACCCAAGCTCATGTCAGGCGAGCTACGTATTGCTGATGCTGAGAAGTTAGCGGAGAATATCTAATGAAATTCACCGAAGCCAAACTTGAGCAAGCCATTGTTGAACTACTCGCCATTGAAGGCTACCCGCACACGCCAGGTGACGTAGTCGATAGCCAGCTTGGACGTGCAGTAGATGAGGTATTAATCGAGTCTGACTTACGTGAGTTTCTCGCCAGCCGATATCAAGATCAACACATTACCGATTATGAGATTGGCTTAATCATTCATCGCATTAAGACCCTGCCTGCCTCCGACCTATACGACAGTAACAAAGCCATTATGAAGGACATGTCTAATGGCTTTTTGCTTAAGCGTGAAGACCACACCCAAAAAGATTTATTTATTCAGCTGATCGATTACGATGATATCAGCAATAACACTCTGCGAGTGGTCACTCAGCTAAACATTCAAGGCTATGAGCTACGTATTCCAGATGCCATCTTATACATCAATGGCTTGCCACTGGTGGTATTTGAGTTTAAGAGCGCCATACGTGAGGAAGCACCGCTATATGATGCCTACGTACAACTCACCACCCGTTATACCCGTGATATCCCAGAGCTACTCAAATACAATGCTATTTGCGTCATTAGTGATGGGGCCAATACTAAGATGGGCTCACAGTTTGCGCCTTATGAGTTCTTCTACTCTTGGCGCAAAGTCACCGGTGATGAAAAGCTTGAAGTAGATGGTATCAGTGCGCTTAAAACCATGATATACGGCCTATTTGATCAACAGCGTCTGTTTAACGTCCTACGCAACTTTATCTACATTCCCGACACATCCACCAAAAAAGAAAAAATCATCTGCCGCTATCCGCAGTATTATGCGGCCACCAAGCTATTTCATAACATCAAAAAACACATCAAGCAATTTAATTCAGCTGGCGAGCTTATCTCTGGTGACGGTAAAGGCGGTACCTACTTTGGTGCCACAGGCTGTGGTAAGAGCTTTACCATGCTGTTTTTAACCCGTCTGCTGATGCGTGATGTTGAGCTAGGCAGTCCTACTATAATCTTAATTACTGACCGTACCGACCTAGATGATCAGCTATCAGGTCAATTTACCAATGCTAAAACCTTCATTGGCGATGAGAATATCATTAGTGTAGAGAGTCGAGCTGAGCTTAGAGAGCGTCTGTCAGGCATCAAGAGTGGTGGCGTGTATCTCACAACCATTCATAAGTTCACCGAAGACACAGAGCTACTCACAGAGCGTACTAATGTCATTGTCTTATCTGATGAAGCGCACCGTAGCCAGCTTAACCTTGAGCAAAAGATTACCGTTACCGAAGACGGTGTAAAGAAGACTTACGGCTTTGCCAAATACCTACATGACTCCTTGCCTAATGCGACCTATGTGGGCTTTACCGGTACACCGGTAGATGCCACTCTCGATGTGTTCGGGCCTATTGTCGATAGCTACACCATGACTGAGTCTGTACATGATGAGATTACCGTACCTATCGTTTATGAAGGGCGTGCAGCTAAAGTGTTGCTAGACTCTCGCCAGCTAGAAGAGGTAGAAAAATACTATAAGCAGGTTGAGGACGCAGGCGCTAATGAGTATCAGATAGAAAAAAGTAAGCAAACCATGGCCACCATGTCTACGGTACTGGGTGACCCTGATCGTATTCGGGCCATTGCCGAAGACTTTGTTGAGCATTACGAGACACGAGTGGCTGAGGGTACTACTCAAAAAGGTAAGGCTATGTTCGTTTGTAGCTCTCGTGAGAACGCCTTTAAGCTGTATAAAGACATTATCGACATAAGACCTCAGTGGGCTGAAGTCAGAGCCTGTGAAGAAGGTAGTACGCTTACTGAGAACGAGAAAAAGACCATTAAACCCATGGAGCGAGTCAAGATGATTATGACTCGTAACAAAGATGACTCTCAAGAGCTGTGGGATTTACTCGGTACCAAAGAATATCGCAAAGAGCTGGATAGACAATTTAAAAACGGTAAATCAAACTTTAAGATAGCCATCGTGGTTGATATGTGGCTAACAGGCTTTGACGTCCCATTTTTAGATACCATTTATATCGATAAGCCATTACAGAAGCACAACCTAATTCAGACCATATCACGGGTTAACCGTAAGTTTGAAGGTAAAGAGCGCGGGCTAGTAGTTGATTATATCGGTATCAAAAAGCACATGAACTTAGCCTTGGCACAATACACTGAGGGTAATCAACAAAATCTAGAAGAAATTGAACAATCCGTGGTTGTGGTAAAAGACCAGCTAAGCCTGCTTGATGCGATGTTCCATAATTTTGATAACTCAGGCTACTTTTCAGGTAAACCTGTTGAACAGCTAGACTGTCTTAATGCGTCAGCCGAATTTGTGCTAGCCACTGAAAAATCAAAAAGATACTTTATGGATGTGGTCAAACGCCTAAAGTCTGCTTACGATATCTGTGTGGGTAGCAGCAACCTCACTCAGGCTTATAAGGATAAAATTCACTATTACTTAGCCGTCCGTACCATTATCTTCAAGCTAACTACAGGTAATGCGCCTGATGTTGAGCAGATGAATGAGAAGGTTCGTGAACTGGTCAAAGATGCTCTACAAAGCGATGGTGTGGAAGAAATTTTCAAAATGGGTGCTGAGCATGGCCATGAGATTAGTATCTTTGATGATGATTATTTGGCAAAAATAGAGAATATCAAACAGCCCAATACCAAGATGGAGCTGTTACAGCAGCTTCTAAAAAAAGCCATTGGTGAATTTAAAAAGACTAATAAGGTTAAAAGTATCGACTTTAGTAAGAAAATGGACGCCATTGTGCAAAAGTATAACGAGCGTGATGAAAGCAATACCATGCACTCTACAGTGATGAAAGACTTCACTGACCAAATCATCGATATTATTTACCAAATGCGCGATGAGGTGAACTCATATAAGGATATGGGTATCGATTTTGAACAAAAAGCGTTTTATGACATTTTGCTCGCCCTGGCGCATAAATACGATTTTAGCTACCCAGAAGACAAGCTTATTGACCTATCTAAAGCAGTAAAAGACTTAGTTGATGATAAAGCTCAGTACCCTGACTGGAATAAACGTAATGATATAAAGGCAGAGCTTGAGTTTGATCTTATTGTCCTACTGGATGAATGGGGTTATCCACCTATTGATCGTGACGAGGTATATTCTGAAATATTTGAGCAGGCTCAGAGTTTTAAGAGAAATAGAAATGTTTAGCTATATTAATACACCAGATCCTTATCTTTAATTGCTGCCAATAGATTCATGCCAGTCAGTTAAGCAAGAGACTTAGCGGAGATATGGTTTTTTAAAACCAGAGAACTCCATAAACAGGGGTTTCTAGAAAAAACGAATTTCAGAATTTCGCTATAAAATCTCTTAACTGACTGGCATTAGCCAATAGATGAGGGTTTGGGATAATAGATTTGATTATAGAGTAATGAGTAATCTTCAAATCCCCATGTAGGAAAAAGATAAATCATATTTAGTACGCTAAGAATAAACCGAACACTAAGCGGAGAGTCATAACAGAAAAACAATATCATTCTGATAGATATAAATTATGAAGGTTTTTACAGCCTACCACTACCTTTACTACAGGAATGAAATATCA
>Ga0208302_100207_pt1 | contig 17107 bp, 11 predicted proteins | sample 29_taG_FD_184103 | JGI IMG/M metagenome (GOLD analysis project Ga0208302, IMG submission 184103) | Marine viral communities from Cariaco Basin, Caribbean Sea - 29_WHOI_OMZ (SPAdes) (version 2) | ecosystem: Environmental > Aquatic > Marine > Oceanic | place: Caribbean Sea: Cariaco Basin... | reverse complement strand
TGGAAAAATCCCCAAAACGCCATACTGACAGCATCTGTAAAGATTCTGTCTCATAGGCAATAAAGGTGGTGACCGCTTCAATAATGCCGCCAAACACAATGCCCACCAAAGGCACCATTAAGATATCCGTGGCAGGCAGGTGCTTAATTAGACGCATAAACAGTACCATGCCAGCGATAGCGCACAAGGTGGCAATTAACATCTTGTTAAATAGGCTACTTGTGGGCAAATACAAACTTACCAAAAGTAAGCCTAAACCTGCACTTTGAGTGGCCCCCACCATAGAGGGATCGACGAAGCGATTTTTTAATACCACTTGTAAAATCATCCCTGCCACTGCTAGGGAAGCACCGGTTAAGATAATGGCCAGCGTGCGCGGTAGGCGACTCACCAGCAATAGCTGCAGGTCGTTACTAACGGATTGCTGGGTCAACGCTTGCCACAGCCCTTGCCATGAAAAATCTGCCACACCCAACGATAAGCTTAGCAATATTAAAGCCATCAACAGCAGCACACTTAAAGTGTTGAGCAGCATGGGTGATAGCAAAATAGGTCGAGCTTTGGGTTTGGCAGAAGAATCAAACATAACGGTCTTTATTTATACTAAAGAAGTAGGTGATAAGTGTTCTTTTATTGAGCACTTTCAACTTTTTCGGCTTTATTAAAAGCGTCAGTGATAATCTTGGCATCTTTTAACCATTGGTAATAACCACCGAAAGCTAGGTATGAGTCTGGGCTTAAGTAGACAATGTGTTTGTTTTTCCAAGCTTTGGTTTGATGCATTAATGGGTTATCCAATACCGTATCTGCACCGGCGCCTTCCTCGCCGATGGCTGAGCTTCTATCTAATACAAATAACCAGTCGGGATCGACCTTTTGTAAGTATTCAAAAGATACTGGCTGACCATGTCGACCCTCTTCAATTTGGGTATCAGCCGCAGGAATGCCGAAGACAGTGTGCAAAAAGCCAAAGCGAGATTTTTCGCCATAGGCTGAGATTTTATTGCCGTTGACTAACACAACCAGACCATTACCTTTACCAGCACTGGCTGCTTTGGCTTGCTCGATGGCTTGATCAATATCTTGTTGCAGCTGTGCCGCTTTATCGGCTTTATTAAATAGCTTTCCTAAGTCAGCTAAGCGCTGTTTGCTAGACTCGTAAATATTTTCTGTATCTAAAGTAAGGTCTAAAGTTGGCGCCATTTTGCTAAGCGAATCATATTTTTCTGCCATACGTGAGCCGACTAAAATGGCTTTAGGCTGCATTTGATTAAGTGCTTCCATATCAGGCTCAAATAAAGTACCGATATTTTTACTCTCTGGAGCGCCCGCTGCTTTTAAATTGTCAAGCCGTAAACTACCGGGTAAGCCGGCAACGGGTACTTCCAAAGCAGCTAAATCTTGCATCAAGGTCATGTCATACACTGCTAGCGGCTCAGGATTGGCGGGTAAAGTTACTTCACCGCGAGTGGTATTAATGCTTATTTGTGCTTGGCTGTCAGTGGCACTGGACTCTACATTAGTTGCTTCAGAGCTGGAATTAGTTTGAGTCTCAGCTTTTATATCACTTTGATGATCCGTCTCTTTGGGTCCACAACCAAAAAGAGCCCCGCTCACCATTAAAGTTAACAGAGCCAGCTTAGCTTTAGGGTATGCATAAGAAGATAGGCTTTTGATAAACATAAAATCTCACTTAATCATTAAACTTAGTCGTTAAAAAAGCCATTACACGAAAATGGCCATTAAATAAAAGGAGGTGAAAAAATTAAACTTTTTTATCTATTCAAATAGCTCAGAAGCCATCTAAATTAACTGCATAGTGTGCAGTCAGATATTTGCTGTTTTTTAATAATGAGCATATGGTACGGTTTTTAAATGCAAAAGTAAATGATAATAATTTTTATTCAATTAAAAATAGATACTTAATCACTCTTATAGCAGTACCTTATCCTCCTAAAGTAGTAGATAACCTACTCTTTATAATGCTTTTGCTCGATACTTATGAATTAAGGCAATTGTTATATTGATAACAATGATAGATAAGCTTGACTTAAGGAAGATCCAACCTGAAGTCTGCTTGTCTTTTTTTATCAATGACACAGGAGTCATATCATGCATGCCAAAGAGCTGCTTGAGCTAGAGCGACGGGATATTAGGTCATTACACTATACTTGGATCGCTTTTTTTCTAACCTTCTATGTCTGGTTTAATATGGCACCGTTAGCAACCTCAATGCTAGCGACCGAAAACTACTTAACTAATGATCACATTAAACTATTCTTGATAGCTAATGTGGCTTTGACCATACCAGGGCGTGTGGTTGTGGGTATGGCACTCGATAAGTTTGGGCCAAGGCGAGTTTTCTCGATACTTATGGTAGTGATGGCAATACCAACTTGGTTTTTTGCATTTGGTAACTCTGCCATGCAATTCTTTGTAGCCAGATTATTTATGTCTATTGTGGGCGCAGGGTTTGTGGTAGGTATTCATATGACCTCACTGTGGTTTAAACCAAAAGATATTGGCTTTGCTGAAGGCTTTTATGCTGGCTGGGGTAATTTTGGTTCTGCCGCAGCAGCCATTACCATACCAACTATAGCATTGCAGTTTTTTGGTGGTGATGACGGCTGGCGCTGGGCGATTGCACTTTCTGGATTATTAATGGCGATTTATGGCGTCGCTTATTGGTTCTTGATTACTGATGGACCAACGGCTGATACACATAAAAAAGCACGCAAAGCGGGTGCATTAGAAGTATCAACATGGAAAGACTTACTGCTTTACTGCTTTACTGCTTATTTATTATTCCTTTATACGGCGTACTTAGTGTCTTGGTATATCGTACCAAAAATATGGGTTTTTTAAGTGATACGGGCTCATATATTGCCTATGGCGTGATTGTACTGGCTGTGCTTTTTCAAATCTATAAAGCCCTTAGTGTTAACATACCAATGCTTAAAGCTGGCATACCAGAGGATGATAAGTATCCGTTTACATCTGTGGCTGCTTTAAACGTAACCTACTTTGCAAACTTTGGCGCTGAGCTTGCCGTTGTCTCTATGTTGCCGATGTTCTTTGCATCAACATGGGAGCTTAATCCGACTACAGCTGGTTTAGTTGCGTCGACGTTTGCTTTTGTAAACTTATGGGCACGTCCGTTAGGCGGCTATATATCTGATAGAGTGGGTAACCGCCGCTTAGTGATGCTTATTTATATGTTTGGTATTGGCATTGGTTTTGGGCTAATGGGGTTACTTGACTCAGGCTGGCCGATATTTATCGCTGTTGTGTTTACCATCACTTGTTCAGTCTTTGTGCAAGGCGCAGAGGGAGCAACCTTTGGTATTATTCCTTCGGTAAAACGCCGCTTAACTGGACAAATCTCTGGTATGGCAGGCGCATATGGTAATGTGGGCGCGGTTTTCTATCTGTTTATTTTTACTTTTGTTGAGCCACATCAGTTCTTTTTTATAATTGCAGCGGGTGCATTTATTGCATGGGTGCTCTGTTTCTTCTGGTTAAAAGAGCCTGAAGGTGCATTTGATGATGAATATAAAATGTCATCCGTTGATTTACAAATTGCGGAAGATGACCGAGTAGCCCAGCTTAGCAAATAGACCTAGCAAATTGTTTTACTGACTTAAAATGCACACAAAAAAGACACTTCGCTTAGAGGCGTCTTTTTTTGTGGTTAGTTTTGGTTGATAGCGCAATTATTTATTAATATAAACTACCAATATAATCTATCAAGATAGGTTATAAGCATGGCTTATAGGCCTAAGCTATAAGTCTAAGCTATTGACTGCCCAAACTGCAACATCCACACGAGTACGTAGGTTGGTCTTATTCAAAATATGCTTCACATGTACCTTTACAGTGGACTCAGAAATCCCTAGTTCATTACCGATCATTTTATTACTTTGGCCTTTGGCAATCATTTTAACCACTTGCAGCTCGCGACTGGTCAAGTTACTGACAATGTCATCGAGATTTGGGGTGCGTAACGCTTGGGCTAGCACTGCGGCCAATCTTGAACTCACTACTAACTCGCCACGTAAGGCTTTGCGGATATCTAAGGCTACTTGTTCAGGCTGCATGTCTTTTAGTAAGTAGCCATTGACGCCGAGCTTTAACGCATTGTGGATGTCATCGCCACTATCAGACACGGTAAACATGAGAATTTTTGCTTGATTGCCTTGATCTCTAATTTGTTTAACCGTATCAAGTCCACTTAGCCCCGGCATGTTTTGATCAAGAATGATGAGGTCCACATCATTGTCTTTTAAATAGACCAATGTTTCCTCACCACTACTGACATCAGCCACCACATTAAAATCAGGCTCTAGGCTTAGCAAGTCTGCCATACCACGCCGTAGCATAGGGTGATCATCGACCAATAGTATTTTGGCAGGAGAGGTAGAGGTATAAACTACGTTAGACATATAAACTCACGGGTAATTAAAGTTAAATTTTCTTGAAGGTTTAAGTCGCTTTTAATCTTTTAAGGCCAAATCAGTTGCTAATTCAGGTTGGTTACTAATTCAGGTTGGTTACTAATTCAGGTTGGTTACTAATTCAGGTTAATTGCTAAGTTAAGTTAATGGCTAGTTGGTAAAAAAAGCAGGAGCAAACCGAGCCTCAATTGTGGTGCCTTTGGGGTGGTTTTGAGTTATTTTTAGGGTGCCTCCTAAGCTCTTAGCACGCTCCTGCATAATCATTAATCCGTGATGATGGGTGTGATCAAAATTCCCAGAGATGCCTTTACCATCATCACTAATGGTAAGTAAAGTGTCATCACTATCAGCGATATAAACATAACTAATCTCAACATTATTGGCTTCAGCATGACGGCAAATATTAGATAGAGCTTCACGCACAATTTGAATGACGTTAACCTGTTCAGAGGCATTTAAATTCAAAGACATCACTTGGTTACTGACTTTGATATTAAACCCTCCTTTTTTGGCAAATTCATCTGCAGAGTTATGTAGGGCCTCATCAAAACTGTCATCATTTAAGCTTAAACGGAAGGTAACGAGTAGGTCTCTTAAATGCTGATAAGCAGAGGTTAGTCCTTCTTTAATCTTTAAGATCGAATCGGTAACCAATACTAAGTCGGGGCTATCGCAGTGAGTGTGATTCAGTCTTTTTTCTAATATCGTGACTTGGATTTTTAAATAGGACAAAGATTGCGCCAAAGAGTCATGTAGCTCTCGAGCAATTGTTGCCCGCTCTTCAAGCAAAATAATTTGATGCTCATGTTGGCGTTGATGCAATAAAAACATAGCGGTACTAATTAAATTAGTCAAAGCAACAATGGCTTCTTTATTATCTGAAATTAAAGCTTTAGTGGCTATTTGTTCTGCTTCAGGAAGTTGTTCTAACTCAGGAAAAGCGTTTAGTTCTTCTATTAACGGAATACGACTGTTTGGCGCTGCACCGTGTTTCAGGAAATCTGAGGGTGCTATATTGTCTGTTATCGGAGTTTCTGCTGTCGGAGTGTCTGCTGTCGGTCGATTGATGCCTAGAGATTTAGGTCGAACTCTTAATTCACCATATTGATATTTCTGATGACGAATATCGAAAGACTCAGTATAAGCGTTGGTCTTAATTAAACAGTTGTCACAAGTTGACGTGGAGCATAACTCTCTTAATGCACTACTATGGATGGCAATAGCATCTTGATTGTCCAACAAATCATTTTTAAGGCATAGCGTAAACTCTAAGTCCGGAATAATTTTTCCGAAATCAGCAATTAAACGATTGAGCTCAACTATACTTACCTGACTGGTAGTGAGATATTTAGCAAAATCATAAAGCAAAGCCAGTACTTGATTGGCTTGAGTCAAATGAGCAGTCTTGGATTGTACTTCATTTTCTAGATAGAGATGGTTTTTCTCAATGGTGCTAACCATGTCATTGAAAGAAAGTCCTAGCTCTTCAAATTCACTGTAACCTTTAATAGCCACACGGGTGTCGAGCTGACCTGATTTAAAACTTTCTTTAGCCTTAACAAGGTTCTGAATAGGTGCTAAGGCTTTCTTACGAAGTTCGGCGATTACCGCTAACATAATCAAAACCATCAAGCCTAGGAAAAATAGCTGAAATAGCTGCTGTTGGCTTTGACGTCTTTCATTTCTATATTGTAGCTGCGATACCACCGCATCTACTTGCTGGACATAAGGCAGAGAAGCCTTATAAAACCCTTGAGCATCATTGTTAAGCAACAAAGGCAATAGCTCATTTTGCCACCGTTGCTCGATTCTTTTAATTTGACGGTCTATACGCTCATTTCGATTGGCAAGTTGATTCTGATATTGGTGCAGTAATTGGTGCCGACGATTCATGTCGTTAATCAGAGTATTAAGCCTTTGCTCTTTGTCTGCCGCAGTTGGACCAGTAGGGTCTGCAACGCTACCAGCTTTAGCACCAAGACTATCTTTAAAATCAAGACGGTCTTTATCACTAGGATTCGCTTGTAGACCAAGATTTGAAGGATCAAAATCTGATGCCAATAAGAAATTAAAACGGTAGGTAGCCATTCTAATCGAGCCAGCGATGTTAATTGCTTTGGCATCATTTTGGGCCGCCCATGCCAAAAAGCCGCTAGTCAATGAAGACCCTAAAAATAATAAGATCACAGTGATAGTAGCAACTTGAGCACGAACAGTCAGTTTGTTGGGAATCAGATTAGATAGCCACATAGTTATCAATTTTAACAATATAAAGGGTAGAAAAGTGATCTTTAATTTATGAGCTTAACGTAAATTATGAGAAATGCCGAGAAGGAGAGGTAAATTAGCACTTACTACCAAAGCTTTGACATACCTCTAAAGTAGTAGTCACTTAGCTCTACAGCAAGTTACCCACATAAGCCACCGTATTAAACCCTTATAGCCATACTAAATTATAAATAGGTGCAGTAACTTTACTTATGCAATAAATATAGGTGAGTGTTACTAAATAACATCACTATTAAGTGAGGTGAGTATGAGTGTTAAAAAAGAGGAATTAAAAGGTGGTAAGGTTATTACCGATTGGCGTCCAGAAATGGAAGACTTTTGGGAAAACGGTGGTAAACAAGTCGCCAGTCGTAACTTATGGGTCTCTATTCCTGCCTTGCTATTGGCATTTTCGGTATGGATGGTATGGAGTGCGGTCATCGTCAACCTGCCTGAGATTGGCTTTGATTTTGACGATGGTCAGTTATTTTGGTTAGCGGCTCTTCCTGGATTGTCTGGGGCTACGCTACGTATTTTTTACTCATTTATGGTCCCTATATTTGGGGGTAGACGTTGGACAGCCATCTCTACAGCGTCTTTATTAATCCCAGCAGTATGGATGGGTTTAGCAGTTCAAGATCCCAGTACGCCCTTTAGTGTGTTTATTATAATCGCACTGCTTTGTGGTCTCGGCGGTGGTAACTTTGCGTCGTCGATGGCAAACATCTCATTCTTTTATCCCGCAAATAAACAGGGCACAGCATTGGGTTTAAATGCAGGTTTGGGCAACTTGGGCGTCTCTGTCATGCAGTTTGTAGTGCCTTTAGTGATTGGTGCCGGTATCTTTGGTGCCTTGGGGGGTGCTCCGCAAATTACGGCTAGCGGCAAAGCGTTGTACTTGCAAAACGCGGGCTTTATTTGGGTACCTTTTATTGCCCTAATCTCAATTGCCGCTTGGTTTTTGATGAATGATATCGCTTCTGCTAAAGCATCTTTTAAAGAGCAGTCAGTTATTTTTAAACGCAAACATAACTGGATTATGTGTGTGCTTTATATGGCTACTTTCGGCTCTTTTATCGGCTTCTCAGCTGCATTCCCTATGTTGATTAAGAATGCATTTCCTGATGTTAATGCACTACAATTTGCCTTTTTAGGTCCTTTAGTCGGTGCTTTATTCCGTCCAGCGGGCGGTTGGATTGCCGATAAGCTAGGCGGTGCAAGGGTTACTTTCTGGAACTATATCATCATGATATTGGCGGTGGGTGCTGTCATATACTTTTTACCCAGTGAGACCCGTGAAGGTAGTTTTATCGGTTATTTAATCTCCTTTATGGTGTTATTTGTCACCACAGGTATTGGTAATGGCTCAACTTTCCGCATGATTCCAATAATCTTTAAGACTGTTTTAGAACGTCAACATCCAGATAGGGTAGGCACAGAACCTCTATTTGCTGAAATACGTAAAGAGTCAGCGGCAGTGGTAGGCTTTACCTCAGCGATTGCTGCTTATGGTGCTTTCTTTATTCCAAAAATGTTTGGCTCAGGGCTGGGTGTCTATGGAACATTCATTGCGCTGATTGTTTATTATCTAGTCTGTATTGTACTAACTTGGTGGTACTACAGCCGAGGGAATGCTGAGTATCCTTGTTAGATTTACTGACTGCTAAAAACTGAAATTGATCGTTACCAAAACACCGCCCTAAAAAGCGGTGTTTTTTTATGAGAGAAGCCAAATTGGTTACAAAAAAGTAGGGTGTGCTAAATCGTAAGGCAATCAAATTACAGTGTATTTTCTCTTTTTCTGACTACTCCCAAAGTAGTAGAGCACTGCCTATCTAAGATTATATTCGATTGGTTTGTTACACCCTAGAATATCAATCATCTAATGATATCTATTGCTCACGTACTGACAGCACAATCCTAGACGCTGCTGTTTTGAGCTTTTTGTACATCGAAGTTATAACCTAGAGGATAGCAATATGAGCCATTTACTCGACCAGTTCCGTTTTTTTAAACGCAAAAAAGCTGAGTTCGCCGACGGCCATGGTGAAGTACGGGACGAGTCCCGTGGGTGGGAAGACGGTTATCGCAATCGTTGGCAATATGACAAGATAGTTCGCTCTACGCATGGTGTGAACTGTACTGGATCGTGCTCTTGGAAAATTTATGTCAAAAACGGCTTGGTGACTTGGGAAACTCAGCAAACGGATTATCCGCGTACCCGTCCAGATCTTCCCAATCATGAGCCTCGCGGCTGTCCTCGTGGTGCAAGCTATAGCTGGTATATGTACTCTGCCAACCGCGTGAAGTATCCCAAAGTACGTAAGCCGCTTTTGAAGTTATGGCGTGCGGCCAAAGCGCAACATCCTGACCCTGTCGATGCTTGGGCAAGTATCGTTGAAGACCCGACCAAAACCGTGGAATACAAATCTAAGCGTGGTTTGGGTGGTTTTATTCGTTCGACCTGGGCTGAAGTCAATGAAATCATTGCAGCCAGTAACGTTTATACCGCCAAGACTTACGGCCCAGATCGTATTATCGGTTTCTCTCCAATCCCTGCCATGTCTATGGTCAGCTATGCGGCCGGTAGCCGTTACTTATCACTAATAGGCGGTGCTTGCTTGTCATTTTATGACTGGTATTGCGACTTGCCTCCTGCTTCGCCCATGACTTGGGGTGAGCAGACAGACGTCCCTGAATCAGCTGATTGGTATAACTCTGACTATATCATCGCTTGGGGGTCGAACGTACCGCAGACCCGTACCCCAGATGCTCACTTTTTTACTGAAGTACGCTACAAAGGCACTAAAACCGTTTCAATTACCCCTGACTATGCAGAAATCTCTAAATTAACAGACCTCTGGTTGAATCCAAAGCAGGGTACTGATGCCGCTGTGGCTCAAGCTTTCTGTCACGTGATTATCAAGGAGTTTTACTTAAAGCAGCCCAGTGATTATTTCTTGGATTACGCCAAGCGCTACACTGATATGCCTATATTGGTCATGTTGGAAGAAGATGAGCCGGGCCGCCGTCGTCCAGGCCGTTATCTACGCGCCTCTGACCTAGTCGATGGCTTGGGTGAAGAGAATAATCCTGAGTGGAAAACCATTGGCTTAAACAATAATGGTGAGTTGGTCTCTCCGCTAGGATCTATCGGCTATCGTTGGGGCGAGAAGGGCAAATGGAATCTTGAGCAAAAAAGTGGCTCTACCGGTGAAGATATCGACTTAACCTTGTCGTTAAAATCTGATTCAGCGGAGCAAGAAGTATGTGAGGTGGCGTTCGATTATTTCGGTCACACTGAGCACCCTTATTTTACCGCGGTACCTGGTGATGCATTACCAGTGAAACGAGTCCCTTGCAAAACCATTACTTTAGCCGATGGTAGCATCGCCAAAGTGGCGACTGTGTTTGATTTAACCGTGGCCAACTTAGGCGTCGATAATGGCCTTGGCGGCGACCACGTCACAGATGACTACAACGATGCTAGTGTTCCAGGCACGCCAGCTTGGCAGGAAATAATCACTGGATTGTCTCGTGAAAAAGTAATTCAGGTGGGCCGCGAGTTTGCTGAAAATGCTCATAAAACCCATGGCAAATCGATGATTATCATCGGGGCAGGCATGAACCACTGGTATCACTTAGATATGAACTACCGCGGCGTGATTAACATGTTGATGTTGTGTGGTTGTATTGGTAAGTCAGGTGGTGGTTGGGCGCACTATGTGGGTCAGGAAAAACTACGTCCACAGACCGGTTGGTTGCCTCTAGCATTTGCGCTTGATTGGCACCGTCCGCCGCGTCATATGAACGGCACCAGTTTCTTTTATAACCACAGTTCACAGTGGCGCCATGAGACGATATCAGCACACGAAATCTTATCACCTCGTGTGAACAAGAAATTCTTCCCTGAGCACATGCTTGATTACAACATTCAGGCTGAACGTGCAGGTTGGTTACCTTCCGCACCACAGCTAAACCGTAACCCGTTAACTATTGCGGCAGCGGCAAGGGCTCAGGGTAAAGACATTGAACAGTATGTAGTAGATTCACTTCATGAGGGGAGCTTACGTTTTGCTTGTGAGTCCCCTGATAACCCTCAAAACTTTCCACGCAATATGTTTATTTGGCGCTCAAACTTATTGGGCTCCTCCGGTAAAGGCCATGAATACATGCTTGAGTACTTCTTAGGCACCAAAAACGGCCTAATGAGTGAAGAGAACTTACCAGATGGTCTGCGTCCAAAAGAAGTCGATTATGTGGAGGATGGTCCCAAAGGGAAACTGGATTTAGTCGTTACTCTAGACTTCCGTATGTCTTCGACCTGCCTATATTCAGATATCGTATTGCCTACGGCTACTTGGTATGAAAAAGACGATATGAATACTTCGGATATGCATCCGTTTATTCACCCCTTAACCGCAGCTACCGATCCTGCGTGGGAGTCTAAAACAGACTGGGAAATCTATAAAGATATTGCCAAGTACTTTTCAGAGATTTCTAAAGGCCATCTAGGGGTGGAAACCGATGTGGTAACACTACCCATGCAACATGATAGCCCAGGCGAATTGGCACAGCCCTTTGGCGGAACCGACTGGAAAACGGCTGGCGAGAAACCCGTACCCGGTAAAAACTGCCCGATGATTAAAATTGTTGAGCGTGATTATCCCAATACGTATGCCAAGTTTACCTCACTAGGTCCTGCGCTAGAGAAGCTAGGCAATGGCTCTAAAGGCTTGAACTGGGATATGACCAAAGCGGTAAAAGACTTAGGTGACTTAAATCACCGAGTGACTACTCCTGGTGTCTCTGAAGGTCGCCCACAGATTTTCACAGCGATTGATGCCTCAGAAACCATCTTAATGTTAGCCCCTGAAACCAATGGCGAAGTAGCTGTCAAAGGCTGGAAAGCATTGGAGGAATTTACGGGTCGTGAACATGCCCATTTAGCAGCGTCAAGTGAACATGAAAAGATTCGCTTTAGAGACATTGTGGCTCAGCCGCGCAAGATTATCTCAAGTCCCACTTGGTCAGGTCTAGAATCAGATTCAGTCAGTTATAACGCCGGCTATACCAACGTTCATGAGCTAATTCCTTGGCGTACCATTACCGGCCGTCAGCAGTTTTATCAAGACCATCCTTGGATGCAAGCCTTTGGTGAGCAAATGCAGCAGTATCGTCCACCCGTCGATACTAAGACCACTGACATCATGAAAGATGCTAAGCCTAATGGTAACAAAGAAATTGTTCTGAACTTTTTAACACCGCACCAAAAGTGGGGTATCCACAGTACTTATTCCGAAAACTTACTGATGTTAACGCTTAACCGTGGTGGTCCAGTGGTTTGGATATCTGAAAATGACGCTAAGTCGGCGGGTATTGAAGACAACGATTGGATCGAAGTGTTTAACGTTAACGGTGCTATTACTGCCCGTGCGGTCGTCAGTCAACGTGTAAAAGATGGCATGACCATGATGTACCACGCTCAAGAAAAGCTGGTCAATATTCCAGGCTCTGAGCAGACCGGAACCCGAGGGGGTATCCATAACTCAGTGACCCGCACCATCTTGAAGCCCACACACATGATTGGGAGCTATGCGCAGCAATCCTATGGCTTTAACTACTATGGAACGGTCGGATGTAACCGTGATGAATTTGTCGTGGTTCGTAAGATGTCGAACATAGATTGGTTGGAGGACAAACCAGATGATTCACTGCCTCAGGCTTTACCTACCACTTTAGAAGGTTAAGACAACCTTAAAAAATTTAATTTGGAGCACACACCCATGAAAATTAGATCGCAAGTAGGCATGGTGCTTAACCTCGATAAATGTATCGGTTGTCACACCTGCTCAGTCACCTGTAAAAATGTTTGGACCAGTCGCGAAGGTATGGAGTATGCATGGTTTAACAACGTAGAGTCTAAACCTGGTATTGGTTATCCCAAAGAATGGGAAAATCAAAATAAATGGAATGGCGGCTGGATTCGCAATGCAAATGGGACTATCAATCCTCGTATTGGCGGTAAATTCAGAGTGTTGGCTAATATCTTTGCCAACCCAGATTTACCAGAGATTGATGATTACTATGAGCCTTATGATTTTGATTACCAACACCTACATACTGCACCGATTAGTAATCATCAGCCGATTGCCCGTCCTCGCTCAGCAATTACTGGCAAGCGTATGCAAAAAATAGAATGGGGTCCTAACTGGGAAGAGATCTTAGGGTCAGAGTTTGAAAAGCGTCGCCGTGATAAAAACTTCGACAACGTACAGGCTGATATCTATGGTGAGTATGAAAACACCTTCATGATGTATCTGCCACGTTTGTGCGAACATTGCTTAAACCCAACTTGTGTGGCTTCTTGCCCGAGTGGCGCGATTTATAAGCGTGAAGAAGACGGTATTGTCTTAATTGACCAGGACAAATGCCGCGGCTGGCGTATGTGTATCTCAGGATGCCCTTATAAGAAGATTTACTATAACTGGAAGTCGGGTAAATCTGAAAAATGTATCTTCTGTTATCCGCGCATTGAAGCGGGCATGCCAACCGTTTGTTCTGAAACTTGTGTGGGCCGTATTCGCTACCTTGGTGTGCTTTTATATGATGCCGACAAGATTGCTGAGGCGGCTTCTACACCAAACGAGCAAGACTTATACCAAGCGCAATTGGATGTGTTTTTAGACCCTAATGACCCAGAAGTGATTGCGCAAGCCTTAAAAGATGGCGTACCTCAGTCTGTTATCGACGCGGCACAGAAATCTCCAGTTTATAAGCTGGCAATGGATTGGAAACTAGCACTACCTCTACATCCAGAATATCGCACATTACCAATGGTTTGGTATGTACCTCCTTTATCGCCTATACAAAACGCAGCAGAAGCGGGCAAGGTGGGTATGGACGGTCTTATCCCAGATGTGGATAGCTTACGTATTCCATTACGTTATCTGGCCAATATGCTAACGGCTGGTGATGAAGAGCCGGTACGGTTGGCGTTAAAACGTCTATTGGCTATGCGTAGCTACAAGCGCATGCAGCTAGTTGAAAAGCAAGAGGTACAAAGTATTTTAGACGATGTGGGCCTAACCAAACTGCAAGTCGAAGAAATGTACCGCTATTTAGCCATCGCTAACTATGAGGACCGCTTCGTGATTCCAACGGCACATCGCGAGGAAGCCATGAGCGATGCGTTTGCTGAACGTAATGGTTGTGGGTTCACCTTCGGTGAAGGTTGTTCTGGTAGTAATGACGTCAGTATGTTTGGTCAGAAGAAAGCCACTCGCCGCGACTTTATCGATACTGTTCAAAAGTGGGAGGTATAGGATGACAACACTAACTCAAGCAGAGATGTCACAACACACCGCAGAAATGCCGACAAGTGGCAACTCAGACATGAAAATTTTAAAAGTATTGAGCTTGTTAATTGACTATCCCACCAATGAGCTATTTGAAGGTGAGACTCTAACACTATCTAAACAGATTGTTAGCAAATCACCGTTAATCAGTCCTGAAGTGCGTCAGCAGATTATAGACTTAATCGATGACATGATTGAGATTGGCTCTTTAGAAGCTCAAGCAAGATATGATGGTCTGTTTGAACGAGGCCGTTCTTTATCGCTATGGCTATTTGAGCATGTACACGGGGAGTCTCGTGACCGTGGTCAAGCCATGGTCGATCTGATGGATCAGTATCAGCAAGCAGGCTTTGAGATTGGTCTAAAAGAGCTGCCTGATTATCTACCCATGTATTTGGAATTTTTAGCATATCAAGCGGCCGTAACAGGCGATGATATTCAAATTCGTATAGATATTGCCGATGTCAGTCACATTATTGCGCTATTGGCCGCCCGTTTAAAGGATAGAGGTAGTCTGTATGAAGGCTGCTTCAATGCACTACTGCAGATAGCGGGTAAGCCGCTTGTGGTAGTAGAAGAACTCCAACAGCAAGTCAAAAAAGAGCAACGTGATGATACCAAAGAGGCACTAGACGAAGAGTGGGAGGAAGAGGTTGTCGATTTCTTAGGGGCTCAGCAAGAAGAACGCTGTCCCTCGAGCACTCAACAGCTTGCCAAAGGGATCGCTATTGATAGATCAGTAATGCCCCCAAAACAAGTCGATGCCCCTGTGCATTGGGTGGATTTCGATCAGTCGAAATCTGTTAAACAGTCTTAAGGAGAGAGGACATGAATATTGCAGATCCTAATGTACAGTCTTTAGCCAACTTAAGCTGGCTACAAATATTTTTATTTGGTATTTACCCTTATATTGCACTGGTAGTGGCTATCTTAGGCACTTGGGCTCGTTTTGATTTATCACAGTATTCTTGGAAAGCACATTCTTCACAAATGCTGCGTAAGAAGAACATGCGTTTGGCCAGTAATTTATTCCATGTCGGGATTATTGTGGTATTGCTCGGTCACCTTTTTGGAATGCTAACGCCACATTTTATTTACGAAACCTTTATTAGCGCTGCCCATAAACAGATATTGGCGGTGGTTGTTGGGGGTATCGCTGGGGTGGTGTGCTGGGTGGGTATGGTCATGCTGATGTGGCGCCGCTTTACCGATGATCGTATCTCTAACACCTCCTCTTTTTCCGATAAATTGGTGTTGGTTCTATTATTTATTCAGCTTAATTTAGGTCTTATCTCAATCTTTACTTCAATGAAGCATCTTGACGGTTTGACTATGATGAATCTAGCCGGTTGGGCTCAGGACATCACCATCTTAAGACCTTGGCAAGCGGCGGCTCGTATTGAACAGGCTAGCCTGATATATCAGCTGCATATGGCGTTAGGTATTACCTTAATTATGATCTTCCCATTCACTCGTTTGATTCACATTATTAGTGCCCCAGTCTGGTATTTAGGACGTCGCTATCAGATTGTTAGACAGAAACAGTCTCAATAGAATACGTCACAATTGTGATACAGCATTTGGAAAAATACAGCGTTACCATAGCCATAAGATTCATTTCAAATGAATCTTATAGTAAAATAACCTCCTTCAGTTCATCCATGCATTCACACTCTAAGGAAATACTATGGTCTCACCAGAAACATTAGCAATCGTTAAATCAACCGTTCCTGTTCTTGAAAAACATGGCACCGACATTACCACGGTTTTCTATAAAAATATGTTTGCAGAACATCCTGAGCTGTTGGATATTTTTAATGAAACCAACCAAAAACTCGGACGTCAGCAGACTGCTTTGGCGACGACGGTGCTTGCGGCTGCTAAGCATCTAGAAAACTTAGCGGTATTGCTACCTCAAGTGACCCAAATTAGCCATAAGCATCGTGCCCTAGAGATTCATCCTGAGCATTACCCAATCGTTGGTAAACATTTATTAGGCGGTATTAAAGAAGTACTGGGTGATGCTGCTACAGATGAAATTATCGAAGCGTGGGCAGAGGCTTATAATGAAATTGCCAATGTGTTTATAAGTATTGAAAAAGACATGTACCAAAAGGCAATGTGGTCAGGTTTCGTAGAATTTAAAGTGGTCAAAAAAGAAATTACTGGGACCGATATTGCTGCATTTACCGTACAACCGGTAGACAGTAATGCGGTAAATTTAAATGAGATAACGCTAACACCCGGTCAGTACATTACGGTCAAAACAGATCCTGAAGACAGTGATCATATTGCTTTAAGACACTATTCATTATGTTCGACAGAAACTGAAAGTGGTATTCAGTTTGCAGTACGACGTGATAATCGTAATGCGCACCGTGGTCTAGTATCCAATCATTTGCACGACAATGTTGAAGTTGGAGACACTATTTTATTGTCAGCACCGGCAGGCGATTTCGCGTTACAGCAAGATTTGATAGATCAAAACCAAGTGCCTTTAGTATTAATCAGTGCTGGTGTGGGTGTGACGCCTATACTGTCTATGTTTGAAGCCCAAGTAAAACAGAATCCTGAACGTCCTATCATCTGGATGTATGCGTGTCAGAACCAGGCACATCATGCATTTAAATTTAGAGTAGATGCCTTACTTGAGCGTGCCAATAACGTAGAAAAACATATTTTCTACTTTGAAGACGGTCAGCTATTAAATGATTCTGTGTTACGAACTTTACCAAATCCTGCGGATGTTTATGTCTGTGGCTCAATGGCATTTATGGACAGCATGATTAATGGTCTTATCGCTTTAGAGCATAGTGGGGATAGCATCCATTACGAACCATTTGGTCCAAAAATGAGTTTAGTTATCGAATAACTTTTATAATATTTAATCAATTAAAGGATTGCTTGCTATTCTCTTTTATTTAGCCGTTGATGACTTTTATTGATTCATCACTGAATAGTAGGCAGCCTTTAATGTGGAGCAATTTATGACGGCAACAACTTATGATCCCAGACAAGCTGCTGAAG
>Ga0208302_100205_pt1 | contig 17305 bp, 12 predicted proteins | sample 29_taG_FD_184103 | JGI IMG/M metagenome (GOLD analysis project Ga0208302, IMG submission 184103) | Marine viral communities from Cariaco Basin, Caribbean Sea - 29_WHOI_OMZ (SPAdes) (version 2) | ecosystem: Environmental > Aquatic > Marine > Oceanic | place: Caribbean Sea: Cariaco Basin... | reverse complement strand
CACTATGGATAACTGTGCTTCAGAAATACTGAGGTACATTGATGTGGTGCGTCCTAATGGTAACTTACTGGATGAGTTCACGTTAGCAGTGGTCCCCTCGGATGTGGTCCGCTTGCTACAAAAAGAGGGATTAATTGACCAGCAAAACTATTTTCCATCAGATAAAACCTTAGCGCAAGCCAAGTTAAATAATTCACAGTCGACACAGCTACCCAGCAGTAGTATTGATGCAAACCATCAATTGATACCTACGCAACTGACTCCCGTAGACAATAACCCGTTAGACGCCCATTCCTTGCAACGTATGAAGATAGGAGCGGGGGCGCAAGATGACACCGGCTATATTAGTTTGGCTTATCGAGGGGGGTTTAATGACCCTCTAGATCGTCCGAGTGGCTATCCTCAAAACTTCCACTTGGAAGCAGGCTCAGTTGAACTAAGGGTCTATAAGGACGACGAAAAGAATAAAGGAGACCATAATCGCGTTGAATTACAAGAGCTAGCTATTTTGCGTGGTCGCTCGCTTAATCCGATAAACACTGCCAAGAAAGGCGATTCGCTATTTTCAAGCTGGGGCGTTAACGTGCAAGCCACTCAGGTAAAAGATGGCTCACAAATGAATAATAATAATCGTAGTGGTGACCCAGATAGCAGTCATTTGGTAGGTAGCTTCGGTTATGAGAAAGGAATATCTGCTGCCTTCGGTAGTCCGCAGGCAGGTTCAGGACAATTACCGCCACAGGTTTGCTATGCGCTTGGAACAGGATTGGCTCAAGTGGGTAAGGGACTGAGTAAAGGCTACCGTGTTGGGGCAGGTGTGAATTTAGGCTGCCGTTATCAATTTAGTCCTAATGCTCGATTGATAGGAGAGGTGCAAGTGCCTTACTGGTATCATGGTAGTACAGATAATGACCAAATAAAAGGCAGCTACTGGCAGCCGATATTAAGTTTAGGGGCGCAGTATGATTTGGATAAAAACAAAGCCATCAGATTACAAGGTAGCTATGAGCTACAAGACGGTATAGAAGGACGCGATGATATTCAGTTGGCGTATGTGACGTATTTTTAGGATATTAATCCTAAGAGTAGCATAGTAGTATGTAGCATAGTAGTATGGGGCTACTCACAAGGATGTACTCTCTATGACCCGCTTTGCTAATGAACTTTTTTCAGATGATAATAGCGCTAAAAAAAAGGCCAATAATAAAACGGTGGAGGGTCGTTCTCCACTTCACCAATCTGTGCCTAGCGAATCTTCGCCTCATCATTCTGAACCTAGCCAATCAGATTCCCAAGCTATTGAGCCTGTCTCTAAACCAATGCTAAATACGAAAGCGTATCTGTCAATGAGTGATTTTTTAGCAGGCATCAGTCAGCTTGCTGTTATTGGAGTGATAGAGACCACAGGCATTGTTGAGGCGATACACCGTGAAATTGTTTTACGACCGCTAGGGCTATTGAATCATAAGTACGGACGATTCTGGCATAAAGGCATCGGCAGTCGAGTATACAGTTTGGTAAAAGGGGTTACCTCGGTAGTGGGTCATAGCTTAGCATTTGGTATTACTCAGTATAATGAGCTATTGGGTAATAAAAATCCGCAACCTTTGCCCGCCAGTTTAACTATGTTGGTTAATACCATCAATGGGGTAATGGGTGACCATTTAGTAACCAATCACAACCCACTTGCTTTGCCTATGATGCTCTATACCAGCCGTGGTGAAACGCTTGTTTTGTCTCAACAATCAGAGCAGACAGACCAAGCTTCTGGCGCCGAAAATCTCTCTTCAACGGTGGTGATTTTGCTTCACGGTCTGTGTATGGGCTATGTTAATTGGCAGCCCAATCAACCTGATAGCTTGGGGAAAATGGTTTTAAAGCGTCAGCCTGAGGTTAGTGTCTTGTATTTAAACTACAATACCGGAAGACGCATCTCTATCAATGGTCGTGAGTTTGCTAAGTTATTACAAGCACTAGTCACTAAATACCCACACATTACTAAAATTAATTTAGTAGGACATAGTATGGGTGGTCTGGTCTCTCGTAGTGCACTTTATTATGGAAGTGAGACATCTGATAGTTGGGTTAGCAAGGTAGATAAGCTGATAACACTTGGCACGCCACACCATGGGGCAGTACTAGAGCGTATTGGTGATATAGTGCAGCAGAGTATTAGCAAGCTGCCATTTGCAGGATCATTAGGGAAGCTAGGCGATATACGCAGTACTGGAATTATAGATTTGCGTCACGGTAGTATCCGCGATGAAGATTGGCAGTCGCTCGCAACACGCAGTGTGTTGCCAGACAATGAGCGTCAGGTTACGCCTTTGCCACCCCATATTACCACTTATTTCCTAGCAGGAACTTTGAGTGAGACAGAGGAAGAGGGTAGTTCTAAAATGAGCTATTTACTTGGTGATGGTCTGGTTAATATTAATTCGGCACTTGGTGAACACACAGAGATGCATACCTTGCAGGTGCCAAAAGAGCGAAAAAAGGTGTTTTATGGGGTGGGGCATTTTGGTTTGTTGTCTGATAAAAAAGTGCTAAAGCAAGCCATTGACTGGCTGAGTGACGGTGAATAGTTCATTAATTGAATGTTTGGTTAAAGCCAATGAACTGGCTAAACATCTTTGAAACTACCGTACGATTAAGGAGCACTGATACCCACATCTAATAAGTAGTCACCTGCTTGGTTAATATTAGTCGAATCATCTCTGATATCAATTTTAGTACCGACCCCTACCCAACAAAACTGCTTTCTATTTACATCTCTATCAGTGAAGAACTGACCGCTTTCGCCAGCATTCACATGATAAAAAGTGATATCCGCTTTTAAATAACTATTACCATTTCTAATTTCAGCATTTTTAATAACTGCCAAATCGTTACCAGTAGTGATGGCAGTAGCTGTCTTTGGCCCACTGCTACTCGGGTATCGATTGTTTGACTGGAAAATACCTGGGTTAGCCCGTAAGTAAGTTCTGATAATATCATACTGGTCTTTTCTGGTTCTCGTCCCTGTACACATATCTGAAGTACCTGAAGAATCCACTCTGGTATAAAAGTTAAATAAAGCAGATTTGTTGTTCAATCCACCACCATTAGGAAATCTGGTATTGGCTATAACTGATTTAAGGTTCAAGGGAGTAACACCTGGGCCTATCAGGTTAATAGAGCCATTTATTGGGGTTTTTTGAATGGCTTGTCCCATAGGAATAACTTGACTACCACCGTCTATTAAAGAGTTAGGTTGAATGTTGTATTGCATTTGGCTATTGGTAAACCCGTCTTGCTTACAAAAGTAGATGGTCTTACCATCCTGATCGTCAGTAGTGTTTAAGCGTACGACATCAGAAGTAAAATAAACCACAGGACAGGCAGCCAGTGCAGCCTGAGTCAAAAAGCCTGCTACGATTAATAGACCAGTTTTTAATAACCGCGTATGTCTAAGGTTCAAGGTTAAAGGAGTCATATTGTTCTCGTATTTTATCTGCTGATACTATCATTTTGCATCGTCAGGCTTCTTTAAGTGGGGGTGCGATAAACTTCGATAAATTAAACTAATGTATTGTCTTTAATAATAGCTGTAATACAAAGTCGTTATCAATGACAACGGTTTGTGGATGGTAGCCTTCAGCTTGCAAACGATAAGTTGCAGGTGCTAATCCAAAGATTTGGAAGTAACCATAGTTGCCCGAGTCAATGGTTTGTATTAATTGATCAGCCTGATAAATATTAACTTTAACCCCCTGTTTCGCATCTGCTAACTTCCCTGAGAGTCCATACGACTTCTGCAGTTGAATCGGTACCGAGGTGGGTGAGTAATTGGCCACTCTAATGTGTGGAGAAGGTAGTTCATTGGTGCTGTATTCAAGTGGCAAGTCTTTGGCATCCATCCTTAAGGTATAATCACCAGCTTTAACGTTATCAATCAGATATTGGCTATGCATGGCTTGTGAACTCAACAAAGTGGCTTCCACTTTTTGGTTATTTAAGTTGAAGTTCATAGAGTCAGTGCCGATTTGTGGCTCCGCAGGATGAGCGATATCTACAATGACGCTGCCTAAATTCTGACGGGAGTAATTACCAAATTTTAAGCCTTGTTTTGGTGCCTTAAACATATCAAAAGACAATCTGGCATATAGATAATTATTCTGGGACCAAGCGGGTAATGACTCTTCCTTAATAAGACCATCAATAATTAATGGGTTGTCAAAACGCTCTGTCGTAATGGAATCAACATAACGGTGTTTATAACCTAAACTAAAGTTAACACTATTACGGTGAGTTAATTGCCAATCAGCTTCCCAACCTATTTGGCCTTTGTATAAGCTATATCCAAGACTTAATAAGCTATCAATATCGCTAAAGTAACCTCTAATGCTAGGATCTACCCCATAGTCATTAAAGCGATAACTGATATCGCCTTGATATAATAGGTCACTTTGACCATGTCGATAGCTAATAGATTGGCCAAGACTTGTTTTTTCATTTGCTTCATGACGTAGTGATACAGTATCGCTGTCATTATCACCAGAGAGACCAATACTACTGTCTCTTAAATGATCATAACCCGTGCGCGCATTGCGACCATTCCAAGATAAGCGATAGTTGTAACGATCATCTCGCGTGTCCCAGTTTAGTCCACCATTTAATGACTCATTAAACCGGTGAAAAATACTAGCATAGGCATAATAATCATCAGCTTCATTATCAATGGCAAGATTTTCGTAATACTGGTTAAGGCTTAAATTAGTATCACTGCTAGGGTTGTAGTTTAATAGCAGCTGATGTCGTTCATCGCGCAGTGAGTTCTCGTTAAATATAAGGGAATCTATATCACTGGTAATATAAGGATGATTGGTATATAGACGAGAGTTGTACTGATAGTTTGCCCAAAATCTTTTTCGTTGATATTCAAGCTGAGCCTGCCAAAGCTCTTGATCGGGCGTATTGGCATAACTTAAATCAACATTACTGTTAATAGAAGCACTATAGTTTAGGCCAGTATACCAAGCTATCGAATCATCTTCTCTTGAGTCTGACGTGTTTTGTAAGTTGTTATTAGCCCCACCGCGTATTGCTAAACGATTTGATAGACCATATTCGGCGTAAACATGAGCGGCAGTGTCTTTATTTTTATTGTCATTACTATTAAAAGCATTCCCTTCCTGACCAATACCAGCTTCGATTAAAAGCTCATCGGTCGCTACATTGGTACGGCGCTTACCTAGTAAAATAGGACGTACCTCTAAAGGCTGGCGTGCCAATGGATAAGCAAAAATAGCAATCTCAACCAGAGTCTCTGATAAATTGAGCTGGTTAACATCTAAATTCAAAAATTCATAACGACCATCAAGCCCGATTTGGACCCGAGCCACACCCCGACCATCAATACGCAGCTCTGCCACACCGCCAGGTTCGCCAGTGCCCACTAAGTGTTGGTAGTCTTGACTGGTATTTTGCAATAAGCTGGTGCTACTGTCATCGAAGTAGGAGAGATGACGTTCAATATCTCGGTTACTGTATGCGATTAAGGCCCCAGTGAATTTAGAGCCAGAAGTTTGTACGCCTTGACCTAAGGAGTTTGGTTGGTTGATACCTAGCCTAGTAGCAAGATTTTCACCAGATTTAGCCCAATATAAGTTATCAAGTTCCCAGTCTGATGGCAGAGTAGTAAAGCTATCAAGTGCAGTTTGGCTAAAATTATTGTCATCTTTTATAATGCCATTGCTATCAGCAAACTGTCCTTCAGAATTGCTATCTGAACCTAATATTCGGGCACCCCAAACTCCACCAAGACCATAACCAAAAGCACCTATATCACTATAGATCTGGCGACTGGTTGATTTTGGCTGATTGGGACGACGGGCTATTTCTGAGGCACTTAACGAACTATTAAATGACAGACCCAATAAGCCTGACTTACTTGGTGCATAATCTATGGGCTGTTTAACAGTTGTTTTGTCTTCTTTTGCACTCCGTGAAGTGTTGTCTGTTGTCTCTGGTTGCCAGCCCATATATAAATTTACGGCAAGGTCTGCTGCGTTATAACTGGCAGTAATCCCCATCTTTTTTAACTGATTAAGCGCCAAATACTGCTTACCGTTATACTCAAGCATCTGATCTGAAGTAATTTGAGTATCACCGATAGGGGTGTGGATAATATAGTGGGTAGAACGTTCTAAAACATCATTAGTAGTATCATTAGTTTCGGCACGTAAAGTATCAACACTTACTCCTGTTAAACGAATCAAGTCATCTTTTGACAAATAATAATAACTATTTTTATCGATACCTGATTTATTGTCTAAAGCATCAGTTAATTCGATATTAGCAGGTAAGTCATTAACGCGAGCATCATAAATGATATCAACAGCATCAAGCTCTTGATTATTGATAAAGACACCGACAAGACTAGGTGTTAACTGTCTAGTAGAAATGGCGGATTGATTTTGAGTACCAACTACTGCTGCAATTGTCGATAGACTAACACTTGCCATAGAGGTTAGCATCATCAGTCGGAGCGTGGTTTGTTTTGTCATGATGTTCAGTGCTTAGTACTCACAAATCATTTACGTGGTTTATTTATTTATTTAATAAGTAAACTTACTGAATATTGATCACCACAGGTAACCCGTAACGTGACCCAATTTCTACAGTCACACCTTTACCATCTGTATCATAGGTCAGCGACTTATCTATTTGCTGTTCTATTGATAACATGGCAACATGCTTACCGGCAGGAAAGCTCAAAGGTAAACGAATGGCCATACGTACTGTCTGATAGCCACCGGGTGCAATGGTAAATTCAGTGGGATTAATAAGGGTCCATGGCTTTAATGTGGTCTCACTGGGTTCGATTGGTTTACCATTTAGGTCCATGTCTACCAAATTTAAGCGAATCTTTTTAGGTTTAGTGCCATAGTTATAGAGTGTTAGTGACTGATTAAGACGGGCAGTATTTTTATTACCCGTTAGCGAGACAGTTTCAGTAATATTCGAAGGCGTAATCCCAAGCTGTGGTGGCGGCAAGTCTTTCTGTTTGTCTTGATTGACCACCATGCTAGTCTGACCATTCTTATCTTTAGAGGTATGGATAATTAACTCCGCTTGAGCCGAGTGCACTGCAAAAAAAGGTGCCAACAATATAGCGAATGGCAACACAGCTTGGCGCATGATACGGATGCAAAGAGTGGTTTGTAACATAGTGGGACCTTACTTTAAAAATAGGCGATGACAATAGACGGTTTTATATAATAGGATGGTTATATTAAGCAGTATTAGATAATACAAACAAAAGTTCAAAAAAATACCAGCAATCAGCTGGTATTTTTAAGCAATTAGGCTCACACATTAAAGGTTTTAATTATAAACCTGGTGTCACTGCTACAGAGGCTTCTTGGTTACCCGTTAAGGTCAATAGGAAAGTATCTGTACTATTTTGCTGCTCAGAAGCTGCACCTGCAGTACCACGAGTATTATACTCACCTGAGTGATTGGCATTAGCCAAGTTAAGATTAAACTTGATATCCCCTTTTACAGGCGCCCATCCCGAAGGGATAGTGATATTTGCCGTACCTGAATTAGCCACGCCTGTCCCTGTTGAAGCCAAAATAGCCCCTTCAGTAAGGATAGTAGAAGCGTTGTTAGTTACATTCTTCAAGGTAGCATTAGGATTAGTTAGTGCCAACTTAACAGGGGCATTTGATAAGCTACGTACCGCCCAAGCATCTTTAAGCGTAACGGCTACTTTATTGCCTGTAGTACGTTCAGCCCCTGTTGCAGTATCTACAGGATTTTGCGTAATATCGTAAGTACCTGCTGCGATATTAGCAGTTAAGCTATGAGCCTTAGCATCACTAATCTCGCGAGCATCACTGTCGTTAGCAGGAGTTGTGGTCGTTAACTCTTGAAGGATTAAATGTGCATCATCCCAATGATATAGTACTAAGATTTCCGGTAAAGTTACACGAAAGTCAGTTGAACCACTAATTTGAGTAGGCGCAGCTGAAGCAAAAGAAGCGATAGAAACGGTAGCGGTAGCTAATGCAATTTTAGAAAAAAGTTTCATATATTTAAATCCCTGGGTTAAGCCAGTTTAAAAAGTTTAGGGACCAGTGAGACTTCTTATGATTAATTGGAATCGTGACGCAAAGTGATTTTACTGAATCAAGCAAGAGTGTTACTGGGATACTAACAAGGTAAATAAGGAGGGGTGTTTTGGAATAAGATAGGTATTAAAATAGGCTATCTTTAATTTTCGTGATTATAGATTGAGTTTTAGATTTGGTCAACAAATGTTTAGCTAAAGGTTACAATATTTTTGTAACTGTATTGCATTGTTAATTTAATCCTACTTATAACAATAATTTAGATATAAGAACTCAACATGCCGCCTAGCTAATTATGCTAAATTCAAAAAGCTGCTAGACACTTAAACCTATCTTTATTCTGAATTCTGATTCAAAGCAATAATAAGATAGCTAAGACGATAAAACCAAGCAAAAAATTCAACAAGCAAAAGAAAAATACAATAATAAATAAGGATACCCCCAATGAATAAATTCTCAGAATCAACCTCTAAAAACGCTACCTCAGCTCAATATTTAATTATTGGCCAAGGTGATATAGGTCTTGCTGTTACCAATACCTTAGCGAAACAACAAAAACATGTCACAGGTTTAGCACGTGGTGAAAAACAGTCTTATGCGCTACATGAGCAGGCTCACTTCTTACAAGCTGATGCTTTAAAACTTTCTGCCGAGCAGATTAAAGAAATGACCCATATAGCCATCGTTGTTACCCCTGATAACTATGATGCTGAGAACTATAAAAACACCTATCTAGGCATTGCACAGCATATTGCTGATTTAGAAAGTCAATTGCCACAGCTCAAAAGAGTGGTGTTTATTTCCTCAACGGGTGTATATGGTCAAGATGATGGAGAATGGATAGATGAAGCGGTTGAGCCAAAGCCAGCTAAGCGTGAAGGCTCTAAATATATCCTTCAAGCAGAGCAAGTATTACAACAAGCTTATGGCAGTCGAGCGGTTATTATTCGACCTAGCGGTATTTATGGCGAAGAGCGCTTAATGCGAATACGTCAAGTGAAAGAAAAACAGCTAGAAGCATTGCCTCAATATGATTGGACCAATCGAATTATGGATACGGATTTAGTGACCATTATTGCTCAGGTCTTAAGTTTATCGGATGCAGAACAAGTAAGGCCAATATATCTAGCTACCGATTATGCACCAGTGACTTCATTTGAATTAACAAGTTGGTTAGCAACTGAGCTAAACAGCAATCCGCCCACACTTCAGGTCTCTAACGAGGATAAGCCAATGAGTGGTAAACGTTTGCATAGTAATATTCCACTTGATTGGTTGCAGTATCCTGATTGGCAAAGTGGCTATGCTCATATCCTAAAAGCTAAATAAGGAGAAAGGGCGTTGTTTATTTCTTCTTTTAAATTAAGTTGTTAAAATTCTCAATATACCATTGCTCAAAAAGCAAGTATCATAGAGGGTGTAATAGATAATTCTGAAGAGGGTAACTTGCGAACGGATAGTTTAAGAAACAATGATAACGAAGATTTAATAGCTCAGTCTTTATTACACCATCAAATTGAGTATGCAGGAATGAGACACCCTAATTTTCATTCGTCGATGACAACTGTAAATCCTGACCGCCCTTTAACAGACATCCCTGACCCTAGTCCTCGCTATCAACAGTCTTTAAGTAAACTGTTGTCTATAAGTAGTACCAATGCGACAGGTGATGATAATGCTACTAAAGCGGAAAACGGGTCAGATGCGTCAATGTGGTCTTTAATTGCATCCCCAGAGCTTGCTTCCCATTTAGACTTGTTGCAGCTAGGTGGTTTAATTAACTTACCTACTCAGTTTTTTGAGTCTAAAACCGATAGTGGCTCAGAAATTTTAGCGCCCTTAACTGAGATGACCTTGTTGGATATGTCTGATATTTATCAAGTTTGTCTCAAGTATCCCACCTTGACAAGGTACGGTTTTAAGACCAATGATGACGATCAAGTATCTGTTAACAGCGATGTTGTAGACTCTAAAGACGACACAAAGACTGATTCGAATGACCGCACTTTGTCGGCTACTATGCCTGAGATGATTAATGATTTATTTGCCCCAAGTTGGGAGCCAATTTTATATCCTGAGCGCTTCGATAATGGGATCGACAGTTTAACAACAGATATTTTGGCCTGTAGCACTGCAGTACATGTTCTAAAGCAATGTCAAATCCGTCAGTCCGTTAATCGTAGTCTCACTGCTAAACAGATATGTCAACACATGCGCAGTTATGTGCTCAGTCAGTGTAATACGCACCCACAGTTTGAAAAGCAGTATCGTCAAATTAGATTATTTGAAGGTCACATAGTAGTGGCTGCCAGTTATTTGGGCTTAGAAATTGTTCATGCTGACAAGCACTCTTCAGCCTCTACTGTGAATAATAAGGGAGAGACCAGTTCCAATTTAGGGCAAGCCATTTATTTCAATATTTCTTCTCAATCTTCATTATTTGTTCGATACCCTAATATCAGTGCTTATTATATTAATGGCTGGTCATAATGTCTGTATCTATGAGCTATAACGGTTATAATACGTGCTTTTATCGAAGTGGTTTATGTATTAGTTTTTTGCTGTATTAATAGCTCATTAGACTTAGACAGTAAATATAAATTTCATTGGTTTTATAGGAATATTCATGGCAGTTTCTCCTTCAACTCGCACGTTTAGCAGCAGTGACTTTATCCAACTGGCTTTATCAAATGATGTTTTAAAGTTCGGTGAATATGTACTTAAGTCAGGGCGTATCAGTCCTTACTTTTTCAACGCTGGTTTATTAGCTACCGGTGAAACTCTGTCAGTATTGGCCAATGGATATGCACAAGCCTTAGCAGAGCAAGTTAAAGAGAGCGCAAGTGATGAGTTAGTTATCTTTGGCGCGGCCTATAAAGGAATTCCTTTTGTGGCGGCAACTGCTCAAGCACTTTGGAACAACCACGGGATTAATGCCCGTTGGGGTTATAATCGCAAAGAGGCGAAAGACCACGGTGAAGGCGGTAATTTAGTAGGTGCTGACGTTAATGGTAAGGCAGTATGGGTGCTAGACGATGTGATTACTGCAGGCACTGCAATGCGTGAAGTGGTTGATATTCTAGATGCCGCTGGTGCCACTGTCGCCGGTATCATCGTCGCTTTAGATCGTAAAGAACGCGGTCTAAATGAACAATCGGCTATTCAAGAGCTGGCAGAAAGTTTACAAGTGCCAGTTCAAGCTCTAGTAGATATCGATGACATCATTGACTATGTGGCCAATAATGGCGATGCTACTCAATTGGCCAAAATGCGTCATTATCGCGAGCAGTATGGAGTTTAATTTAGTAGTGAGTTAGCCTCTCATGGCTTTGTATCGCTAATATCATTTTTTTGTCAATTTTTTATACTCAAGCTGTCAATCTTAGGTTGGCAGCTTTATTATATCTACCTTTATTATAATTATAATTATCTATCTGCCTGTCAGAGGCAGTTTAAGCGGAGTAAATTATCATGAGTCAGCAGTCAGCCAATAAACCACTTAATATTTTAGTGGTCATGGACCCCATTGAAACGGTGAACTATAAAAAAGATTCAACTCTGGCAATGATGTGGGCTGCCAGTGATCGAGGCCATGATTTAGGTTACTGTCAGATTCATGATATGTGGTTAGATAGAGGCGAACTTAAGGTTGATGCTCAAAAGGTGACAGTGCGCCGTGATCCACAAGATTTTTATAGTTTAGAAAATAAAGTAACTCAGCCGATTACAGATTATGATGTGGTGCTAATGCGTAAGGACCCGCCGTTCAATATGCGCTTTTTATACAGTACTTATATGCTCGATCATGCCAAAAAGGCGGGTGTATTAGTGGTCAATGATCCACAAGCCATTCGAGATTGTAATGAAAAACTGTTTGCCACTTGGTTTAGTGACTTAATGAGCCCCACCATTGTGACCAGTAAGCAGTCTCATATTCGTCAATTTATCACTGAGCAACAAGATGTTATTGTCAAGCCTCTTGATGGTATGGGTGGTACAGGTATCTTTAGATTGACAGCCGATAGTCCAAATATCGGCGCCACACTTGAGATGCTAACCGAACTTGAGACGTTACCCATTATGGCGCAGCGTTATCTTCCTGAAATTAAAGAAGGCGATAAGCGTATTTTAATCGTTGATGGAGAGGTGGTGCCATTTTGTCTAGCCCGTATTCCTACTAAGGGTGAGACCCGTGGTAATTTAGCAGCAGGTGGTCAGGGTGTGGCAATGCCTGTGTCAGATAAAGAGATGGCAGTGGCAAAAAAGGTAGCGCCTATTGTCAAGCAAAAAGGCTTAATGTTCGTAGGCTTAGATGTGATTGGTGGTAGAATTACTGAGATTAATGTCACAAGTCCGACTTGTATTCGTGAAATTAATGATCAATGTGGCACTGATATTGCGACTGACTTAATGATCGCTATAGAGAAAAAGCTTAACTAACTCACCTAAAAATGCTGGTTCAATCAATTCAGCAATACTGTAGCAATGGTTAGTTAAATATATATTACAATTTCATTAAGTATTATGCCGTATAACCATTGATTTTTTGTTACAGTATCCTATTATTGATAACGGTACTTAAAAGTCAGTGTTAGGGATAAAGGTTATTGCCTCTAGTCTTACAAGGTAAAGGAAAGATGGCCATAATTTATAAAAGGCTTATAACAATAATAGCTTATAAGTGAACATAAATATTATAAGCTGATAAAAAGGCTTTAATCATTTTTTTCCCTACTTTTAAGAAATAATTTTCTGTTACTTAACTGGTTTTACCTACTTTTTTGTTTTGTAGATTTACATGTAAGACAAGTAAGGGGTAAATCAATAATCGCATAAATAAGTCGCAAATAAATCAGTTCAGTAAATAAGTAAGGATATTACGAAATGAAAAATTTCACGAAATCAGTATTATTGACTGCAGGTTTGGCATTAGGTATTAGTGCAAGTGCGGCAGACCAACTGAATAACACTAAGTGGACCACTTATAATGATAGTGGTAAGCCTGATGCGGTAATTCAGTTTAATGAAAGTAATGGTAAGCTTTCTGCAAAAATCGTAGAAGTTTTAGATCCTCGTGCTACCAATAAGTCTGTTTGTGATACGTGTAAAGGTAAGTTTAAAAACAAACCTTTAACGGGGGCGACAGTACTTTGGGATTTGAAGGCTGATCCGAATAATCCGAACAAATATATTGATGGTAAAGGTATTGAGCCTGAAACAGGTATGACTTTCTCTGGTAAAGCAGAATTAAAAGGCAATACTTTGCAGTTACGTGGCTATAAAGGTATTTCAGCATTTGGTAAGACGCGAACTTTGAAACGTCGTTAGATTTTTAAGCGATTCTAAAACTTTCGAATTGTCTTAACTTTAGTGGTTTTAAATTTGTTTTAAAGAGACATTGTTTAAAATATTATGGCCAAGCTTCGACGAATCGTGGCTTGGTTTTTTATTTTTAACTTAAATTTATATCGGCTTTTTAAGTGTCATCAATGAATACATTAAAAGGCGAATTTTATTATTAAAATGATAATTATATCCTTAGTAAAAACTTTATAGTTTGTTGTACAATACCCCGCTTTGTTAAAAGCGTAGCATCGCCTAAGCACATTAGTTATGCTATGATTTTTCAATTTCTGCGTAGACCTGTTTTGATATCGAAAATCTAGGAGATTTTGCTGTGTCTGAGACCTCGGCTGTAAATAATACTCATCAAAATGCTTTGGCTAAAAAAGCGACAAGTAGTGCTCCAAACGTGTTGATGATGGCAGCAGGTACGGGAGGACACGTATTTCCCGCGTTGGCTGTGGCCGAAGAGCTTACCAAGCGGGGAGCTAAAGTACATTGGTTAGGTACGCCGCAGGGAATGGAAAACGACTTAGTCCGTCCTGTCGGCTATACTTTTCATACTATTGATATGCAAGGGGTGCGCGGTAAAGGTGTCGGCAGAATTCTAAAAATGCCATTCACTTTGTCTCAAGCGATGCTTGCAAGTATCAAAGTAATTAAAAGCAATAATATAGATGTAGTCGTCGGCTTTGGTGGCTATGTCAGTGCGCCAGGTGGACTGGCAGCAAAAGCAACCGGTACACCGCTTATTATCCATGAGCAAAATGCCATCGCTGGCATGAGTAACCGCTATTTGGCAAAACTGGCTACTAAAGTACTGCAAGCATTCCCCAATACTTTTGGTGATAGTGATAGCCCAGAAAACCCTAAGCTTGAGACGGTAGGCAACCCAGTCCGTGATGCCATTTGTAAAATAGCCCCGCCAGAAGAGCGTTATGATCTACAAGATGACAGTCCTTTAAAGTTACTGGTAGTAGGTGGGTCATTAGGAGCAGAAGCTTTAAATAAGACTGTACCTGCGGCTTTAGCCAAAATTGACAAACCTATTACCGTTTACCATCAGTGCGGTCGCAACAACTTAGCGGGTACTGAAAGCTATTATCAGCCCGTAAATAGAGCCATACATAATGTCACCGTTAAGCCTTTTATTGAGGATATGGCGCAAGCGTATGCTTGGGCAGACGTGATTTTGTGTCGAGCAGGAGCCTTAACAGTTACTGAGGTTCAAAATGTCGGTTTAGCGGCTATATTTGTGCCGTTGCCCCATGCAGTAGATGATCATCAAACTGCCAACGCACGCTCATTGGCCGTTGAAGATGCGGCTTATTTAATACCACAAAGCAAGTTAACCCCTGACTACTTAGCGGAAACCTTACTTGATTTAGATCGTGAAAAGTGCAAAGCAATGGCCGAAAAAGGCAAAGCGTTAGCCAATCCTGGTTCTACTTCGGTGACCGCTGATTTTATTTGGAATCAGGTGGTTAAGTAACCATCGTTAAATAAAAATGCACGCTATAAAAAAATGTCTATACCAACCCATTGAGTTAGTAACCGAGTGTATTTAAGGACATTGTGAATGGCCTTCGCAGTTATCACTGCTTGAATACCAGGTTTAAATATCAGTTTTTATTTTTATCTATTACAAAAAGAGATAGTTATGTCACAAGCAGCCTTGCCAAAAAGATTGATTGAAATTCCAGAGATGCGCCGTATCAAATGCATTCACTTTATCGGCATTGGTGGGGCAGGGATGTGTGGTATTGCTGAAGTTATGAAAAACCAAGGCTATGGTGTTAGTGGGTCAGATATTAAAGAAAGTGCAGTGACTCAGCGTCTTCAAAGTTTAGGCATCGAAGTATTTATTGGTCATGACTCTAAAAATATTGCCAATGCAGATGTGATAGTGGTGTCGTCTGCTATTGACCGTAACAACCCAGAAATTCAAGCAGCGTTAAAAGCACAGTTGCCTGTGGTACGTCGTGCCGACATGTTGGGTGAGCTGATGCGCTATCGTCATGGTATCGCTGTCGCAGGTGCACACGGGAAAACCACCACGACCAGTTTGCTTACTATGATGATGACAGAAGCAGGTCTAGATCCTACGTATGTGATTGGCGGTAAACTAAATGCTTCTGGAAAAAATGCGTCACTGGGAGAGAGCCGTTATTTAATCGCAGAAGCTGATGAATCTGACGCTTCTTTTTTGACCCTGCATCCTATGGCTGCTATCGTTACCAATATCGACCAAGACCATATGGAAACGTATGGCAATAGCTTTGATAAGCTAAAAGCGGCCTATATTCAGTTTTTACAAAACATGCCATTTTACGGATTGGCAGTAGTTTGTGGTGATGATAAAGAGCTATACAGCATGATCGATGACATCGGTCGTCCCGTATTAACTTATGGTTTCGAACCACATAATAATGTGCAAGCCACAGATGTTAAAGTAGAAGGCACCAAGACTCATTTTACAGTTTTGCGTAAAGACCATGAGCCGCTGCAACTAACACTGAACATTCCAGGCCAACATAACGTCCTTAATGCGTTAGCAGCGATCACTATGGCGACAGATGAAGGAGTGGATGACGAAGCCATCAAACGTGCTTTAGCCAAGTTCGCTGGCGTCGGTCGCCGTTTTGAACAACAAGCTTGTGTCAAAAAAGATGAAGGTGATGTGCTACTTATTGATGACTATGGTCACCATCCGGTAGAGGTGGCAGCCACAATTAAAGCCGCTCGTGAGAGTTATCCCGAACGTCGTTTGGTCATGTTATTCCAACCCCATCGTTATACCCGTACTCGCGACTGCTACGATGATTTCGTTGCTGTGTTATCGCAAGTTGATGAGTTAATGTTATTGGATGTTTATAGCGCAGGCGAGACTCCTATTATTGGGGCAGATACCAAGTCATTGGCACGCAGCATTCGCCTTCGTGGAGAAGTAGAGCCTGTGGTCATTGATAAAGACGAGTTGGCACCGGCAATGCAGCGTATATTGAAGGCAGGTGATATTTTAATCACTCAAGGCGCGGGTAACGTCGGTCAGTTATGTCAAGAATTGGCTGCCAATGATCTTTATATCTAATTGATGATTATTATGATTGGGTTTTAGGGTTTTGTACTTCTACTCTTTAACCCTTTCATTTTTGTTAGCCCTTTTATTCTAGCGATTGGCTAGCCTTTATTTGACTAGTCAATGCCTATTTAAGATACTCATAACCCTTGTTTAAGATGCCCATAACTATGACTGATGCTGCTAATTCAACTTTAGATACTGATTTTTCTGGTAAAACTAACAGTCCTGCTTCTGATAAAGACCCGAGTGTTTTTGGTAAAGTTGCGGTGGTTTATGGCGGTAACAGTAATGAGCGTGCTGTTTCTTTGGACAGTGGTAATGCGGTATTGAAAGCATTGCAATCTCAAGGTGTGGAGGCGTCTCATTTTGACCCTAAAGACCAGGATGTTACTGAATTAAAAGACTACGATCGTGTGTTTAACGTATTACATGGTCGTGGTGGTGAAGATGGTCAGCTACAAGGGTTGCTAGATTGGCTGCAAATCCCGCAAACAGGCTCAGGGGTTTTAGCTTCTGCCATTGGTATGGACAAAGTACGCACTAAGCAGCTTTGGTTAGGTTGTGGTTTATCGACCGCCCCTTTTACAGTGTTAACTAAAGACACAGATTGGCAGCAAGTAGTTAGTGCGCTAGGCCTACCTTTAATTGTTAAGCCGGTTCATGAAGGCTCAAGTATTGGTATGAGTAAAGTGAATACCTTAGATGAGTTACCTAAAGCGTTTGAGTTAGCTTCAGCCTGTGGCGATGTGGTTATGGCGGAGAA
>Ga0208302_100202_pt1 | contig 17392 bp, 10 predicted proteins | sample 29_taG_FD_184103 | JGI IMG/M metagenome (GOLD analysis project Ga0208302, IMG submission 184103) | Marine viral communities from Cariaco Basin, Caribbean Sea - 29_WHOI_OMZ (SPAdes) (version 2) | ecosystem: Environmental > Aquatic > Marine > Oceanic | place: Caribbean Sea: Cariaco Basin... | reverse complement strand
AGAGTGATAAAGCTGAACGGATGTTGTATCTAAGTGAGCGAAAAGAATACATCACAACCAATGTGCCATCATTTACCCAGTTTGCAGAACTCTGGTTTTCAGAAAAAGAAATTGAATGGCGTGCTACTCAAAGACGCAAAGTTAGAGAAATACTGGATATGTACTTACTGCCTGAGTTTAAAAGCAGGCCCATTGAAGGTATAAAAAAGACAGATGTATTAGCCTTCCGCTCTTCACTCGCCAAAGTTACGCGCGGAAAAACTAACAAACATCTGTCAGCGGCACGCATAAACTCGATCATGGTACCTTTGGGTATGATACTAAAAGAAGCGGCCAAACGCTACAAATTTGAAAACCCTTACGAGGACATCAAGGCACTTAAACAGCCTAAAGTTAGTATTCAACCTTTCACGTTAGATGAGGTTTGGAAGTTTATCAATGGAGTTAGGGAGGATTATCGAAACTACTATCTTGTACGCTTTTTCACAGGTATGAGAACCAGCGAGATTGATGGGTTAACTTGGGATAATGTTGATTTTGACCGCCGAGAAATCGTTATTAATCAAGCGTTGGTTAAAGGTAAAATCGTTCCGCCTAAAACACAAGAGTCTTATCGAGCCATACAAATGTCAAAGCTGGTCTATGATGCGTTAAAGGAGCAGCATAAGATCACTTATGGTAAGTCCGACTATGTTTTCTGCTCTCATACTGGTGAGCCATTTGACTATAACAACGTCAACAAGCGCGTTTGGCATCCTACGCTTAAAGCGTTAGGCCTTAAAAAGCGCAATGCCTATCAGACTCGGCATACTGCCGCCACTCTATGGTTAGCTGCTGGTGAAAGTCCTGAATGGATTGCGTATCAGATGGGTCACTCAACCACCAAGATGCTGTTCAATACTTACAGTCGCTACGTGCCTAATATGACCCGTCAAGATGGCAGTGCTTTTGAAGCACTAGTAAATCGCAGTCAAATGCAATTAGAGAAAAACAGTAAGGAGACGCAACATGAAGAACATTAATTATCAAGAGCTACTGGCCGAGCATAAGCCCCAAGGGCACATTAGCTCAGATGCCAACAAGCTGGCTAATGGGTTTATTCGTGAGTACTGTATCCAACTGGATTATGGTTTGGCTAGGTTTTTAGAAGTTGATATCTGCTTTGATAACCATATGGCGCTGCGAGTATGGGTCCAGATGAGGCTAGATGCCTATAAGCCTTATGTATTTGAGGAGATACGCGCCAAGTTAGAAAGTGAGTTGCATGACTTACTTAGCAGTTCAGGTCTTGGTTACGGTTACGGTTACGGTTACCTATAAGGAGGATGATATGAGTTTAAAATTGCAACTGAATCTCACCCAGAATGCCGATGACCTTCAAATCTGCGAAGACTATTGGGCTTATGACAACAAGGCTGGCTATATTGCACATGTTGAAGCGCTGTGTCGTAAGCATGGTATTAGCACTCAAAAACTGTTCAAAGAGGTAGGCCAATGCTTTGCCTATTTAGATGATGTGCGCTGTGACGGTTGTGGTTATATCTGTCCTGTAGAACATCCTGCAGACATACCCTACTTTCGTGCAAAATCGAGCTGGGTTTGTGGCGTTTGCGAATATGATATGCAGCAGGCGTCTTATACCCGGTAGAGTTTTAACTTTTAATGCAAGAGAGCCAGACAGCTTAGGTTGTCTGGCTCTCTTGCATTAGAGGAATCAAAACAACCACATGACGTGTACTAATGCTTACCTTATATTGTTATGGTTGTATTCTGAATCTCTTTACATACGTCACTATATGTCGCAATAAAATCTAATAAGGTAGATTAAATTATCTTCATCACATATTATAGACATATATTACTTAAACCAAGTGTAATATTTTATACCCAACAACTCTATGTTTAATGATAAAAGCTTAGCTTCCAAATAATGCACCTTTCAGCTTAAACATAACACTAAAGTATTAACTAAAAATTTTATTAATGAGGGATTATGGGTAAAACCAATGCCTATACCGATAACAGCTTTGTCTCCTCCGACCTTAAAACCATTTTACACTCCAAACGTGCCAATATTTACTACCTATCCCACTGCCGTGTTATGCAAAAAGATGGCAGGGTGCTGTACCTAACCGAAGATGATAAAGCCAACCAATACTTCAATATCCCCATCGCCAATACCACCTCTATCCTGTTAGGCACGGGTACATCCATCACCAATGCTGCCATGCGTCTACTGTCTCAAGCTGGCGTGTTGGTTGGGTTTTGCGGCGGTGGTGGCACGCCGCTGTTTATGGGTAGTGAGAAAGAAATCTTTATCGAATGGCTGACCCCGCAAAGTGAATACCGGCCTACTGAATACATCCAAGGCTGGATGAGCTGGTGGTTTGATGATGACAAACGTTTGCAAGCGGCGCAAATTATGCAGCTAGCACGCATTGAATTTTTGCGCTCAGTTTGGCAACGAGACAAAGACTTTAAACAACATGGCTTTAATAGTAGTGATGCGCATATCGCAAGCTTGCTAAATCAACACCAAAGCCAAATTGTAGTGCAAGATAACGTTATGCACCTACTACAGCTAGAAGCTCGCCTAACCAAAGCACTTTATAAAGTTGCCGCTCAAAACACCAACTATAGTGGCTTTACTCGTGACCACGATGGGCTTGATAAAGCCAATGGGTTTTTAAATCATGGCAATTATTTAGCCTACGGGCTTGGCGCAACCACCGCTTGGGTACTCGGTATTCCGCATGGCTTTGCGGTGATGCACGGCAAAACCCGTCGCGGCGCATTGGTGTTTGATATCGCCGACATTGTCAAAGATGCGCTGGTGTTACCTTTGTCTTTTATTTGTGCCAGTGAAAATCTCAGCGAGAAAGCGTTTCGCCAAGAATGCTTAAATTATTTTACCCAATATAAGGCGCTTGATGAGATGTTTGATATTGTTAAGGATTTGGCTTTAAAGCGAGATTGGGACTAAACCCTCCCCAGCCCTCCCTTTAAAAAGGAGGGAGAAAATCGCAATGTATTGTCACTCATTTTCATCAGTCAAAATACGTATTATTACAGGATACCCTCATGCTCGTCACCTTTGTCTCTCAATGTGAGAAGAAAGCTCTCAAACGGACTCGGCGTATTTTAGATGCCTTTGCCAATCGGATTGGTAGTAATGTGTGGCAAACCGCCATTACCGAAGAGGGGCTAATGACGGTAAAACGATTATTACGTCAGTCTGCCACTCGCTCAACGGCGGTGAGTTGCCATCGTGTACGTACACGCCAGCGCACCGAACTGGTATGGATAGTGGGTAATAAACGTAAATTTAATGAGGTGGGTTTTGTTGCCGTTAATAGTACCAAACGCAATATTTTGCATAGCGAATGGGAGAACGATTGGACATATGCCAGTAGCATTCAAATTATTGCAACGCTTGCGGCATTGTTACATGATATCGGTAAATCAACCAAAGGCTTCCAAAATAAGCTTAATACAGGGAGTAAAACAGGCGATCCTTACCGCCATGAATGGATATCGCTTAAATTGTTTAGCCTGATGATACAAGGTTGCACAACCGATAGCGAATGGCTCAATCGGTTTATCAATTTGTCAGAGTGGTTAACCAATGAGGACATCGAAAAGCAAATATCTCAATTAAATCCTGATACCTCTGTCATTGGTAATATGCCACCACTAGCTCAATGGGTGGCTTGGCTCATTGTCACTCACCATCGTTTGCCACCGCTTACTGAAGTATTCATTTCATCTAAAAGTATTATCCGAGCCAAAGAAAATAGCGATAATATTGACTTAACGACAACCTTATTTCAATTTTATGACCGTTTAACCCCCACCGATTATTGGGTAAAAAACCCAAGATCAATTGATGAGATGACCGCCAAACAATTGGCTAGTTTTTGGCAATTTAATAATTTAGTGATTCATAGTACAGAATGGCAAAAAACGCTCAAACGCTGGTCAAAAAAAGCACTAAACGATCCGACACTATCTTCTATAACCGAATACCATCAACAGAATAGCCTACCTATCAGCGATACTATTCTTATGCAGTTATCTCGCTTATGTTTGATGGTAGGTGACCATAACTATTCAAGTTTGAAAACGGACGACCCTCGTTGTATTAAAGTCAAAGAGACCTTTAGCAATCTTGCGGCAAACACTGACCGTAGTAAAGAGCAACCCGTTATTAAACAAACCCTTGAGGAGCACTTAATCGGTGTCAGTTCATTTACCGCCCACTTTGCCCGTATTCTACCTATCGTGGCTAGCGAAATGCCCCGCCTTGCCAATCATGACCCGTTCGCAAAGCCAACAGGGAAAGACCGTTTTAAATGGCAAAACAAAGCCTTTAAACTGGCTAATGAGCTGCGAGATGCCAGCACGGAACATGGCTTTTTTGGTGTCAATATGGCGTCGACGGGTGCAGGTAAAACCATCGGCAATGCTCGGATTATGTATGGCTTGGCAGACCCCAAAAAAGGCGCACGCTTTACCATCGCCTTAGGTCTTCGAGTGCTTACCTTACAAACAGGCTTAAGCTTTAGAGAAAACCTAGGTTTAAAAGGTGATCAATTGGCTATCTTAGTGGGCGGTAGCGCCCATAAAAAGCTGTTTGAAATGAGCCATGATGCAAAGACGGGTGATTTAGATAAAATTACCAATGAAGTTGACAGTCATTATGACTCGCAAGCCTTTGGTAGTGAGTCCAGCGAAGATTTAATTGATGAATTTATCGATAGTGACATTGACTATGCAGATTATGACGATTTAAACCTAGGTACAGTCGTTGCCAGCCCAAAGGCTCGTGATTTGTTGTTTGCGCCTATTGTGACTTGCACCGTAGACCATATTATCCAAGCCAGTGAAAATAAACGCGGTGGCAAGCACATTGCGCCCCTGCTCAGATTGTTAAGTAGTGATTTAATCCTTGATGAACCCGACGACTTTGACCAAGCTGACCTGCCCGCACTCAGCCGTTTGATGCACTTGGCAGGATTAATGGGTACACGGGTCTTACTGTCTTCTGCCACCTTGACCCCTGACTTGGTAACAGGGTTGTTTGAAGCTTATTTAACAGGACGAGAGCTGTTTAACAACAGCCAAAACAAACCTTCTCCCAAAGTAGTGTGTGCTTGGTTTGATGAAAATGAGAAGTCAATGATCAGCCAACAATGCGGCGAGATTGATGACTTTTATCAAGCTCACAATTCCTTTAGCCAAAAACGAGCCTCTTATTTAGCGAAGCAACCCATTAGACGCAAAGCGGAGATATTACCTTTATCGCTTAGCTATAGTAAAAGTAACGAAGATACATTTTATAATAAGTTGGCGCAAAGCTTGGTAGATGGTGCTATTAAATTGCATAACCAGCACCATATTACAGATGACCAACTGTCAGCACAAGTCTCTGCCCAAAAGGTCAGTATTGGGTTAATACGTATTGCTAATATCAATAATATTAATGCCATTGCTAAACAGCTATTAATAACGCCTGATATAAAAACGCCTGTTTCAGTGCCTAGCGATACCATGATTCACGTTACTGTCTATCACGCTAAACAGCTTTTATTATTGCGTAACAGTTTAGAGAATAAGCTTGACCGCATTTTAAACCGTAACGATGGCGTTACCCCTATTACTCATAAAGAAGTTGCCAAAGTTTTAGCTCAACACTCTGGTAATTCCGCCATAACCAATCATATTTTTATTGTCCTTGCTACGCCTGTTGCCGAGGTGGGTCGTGACCATGATTATGATTGGGCGATTGTCGAGCCGTCATCCATGCGCTCTATTATTCAGCTTGCTGGGCGAATATGGCGACATCGTCCTGATAAGATAGCAAACTCGCCAAATATGTTATTAATACAATATAACTTAAACCATTACAAACGTCGCCATAAAGGCGCACTGGTGTTTACCCGCCCTGGCTTTGAGACCGCTAATATTCAACCTGAGCACTATGATTTAAACGGAATAATCCCTGATGAACAATTGGCACATATTGACGCACGCCCAAGAATTATTAACACACTTGATGATATAGACAGTCACAAAAATACCAAAGCCAAATCATTAAGCGAGCTGGAACATCGGGTGATGCGTCAGTTACTTAATAATCCAGCGCTTAATTATGTCAATGCTTATTGGGATGGAGAAGCCAACTCGCACCGAGCACATACCCATTTACAGCAAATTACGCCATTTCGGGCAGGCACGACACAAGAAGATTGGCTGCTCATACCACGCATGGTACATGACCATGAAGATACGGATTATCCTAGCGAGGGGCTTGATGCCTACTATAGTGAAGAGGTATTTGGAAAAGGGTTACACCTTGCCAGTCCACATAATAAAGAGGTCGAAGTCATCGATATTGAGTTTACCAACCCGTCTATCAGACCGTGGCTCATGACCAGTATTGAGCAGGAACTAAAACACTTACAACACAAGCAACCTGATAAAAGTTTGCGTTCATTGGCTATTACTTATTTATCAGCATCGCTAGAGAAAAGCAGTATTAACCAAAGTCGAGGCTGGGCATATCATCCATTATTTGGATTTATGAGGCAGTAGGATTATTGAAGTAACAAACATAAAAAAGCACGGCGTTAACCGTGCTTTGCGTACAAGCCACCTATGCGGTGGTGAAGAATAATTAAATAGAATTAATAACATTTTCTAAGCCATCTAGGCGATGAAGCTAGATTTTAGCAAAACCCTCCTTTAAATTTAAATAGTATTAATAACATGGTTGATAATAAATATGAAATCTGCTTTAATATTTGTAGTTCGAAAGAACTTTGATGAAAACTTTGCTCATAAATCAATATAAGGAATACAGTAATGCCAAGAAAAGAACATCATGTTGTTCCCAACTCTGAAGGTGGGTGGGGTATAAAGAAAAATAATGGAAAACGTTCTATAAAAAACTATAGCACTCAGGCAGACGCCATTAGTCATGCTCGTAATATTAGTCGTAATCAGAAGTCCGAATTAATCATTCATGCAAAAAACGGAAAAATACGAAACTCCGACAGTCATGGTAATGACCCTTTCCCACCTAAAGATAAACGCTAATTTATAGCGATATATAACCTTTAGCTTATTACAGAAGCTAAAGATTATACAAAATCAAACTTGGAGCATAAGTTATGGAAGACATTCCATCAAATATTGTAAAAGATGCCGTTCAAGCATTTTTAACCAGTCAGTACGACAAAAAGACCGAAAAAGAGCAAAAGCAACTCGAAAAAGCCATTGCCGATAATGATAGCGATAAAATAGCCACACTACAGCAAACCCTAGCTGATGCGAAAGAAAAATATAGCAAATCAGTCTGGCTTGACGATGCGGTGAACCGTATGGCACGCCAACTTAACTTTGGCACGCATATCTCTAAAGGCATTCATCCTGATGCCAAAGGCGACAATATTAGCTTTATGTCCACTCGTGACCTACCCAATATAATAGTTGGTACGCATTCCATCGATAGTGGGTATATTGATGCCAATGGTAATGCTGCTGCCCTACCCTTAGCCTCATTTTTTGATTTTGACGTGACTGATGGTATAAAAATTCGTGATCTTATTTTAGCAGACAATAGCGACTTTATTGACTCACTTCATAATGACCAAGATATTGCTCAAAGCATGCACCAAACCTTTAAGCAAGCTTTGCAAAATATTATCACCGAGCCGACGACTCATGAGCGCAACAAACAAACCTTATGGGCTTTAAATGCTTATGGTGCCTATAATCTAGATGAACTCGAGTATATCAATATTATTCCGCTTTATCCCTCAGTGCTGACTTTTGAGGCGTATCAGCGTATCAATCACCTTAAATTCTCGGACGAGAATAAACTGGCTCGTGATAATCGATTCAAAAAAACAGCTGAGCAAATGCCTTATGCGACGTTGAATAACTTAGCAACCGTGCAGTTGGGTGGTACAAAACCACAAAACGTGAGTTTATTAATGAGTAAGCAAGGTGGGCGTAATTATTTATTACCCTCTCTACCCCCTACTATTAATGCCAAACAAACATTATTTAAGCCATCTAAGTATGCCTCTAGTATTTTCTCTACTTCTTTCGCAAATAAAGTAAATCCTATTTTACAAAGCTTTTATAGTGTCGTAGATAGCAGACCGAATAATGTCAGTATTCGTGACATACGCAAAAAAGCGATGGATGAAATCTTAAATCGTCTATTCGAGTATGCAGCTTATATGCGTACCGAGCTACCTGCTGGCTGGACACTAGACCATGAACTTGATGAGGTTGAAGCCTTTTGGTTAGACCCCAAACGTGCAGACCTGCCTAACCAAGAAGATTGGAAGGCAAAGCGTGAAGACCCTAATAATAACTGGAATGAACAAATTGTGCGCCGCTTTGCCAGATGGCTAAATGAAATTCTGCAAGCCAAGTTTAAAGACATTAGCAAAGACTTCGCTGACCCAGAACACAATGAATGGGAACGTGATATGGAAGCCATGCAAAAACAGTATAAACGAGCAGGAAAAGGAGTGTTTTTATAATGACGCCATCATTTAACCCACCCAAAAAACGGTCTCGTGTGGCTACTACGGCACACAAAGACAATGCAGACAGTAGCCTAAAACGTAACAAGCCAGTCGTCGGCTATCTGTTATTTAAAAAAGTGGTTATCGAAAATGCAAATGCCATATCTAGCCCACTCACTTACGGTTTTCCTGCTGTAACGGGTTTTTTAGGTAGCTTCCATGCCATGTCACGCAAAATGGCAGAGCACAGCGAATTAAGCAGCCTGTCATTAGGCGGTGTCCTACTTGCTTGCTATGAGTGCACCCCGCATATATACCGTGACAAATCTTATAATAATTACACTTTTAACCAAAGCCGTAATCCGCTTAAAAAAGATGGCAAAACCGCTTCTATTATTGAAGAAGGTAAATGCCGCTTGGTCATGAGTTTTGTGGTTGAAGTATTGAGCGATAGTAAACCCTCTAACGAATTAACAAGCGTTTTAGCAAAGCAAAGCAAACAATGGATTTGGCAACAACGGTTGGCAGGCGGTAGTGTATTTGGTATTGACCGCTTTAACCCTGTGCAATATTTTGACGCTGATGATATTGATGCCGTTGTTCCGCATCTACTCCCTGCCTTTGTACTTATGGAAGCGAAGCAAGAATTTAGCGAGATTATCGATTCCGTACAACAAAACAACCCAGACGCTACCTCGTTAGATGCTTTAATCGATGTGGCAACCCTGCATCATATTCCTAAGACTAAAGACAATGGTGATACCAAATGGATAACCACCTCAAGTAAAACAGGACATGGCTGGCTTGTGCCTATGCCCATTGGCTATCAAGGTATATCGGAGCTTTTTGAGGCAGGTGTAATGCAAAATGTGCGTAACCCTGAATACCCCAGTCAATATGTAGAAGCTGTTTATGGACTTGGAAAATGGGTCTATCCACAGCGTTTAGGGGGCGCTCAAAGCGAATACGATCTTATTAAAGCATTCTGGCGCTACAAATATGATAAAGACAACAATCTGTATTTAGTGACTCAGCAAAAGGATGACTAACGTAAAAACTTTATCCATCAACCCTTAATTAATAACGGAACTTACGCAATCGCAAATTGAGAATCTGGAACCTTTATAAGCGACCGGGAAATGTTTGTGAAGCCTCTGGAACTATAGTTAGAAAACTTTAAAATCGTTACAAGGCAGACAAGTGAAAACTGTACATATAGTACGTTAAACGAGTCTAACACCGTAACGTTTTAATAGTTGGTTGACTATCCGTACAGCAAGCGAAAAAATAATACCCAGTCGCAATAACGCTTAATTCAGCATAACCCTATGATCTTTAACAACCAACAATAACCGCAAGGAGCAACACCATGAGTAAAACAGCAAATAAATTAAAAACCGCAAGCGTATTGGCATTTGAGCGTAACCTTGATATCTCTGATGGGTTTTTCTCACAAATGGACAGTAGCAATAAAGACAGCCAAACCAAGCCCGTCACCATTAAAGAAAAGTCAGTGCGTGGTACGATTAGTAACCGTCTAAAAAATGCAATTACCAATGACCCTGCCAAGCTAGATGCTGAAATCGAAAAGGCTAACTTACAACGTGTCGACTCTGCTGCACTTGATGAAGATTGCGACACATTAGTGGCGACTTGGAGCTGTAAAGTATTGCCATTTACAGGCAAGCCATCGGTATGTAACGACCAAGAATATCAGCAAGCTTTACAATCTACTGTAAAAAGCTATCTAGATACGCAAGGTGTGAGTGAGTTGGCACGCCGTTATGCGATGAATATTGCCAACGCACGTTGGTTATGGCGCAACCGTGTGGGTGCAGAAAGCATTAAGGTTCAGGTTACCTGTGAGATTGATGGCAAACGACATGAATTTTGCTTTGATGCTAAGTTATTATCACTCAAAAACTTTGATACAGACAACAGCGATATTCAAAAATTAGCAACACTTATCGAGCAAGGTTTAAATGATGAGGCTTTTGTAATTTTATACATTAAAGCCTTTGCCAAAATGGGCTATGGACAAGAAGTATATCCATCACAAGAATTGGTACTTGATACAGGTAAAACAAAGTCAAAAGAGCTATACCAAATTAATGGTAAAGCAGGTATGCATTCGCAGAAAATTGGCAATGCCATTCGCACCATTGACACTTGGTATCCTGCTTATACCGATAATGGGTTCCCTATTGCTGTTGAACCGTATGGTGCGGTGACCACGCTAGGTACAGCATTCCGCCAACCAAAAGAGAAGATGGACTTTTATAGCCTGTTTGATAACTGGGTATTAAAAGGGGAAGCACCAGCAGTTGATCAGCAACATTATGTGATGGGTGTGCTTATTCGTGGTGGCGTGTTTGGTGCCAGCGGTAAGGAGTAAGCTATGAGTGATGCAACGTTAAACCTTAGCCATTACCAAGAAATCACCATCCTACCCGACCCTGAGATAACAAGCTATTTTATATGGAGCAAGCTATATAACCAGCTTCATATTGCATTGGCTGATATTAAAAACACACACCGTATTGAATCAATTGGCGTGAGCTTTCCTGATTATCATTTTGATAGTAAAAACGGCAAGTCATCCAAATTGGGTAACAAACTGCGTGTGTTTGCCTTAAGTGAAGATGATTTAACCAAGCTTGATTTAAACAAATGGTTAGAGCGTTTAACCGACTATGTGCATATCAAGCCAATTAAAGCGGTACCTGATAAAATAGAAGGCTACGTCAGCGTACATCGCTATCGCTTTAAACCTATAGAGGTACAAGCGCAATCATTGGCTGAAAAGCTTAAGATTAGTTTAGATGACGCACTGGCAACAGTGGCTAAACGTAAGCCTGAAAAGCCATTGCCATACATTACACTCATCAGCGAAACCAATAAATCTCCTTACCCGCTTAAAGTGCTACAGCAACCCGCTGATGAACCTAAACCAGGAACGTTTAATACTTACGGCATGAATGGCATGCGCAACAACGCCACTGTACCGCATTGGTAAAAGTATCATTAAACTGGTCATGACGAATGACCCAAAAAGAGGGTTTTAAACCCTCTTTTTGCACTAATTAAAAACTTGCAATAAAATGAAAGAGTTATGAGATGATCAGAAAAAGAGGGTGAAATCAGGTTTTTTACTCCCTAGGTTATGTCATAACTCAATTTTTTGAGGTATATCTCCTCTTCACCACCGCATAGGTGGCTTAGAAATTCTCCCAAGATGTACCTGCTGCGTCTGTTGGCTTCACCACCGCATAGGTGGCTTAGAAAGTTGTCGTGATACTCATAAGCAATAAGCAGGGCTTCACCACCGCATAGGTGGCTTAGAAATATCAACTTAAACGATGAACTAACTGCCCGTTCTTCACCACCGCATAGGTGGCTTAGAAACTCAAATTCTAGGCATAAAAAAACCGCCCTGCCTTCACCACCGCATAGGTGGCTTAGAAATGATGAAAAATGCCTTTACTACTGGCTTAAACCTTCACCACCGCATAGGTGGCTTAGAAAGTTCACCGTCTCGCAAAATGGCTGAACTAGGTCTTCACCACCGCATAGGTGGCTTAGAAAGATACCACTAGCCTTTGTCGCCGTCACGCTGTCTTCACCACCGCATAGGTGGCTTAGAAAACTATGCTAGAGAAGCTACTGGCTTTACTACACTTCACCACCGCATAGGTGGCTTAGAAATGTATCAGCATACTTCACATTCAGAAATGGGCCTTCACCACCGCATAGGTGGCTTAGAAAGTCAGTTTCAAGGTGCTCAGTCCCCTCGGGTACTTCACCACCGCATAGGTGGCTTAGAAATTGAATTTAGGTTTCATTGTCCCGCTCCTTGCTTCACCACCGCATAGGTGGCTTAGAAAGTGCGATACTCTTTTCGAGTCCACACCCATGCCTTCACCACCGCATAGGTGGCTTAGAAACTGATTGTTGGCAGCTTATAAAAGATACGGTCCTTCACCACCGCATAGGTGGCTTAGAAAATAACGCCTAACTCTCCACCTTCACACCCCATCTTCACCACCGCATAGGTGGCTTAGAAATATAAATGACCTCCACTGGGTTGATAGTAGCACTTCACCACCGCATAGGTGGCTTAGAAAGTTGAAGATTTTGAGATAGAGAATAATGACATCTTCACCACCGCATAGGTGGCTTAGAAAGTCTGGTAGCTTCTCCATAGGACCCCCTTAGTTCTTCACCACCGCATAGGTGGCTTAGAAATCAGTGCTTGGATAATCAGCTTCTCCTGCTCACTTCACCACCGCATAGGTGGCTTAGAAAATCTTAGCGGCGGCTTCGGTAAAGCGTGATATCTTCACCACCGCATAGGTGGCTTAGAAACAACTAATCCTAGACAGGCAAAAGTTGCTTAACTTCACCACCGCATAGGTGGCTTAGAAAGATTGGTCATGAGTACGGGAGTATTGTTAGAACTTCACCACCGCATAGGTGGCTTAGAAAAATCGTTGTACTGCTATCCATGATTTCAGCTACTTCACCACCGCATAGGTGGCTTAGAAAAACTGTGTATGCTACTAAAACAGAAGTCGCTACTTCACCACCGCATAGGTGGCTTAGAAAATTTGCACGGCAGGTAAGCACCCTCAACGTAACTTCACCACCGCATAGGTGGCTTAGAAATTTAGACACTTCTCCATTCTGTACTCTTTATACTTCACCACCGCATAGGTGGCTTAGAAAACTTTGTCGTGATTGACGGCAAAGAGCACAGCCTTCACCACCGCATAGGTGGCTTAGAAAGATTAAAACGCAATAGAGATGCAAAGCGTAGACTTCACCACCGCATAGGTGGCTTAGAAATTAAAAAAGAGATTGCATTATTCGGTAACGATCTTCACCACCGCATAGGTGGCTTAGAAATAGCTAAAGAATACGGAATATCAGGCAGTGATCTTCACCACCGCATAGGTGGCTTAGAAATCAGTAGGTGATGCAGTTAAGACGACTATCAACTTCACCACCGCATAGGTGGCTTAGAAAGTTGTAGATAAAAGGTCTGTCATACCAATACTTCTTCACCACCGCATAGGTGGCTTAGAAAATGCGGTCAATGTGCGAGAAGAAGCGGCGTTCCTTCACCACCGCATAGGTGGCTTAGAAATTGGCAAACTCTTGGGTGGGATTTAGCCCCGCCTTCACCACCGCATAGGTGGCTTAGAAATTGGACTCAGTACCCCAAGCGCATGATGAAAACTTCACCACCGCATAGGTGGCTTAGAAAAACCACGCTTCAAAACGCTAAGAATAAGTACCCTTCACCACCGCATAGGTGGCTTAGAAACATACTTGCTTTAGTAACGCCCTCATTGACCGCTTCACCACCGCATAGGTGGCTTAGAAAAAAGAGCTTGCAGAACAGCGAGAGAAAGACCGCTTCACCACCGCATAGGTGGCTTAGAAATTGTGGTGCTTCTTGTTTTTCTTCCGCCTTCTTCTTCACCACCGCATAGGTGGCTTAGAAATATATGACTACAGTGAAGCCTACTACGAGCCACTTCACCACCGCATAGGTGGCTTAGAAAATGTAATTCAATCTTCTTGAGCATTGTTATACCTTCACCACCGCATAGGTGGCTTAGAAAATTCCAAAATGCCATACCGCGGAAAATACCGGCTTCACCACCGCATAGGTGGCTTAGAAATATAAAGACTGTGATTATGTGATTACCCGTGCCTTCACCACCGCATAGGTGGCTTAGAAAATGCTGATGTTGGCTCTAAATCATCTTTATGACTTCACCACCGCATAGGTGGCTTAGAAATTGTCCCCGTCTATCAATTCAACCGTAGCCATCTTCACCACCGCATAGGTGGCTTAGAAACATTGTCATTAGAGCGACAAAGACAGCGTGATCTTCACCACCGCATAGGTGGCTTAGAAATTTGCCTGAACCGCCGAAAGGAGTAGTATAATCTTCACCACCGCATAGGTGGCTTAGAAAATGTCAAATAGTGCTTTACTCATTACTAGGTACTTCACCACCGCATAGGTGGCTTAGAAAGTGAGGCATTTCCACCCATTCCGACAATGTTCCTTCACCACCGCATAGGTGGCTTAGAAATTGATATCGCCCTCTTTAACTTGAGGTGCTGCCTTCACCACCGCATAGGTGGCTTAGAAATTTGGTAGTAATTCTAAAAACATCTTTCCTGCCTTCACCACCGCATAGGTGGCTTAGAAATGATAGCTGGTGTGCTTAGCCTCGTCTGTTAGCTTCACCACCGCATAGGTGGCTTAGAAATGTTATGAGTGGCAGCTAAGGGGTTATATGTGCTTCACCACCGCATAGGTGGCTTAGAAATACGAATTACAGGCAGCACACAAAGCGGGCGTCTTCACCACCGCATAGGTGGCTTAGAAACTAGGGTATTTTCTATCGCATAAATATCCGATCTTCACCACCGCATAGGTGGCTTAGAAAGTGGGTTTATTCAATTGATGAGGTGCAAAATGCTTCACCACCGCATAGGTGGCTTAGAAAAACAAGCATACATTCGCTCATAGGTCGCATTTCTTCACCACCGCATAGGTGGCTTAGAAATTGAGTCTTACAAGCAGTTGTAGAGCCTTGGCCTTCACCACCGCATAGGTGGCTTAGAAATTTGTGTTTTCCTGTCCTGTTCTTAACTATCGCTTCACCACCGCATAGGTGGCTTAGAAATAAAGTACCCCTTTAGGCAGGGCGGTGCAACTCCTTCACCACCGCATAGGTGGCTTAGAAAAGATGAATATTATGTGGATCTAGAGATTAATGCTTCACCACCGCATAGGTGGCTTAGAAAATATAGGCAAAGAGTACGCCGCCTTTTATTATCTTCACCACCGCATAGGTGGCTTAGAAAATGTAGCGTTAATGGCGATGGATAAGCAAGCACTTCACCACCGCATAGGTGGCTTAGAAATCGATGATCTTCAAAGGTTTTAGTGATAGCAACTTCACCACCGCATAGGTGGCTTAGAAAGTTACTTCTGGTGTGTCGTCAAACGGGCTACTCTTCACCACCGCATAGGTGGCTTAGAAACTGCGCAACTGGTGCAGTCAGTCAAATGGGCCCTTCACCACCGCATAGGTGGCTTAGAAAGCTTGTCTTGCATTGCTAAACACGCTTGACGCCTTCACCACCGCATAGGTGGCTTAGAAAACCTTTGCCACCGCTTATGTCAATGATCATTGCTTCACCACCGCATAGGTGGCTTAGAAAATTAGTCGCCATTGTGGGTTAATGTCTGACTTCTTCACCACCGCATAGGTGGCTTAGAAATCCTATGTTTCGGTTTCGACTTTGGCTATCGACTTCACCACCGCATAGGTGGCTTAGAAATACTGATTGAGCAGGCAGAAGCTCGCGAGCAACTTCACCACCGCATAGGTGGCTTAGAAACTTAGGTGACTATCAATAATTGCATCACATTGCTTCACCACCGCATAGGTGGCTTAGAAAATTCACTGAATACGATGTCATGCCTGATGGCGCTTCACCACCGCATAGGTGGCTTAGAAAATTAAAGTCTACAACCACAGCCGGCTCATGGACTTCACCACCGCATAGGTGGCTTAGAAATTCTGCGTTCGATGTGCCTTCATCCAATACGCCTTCACCACCGCATAGGTGGCTTAGAAATGCTGGTAGGTTTAATCCTGTTTTAGCGTCCTCTTCACCACCGCATAGGTGGCTTAGAAAAAATTGCAGGTGCTTTAATCTTTAGGTATTGACTTCACCACCGCATAGGTGGCTTAGAAAAGTATGAAAGTGCTTTAGGCAAGATTATTGGTCTTCACCACCGCATAGGTGGCTTAGAAATCAATACGCTCAAATCTTTGGTTATCCGCACTCTTCACCACCGCATAGGTGGCTTAGAAATGGTACGTTTGGCAAGGGTATCGACTTAAAAACTTCACCACCGCATAGGTGGCTTAGAAAAGTGGGAGCTAGTAAGGGCAAGTGTCAATCGTCTTCACCACCGCATAGGTGGCTTAGAAACACTGCCAGTAGAGCGCGTTCTGACTTAGTGACTTCACCACCGCATAGGTGGCTTAGAAAAGTGATGACTTGTATGAGTTCGGAGAGTGGGCCTTCACCACCGCATAGGTGGCTTAGAAAGTCAGTCCAGTAAGTATCTTTTTCGCCGTCAACTTCACCACCGCATAGGTGGCTTAGAAAGATGTTTGGCATGGATTATACAGTTGAGAGGGCTTCACCACCGCATAGGTGGCTTAGAAATGAATGCGCTGGCTTAGGTTTGGAATGTTAAACTTCACCACCGCATAGGTGGCTTAGAAATTACAAGATAGCTTAAACGGCCACAGCGCCGACTTCACCACCGCATAGGTGGCTTAGAAAAAGCCAATTTTGCTGCCCATTCTTTCAATGATCTTCACCACCGCATAGGTGGCTTAGAAAAAGCACGTGCCTCGGACTTTAGCGCACTATCTCTTCACCACCGCATAGGTGGCTTAGAAAACCCATCACCTACACGTAAGCCTGTTGTATTTTCTTCACCACCGCATAGGTGGCTTAGAAAATAGTCACCCAAGCGCCACCATCTGTACGTACCTTCACCACCGCATAGGTGGCTTAGAAAGTACAGACTGATGTATGCTGAAAAAAACGGACAAAAATATTTGGTAAACTAGAATCCTAAACAGGAGTTTACCATGAGTAAGAAAAGAGTAGAATACAGCGACACTTTCAAAGCTGAAGCCATCGCCAAAGTCAAAGAAAATAACGGCAACATCAGTCAAACGGCTAAAGAACTTGGCATACCCATGAACACACTAGCAAACTGGCATAGGAAGGCTGAA
>Ga0208302_100201_pt1 | contig 17419 bp, 17 predicted proteins | sample 29_taG_FD_184103 | JGI IMG/M metagenome (GOLD analysis project Ga0208302, IMG submission 184103) | Marine viral communities from Cariaco Basin, Caribbean Sea - 29_WHOI_OMZ (SPAdes) (version 2) | ecosystem: Environmental > Aquatic > Marine > Oceanic | place: Caribbean Sea: Cariaco Basin... | reverse complement strand
GCCGGGGGCGCTAGCACTTTAAATATAATGTGCGATCGCCTTTACAAGCATTTCGCAGGTTTAGGTAATCCTGCTAGTTTAGTGGCTTGCTTCGCCGGGCCTTTTTTAAAGAGTCGCTGCAGGTAGCGGCTATTACCTTTTTCTGGCCCAAACTTATTGGCCATAGCTTTCACCAAAGCACGAATTGCTGGGCTGGTTTCGTACTCTTCATAGAATGCGCGTACGAAGCGCACCACTTCCCAGTGGGCTTCTGTTAATTCAATGTTCTCTTCTTGCGCCAGCAACTCAACCATATCTTCTTCCCAAAGGGTATAGTCGAGTAAATACCCGGCTTTGTCTGTAGGGATCGGTTGCCCTTTATAATTGAAGCTATAGGTTTCTTGTGTCATGAAAGGGGTATCCAGTGCTGATTTTTTGCTGATATTGCAGCAATTCTTTGTGAGAAATTGGATTAAAATGTTCGGGAAGATTTGTGCCCCTGGTATCTGCATCTGTACTCAAGAACGACAGGTTTAGCGTTGGTTTGTCTTTTACCGTGCTTTTTACCATATTGGCCAGCCGCTCAAAAAACGCGGTGTTTAATGCAGGGGCATAAACGCCATCACCAACAAATACAACATAAGTAGAAGTCGATTGCTCATAAGTGGCTTCAATAAGCTGTTTGTATTCAGTGCTCAAAATTGGCGTTGAAATAGTAATAAGCATTAGAATGTCACCACATGATCTACGCTTTGGATAAGCGTGACCTTTTCTTCTGGGGTTATCCACTCACAGTTTAACTCATCAACTAAACTGTTATTAGAAAGAACCTGCTCAATGTCGTAGGTATCTGCACTTGCTTTACACACAAAGCATTCTTCGATATCGAAAAACGGCATGCTAGCTAAACGTTTGGTGTGATTTTTTAGTCCTTTGGTAGACGCTGCCTTAACAAGCTGCAGTACACCTTGGCTTTCAAAAAGCACTTTAACATCGTGCCCATAGTTTGTTGCAGCAAGCGCAAAATCTAAACCGTCTTGGCTTTTAGCATTGGAAAAAGGGCTTTGCGTAAACCTAATAAGTAGTTGCGCCATTAGAATTGTACCAACCTGTTGCAATCATGGAGCGCAGTGAAGAATTCGCCCAAACCAGCTTGCTCGAAAGGCGCGGTTAAGTTGGCCTGAGACAACCCATTCTCTTTCGCCTCTAACTCACTAACAATACCTCGCTTAACGGCGGCGGTAATGCATACAAGTAATTTCACGTTGTGCTCAGTAGCTAGAGTCTTCCAGCTATCAAGTACGAACAGCTCGTCGCCCGTCTTTAGCATTAAGTTATTGGTGTGGTGTACACCTTCGCTATAAAAGAAAACGTTGTTTATTACATCACCATTATCGATTACACCTTGTGCAAAGGAGAGGGCGCGTAACGCTGTATCGCCTTGAAACGGTGATGATGTGATAAGTACTGAATATTCTGCCATACAAATAAAAACACCCCGGTTAAGGGGTGTTTCTCTTTAAACCTTTAACGCTGTTTTAATCGTCGCCACCAAACGCACCTAGAAGGTGAAGGATAGACGTGAACAAGTTGTATATGTTCAAGTATAGCGAAACTGTTGCACGAATGTAGTTTGTTTCACCACCGTGGATGATACGACTCGTATCAAACAAGATGAAACCTGACATAATAAACACAATCGCTGCACTGATTGCTAAGCTTACCGCTGGAACCGCGAAAAAGATATTCGCAATTGCCGCAACAAGCACTACAACTAGGCCTACAACCAAGAAGCCGCCCATGAATGAGAAGTCTTTCTTTGTGGTTAACGCGTAGCCAGATAGCGCGAAGAATACAAGCGCAGTTGCACCCAGCGCTTCCATGATCAAGCCTGGACCCGCAACGCCTAGATAGAAATTAAGCGTGTAACCTAGTGATGCACCCATTAAACCTGTGAATGCAAACACCCAGTAGATACCAGATGCTGAATCAGCTTTTTTCTGAACTACAAATAACGTAATAAAAGCGCCGATAGTCATAACAAGAGACATCATAGGAGAAATGCCTACTGCCATTGCTATACCAGCACAAACCGCACTAAACGCCAGTGTCATCGCAAGCAGCATATAGGTGTTGCGTAGAACCTTGTTCGTCTGCAATACCGATGGTTGAGATGCACTTGAATACATCGAACGTTGATCCATTGTTTCCTCCAACAGGACTTATGATATGACCAAAATGGTACACAATTATTTAGTGTATGTTGTATGGGTTTTAGTTCCCATTTTCAAGTAGTTTCAGATGAAAATGGTGTCAGGTGAATATAAAAACATCTCTTATACGTGCTAAACAGTCTATTTGATTGAAATCTCGGCACTTAGACAACTTTTTTAATTTTTCGCTTTACAGTCATAAAAATATCATTAAGATACGCAGCAATTCAGGAGAGTTGGCAGAGCCCGGTTTAATGCACCTGACTTGAAATCAGACGTGGGGTCAAACCCACCGGGGGTTCGAATCCCTCACTCTCCGCCATATTATGAAAGCCCGCACATTGTTGCGGGTTTTTTATGCCTGTCTACCACGCTAGACTTTCGTATAAGACCACAGTCGCATTGTTACATTCCGTTCACATGTTTAGGCTTGCGCTTTTCTTCGCGCAATCTAAAGGTGTTATGTGTCACAAGAAAGTTCTTCTTATCAAAATCTTCACAAACCGAGCAGTAGTTTTAAATCAAGAGACGAATATTTAAATCACGAACTTCAAATACTTTCTCCAAAACGTTGGCGGTTGAACCTGCCTGGTAAAGACTACCGCGTTGAGTGGGAAGACTTCGTGCCAGGCATGGCGGCGACCATAGGAAAAATCGTTATGGTTGCCGCCGTAGTAGGTGCATTCGCAGCACCGCTAGGGCTATCTCCTGAGTTTGTTATTGAAAACGTGCGCTTTGAATTACTCATTGCAGCAGTCTTGTTCGTTGTTCTGATTTCCGGTTTCCTAAACCCGTCAGCTAATTTAGCAGGTACACACGGCCCCTTACTGCCCTTGGTACCCCTTATTGTTGCATCTGGCGGCCATCCCATGGCGCTCGGCCTGCTCATTGGGCTATTTGGTTTTATTCTAGGAATAACGAAGGGCGGCAGTGTGCTTGCTAGGCTAACCAGTAACGGTGTATGCGGTGGGCTGCTGTTGTACTTAGGGTTTATTGGCATTACAGGCCAGGTGAAGAAACTCTTTGCGTGGGCAGAAAGCTTCGATATGGCTTACTTAGCCTTCGTGGTGATCATTGCCACTATTTTAATGTATGCATGGCTAGAGCATATTCAAAAGCGCTGGCTAGCCATTCCGCTTGGTGCGGTGATGGCGGCGGTCATTGCGTTTTCCTTCGGTGCGCCATTTGAGTTCACAACGTCGCCGGGTATGCCTAACTTGAACCCTGCTTATTGGTGGGGGGAAGACACAGGTTGGAAACTAGGTCTGCCAGACTGGTCACATTTCATTGCTGTGCTGCCTTTTGCTGTGCTGGCTGTGTCTATGTGGTCGCCAGATTTCTTAGGTCATCAAGTCTTTCAAAAGCTTAGCTACCCTAAAAAAAGTGAGCGAGCGCACATGAATATAGATGACACCATGATTGCTGCATCTAGTCGTCAGGCAGTGGGAAGCCTACTGGGAGGGGGGAATATCTCATCTTCGTGGGGGACCTACATTATTCCGGCTTCAATCGCGCGCAGACCCATACCCGGTGGTGCATTAGTTACTGGCTTTTTATGCGTTGTAGCGGCACTTTGGGGTTACCCCATGGATCTAGCAATTTGGCCGCCAGTGCTTTGCGTAGCGCTTATTGTTGGGGTCTTTCTTCCGCTAATGGAAGCCGGTATGCAAATGACCCGTGAAGGTAAAACGACGCAATCTGCCGCATTGGTGGTGATCTCCTCTGTATTAGTTAATCCAGTATTCGGATGGTCTTTTACCATGCTTTTGGATAATTTGGGGCTCGTTGGGTGTAAAGATAGAGCTGGAGAACTCGGCAAAGCAGGGCGTTGGCTAATTCCAGGAATTACGTTTTTGGTGCTATGTACCGTTATGGCACTAATTGGTATGTTCCCGGGGGTGCCCGCGATTATGGAAACCTTCAGAATGTGATGAGGGCTTTAGGGTAAGGTTACTCTTTTAAAGTTAAAGTCACTGAAACCAGATAGGCTATTACGCGAACGGCGTCGGAGGTGTTTCTCCACGCCGTTTTTATTTAATTTATTAAGCTGATATCTCTCATCCACTGAAGTTACGTTTTTACCACATAAATTAAGCGTTACGCGTACCGCAATTTACTTGTCCCAGTAGGGCGTACTTTCAAAATAGCTTGATAAAAAGTCAATGAAAACCCTTAGCTTATTAGAAATGAGCTTACGATGAGGATAGACCGCATACAAAGAGATAGCTTGCGGTACGAAATCGTCCAGTATGGACACGAGTTCCCCGTTTTTGAGCGCTTCACCGGCAATGAAGGTAGGTTGAAGTACATAACCTTCACCCTGCTTTGCTACATTGGTTAGGACTTCTCCATTATTCGCGGTTAGCTTGGGCGTCACAGTCTGGGCATTTGCTTTAAGCGCCGCAATAAGCACTGATTTATCGTTATCATAGTTGACGTAGGAGTACTCAAGATAGTGTTCTGGTTTTAATTCGGCTGGATGTTGCGGTGTGCCATATTTTTCCAGGTAGGCTGGTGAAGCGCACAGGGCCAGCTTTATCGTTGTGATTTTCTTGGCCACCAGCGACGAGTTAGCTAGGTGACCTGCACGTATTGCTACATCAAAGCCTTCGTCTATCACATCAATCTTTCTATCGTTTAGCTGCAAGTTTATCGATACGTGAGGGTGTGCTTGTTGAAACGCACTGAGTGCACTCGCTAAATGTAATGTTGAGAAAGAGACAGGGGCACTTACGTGCAGAACTCCCTTTGCTTCTGTATTGAGCAACCCAAGCTGACTTTCCATATCGGTTACGCTTTCAAGAATATGATTTGCATGTTGCAAACACTGTTGACCAGCCTCGGTTAGGTGAATTTTTCTTGTAGTGCGATTGAATAAACGCGTATCAAGTTGCTTCTCTAATTCGGCAACATACTTGCTTACGAGTTGATTTGACGTGTCTAGCTTTTCTGCAGCTTTTGTAAAACTGCCTTCATTCGCAACAACGCAGAAGGTTTTCAGTAGCGATAATTTATCCATCGTTTAGCCATTCGTCTCAATAAACAACAAATTGTTGGTAATCATTCAATATTTAACCGCTTTATTCAATAGGTGTTGGTAACTATTCTATTTGCATCAGGTTAGCGCTGTGCCAACTCAATGAAGTCAGGCGGAGCGTTCATCACTTTTTAGATATGACACTTTCAATTACGAGAGACTTTGAGGATTCAACAATGAACAAGCAATTTCTGAAAAACATTTTTACTTCTAACAGCAGTATTTCTAGTTTGGTTTTACGTGTGCCTGTGGGCATTATTCTTACCGCACACGGCGCACAAAAGCTTTTTGCTTGGTTTGGTGGTTATGGATTAGAAGGCACAGGTCAGTGGATGGAAAGCATTGGTTTAGCGCCAGGCTTTTTAATGGCATTGCTGGCCGGCAGCGCTGAGTTTTTTGGCGGGCTAGCGCTTATTATAGGTTTTCTAACACGCCCAGCCGCTTTAGTGAGTGCATTCACAATGGTGATTGCGATTTTTAGTGTACATGCAGCAAACGGTTTATTTATGACTAACAACGGTTACGAGTTTGCACTAACGCTACTTGCTGCAACAGGTGCGCTAGCTATTCAAGGTGGCGGTAAATTTTCAATCGACTCTCTTATTAGTCACAAGCTTGATAAATAGCGGTTGTGATATTTCGACGACTAACGAAACCGGCCAAAATGCGCCGGTTTCAATGGCTATGGAGCCCTTATATCAATCCGCGTAGATAATTGCCCACTCAGAAGACGCTGGTAAGTTTCCTAGCGACGCGTGGGAACGCAGGAATGGTATTCTCTACATCTAACAAGGTATGGTTTTTATGCAACAGCGAACGCAAACGCACCCGTCAGTGCGAATTAACACCGCTTATATTTCTCATGGTGGAGGGCCGCTTCCACTTCTTGAAATGCAGTCAGTAGGAGAGGCGAGAACGCCTGCCTATCACATTGAAATGATTGAAGCGCTCAAAGCATTATCAACAGATTTACCCAAACCTGATGCAGTCATAGTGATTAGTGCCCATTGGGAAGATACTGAAGTCTGTGTAACTACTCACCCAGAACCTTCCTTGATTTATGACTATTATGGCTTCCCTAAAGAGGCGTATTCCCTTGAATATCCGGCCAAAGGAGAAGTAGCGCTCGCAACTTTATTACTAAAGCGCTTAGCAGAACAAGGCATTGCTGCACGGGAGGATAGGGCACGCGGTTTCGATCATGGAATGTTCATTCCCCTAAGTATTATGTACCCCAGTGCCGATGTGCCTTGTATTCAACTATCCATCACGTCTGATTTGAATTCGGAAAAGCATGTGTTATTGGGGGAGGCAATTAGGAAAGCTATTGAACTCGGGATAGAGCCTGTAAATAGTGATGGAAAGGACGAAGTGAATATTTTAGTATTGGGCTCGGGGTCTTCTTTTCATAATATGCAGGGTTTTTTTGATAGCTCCGATGATGCAATGCGAAAAGCAACGCGCTTTAATAACTGGCTTCAGACAACTATGCAGACCAGTGCCTACAGCGAGAATGAACGAAAAGCTCGTCTTGTTGAATGGTACAGCGCGCCGGATGCGCGATACGCCCATCCTAGAGAAGAGCACCTTCTCCCTCTCCATGTTTGTTATGGTGTTAATAATAGAGCAGCTGATAAAGCCCTGTCTTTAACGCTTCTAACCAAACCTGCAAGCATGTTTATATGGTGTGATTGACCAGCGCTTCACATTGCCGCGTCAGTGCCACCTGATTGGATACCGGCTGCGTTAAACGAGAGCAATTAAATTTTGAACACTTTGATTATCAATTGGTCGTTTGAGTAAAAATGTTAAAATTAGTGCTTTACAGTCCCACATAAATCATTAAGATACGCAGCACTTCAGGAGAGTTGGCAGAGCCCGGTTTAATGCACCTGACTTGAAATCAGACGTGGGGTCAAACCCACCGGGGGTTCGAATCCCTCACTCTCCGCCATATTATGAAAACCCGCACATTGTTGCGGGTTTTTTTATGGGCTAAATTTACGCGCTTTAGTATATGGCTATAGCCAAGAGTGAAACCTACGCAAAACTATATTGTTCAAAGCTAAACGAACATTATCATTTTGGCATCATGAACTGTCTACGTGCATAGAATACCTAATGAGAATTTTTGAGTGAGAACTTCAATCGCTTTTAAAAAACTTCGTTTTAAGTTTTACGTGCATTTATAGTAGGTTAACGCTAATAGTGTTTTTAAATAATGAGAACGCAGGTCATTTTCTACCAAGATGGTTATTATTCTTGCGAAAAGGTGAATATTTCACCAGTTGATTGATTTAATTGAAATTAGTGCTTTACAGCGTCACGTAAATCATTAAGATAAGCGTCACTTCAGGAGAGTTGGCAGAGCCCGGTTTAATGCACCTGACTTGAAATCAGACGTGGGGTCAAACCCACCGGGGGTTCGAATCCCTCACTCTCCGCCAAATACGAAAAACCCGCACATTGTTGCGGGTTTTTTTATGGGCTAAATTTACGCGCTTTAGTATATGGCTATAGCCAAGAGTGAAACCTACGCACAACACTATTGTTCAAATTCTACTAAGATGGTTATTATTCTTGCGAAAAGGTGAATATTTCACCAGTTGATTGATTTAATTGAAATTAGTGCTTTACAGCGTCACGTAAATCATTAAGATAAGCGTCACTTCAGGAGAGTTGGCAGAGCCCGGTTTAATGCACCTGACTTGAAATCAGACGTGGGGTCAAACCCACCGGGGGTTCGAATCCCTCACTCTCCGCCAAATACGAAAAACCCGCACATTGTTGCGGGTTTTTTTATGGGTCAAATAAAAACGTGCTGCTAGAACGTTTTCAACCAACCTCGTTACACGTTGTAGTGTCGATACTTATCACCGCATAAAAATCATTATTCTTATCGTTGTACAAATAATTAACTGTAATTCCATGTCGCCTAAAAATTTCTTGCGAGGGTGAAGTGCACACATACGGATAGAGCTTCTTTTGTTGTTCCTCTACAAATTGATTAACGCCTTTGTTTTGAGTCAACGTCATAGAGCGATAGTGATAAGTGATCTCTCCGTCACTGGTTGATAGGCGCTCCATAGTGAGTGTTGGGTTTACAATTAAAGGGGTACTCTTATTGCCTTTGCGAACGGCTTCATTGAGAAGCGCATTAGTATAGTTGTCAGCTGCAGTCGCGGGTGAACCGTACAACGAGAGCAGCGTTACTGCTATGTAAATTACTGATTTCATGTTAAGAAAAATCCTTTTTCGTTTCTGAAGGTGTGAAGGTATAAGCGTATAAGTATGCTGTTTACCGACGCAGCTTATTGGCCAACGTTGAATCGGGCATTTAGTAAGCTAGGTAAACGTAACATGATAACCAACGGTATCTCCATGCTTTTTATGATCACGAGCTTTAAGTTAAACGGTGTTTCACAGCATCATCGCAGGCATAAGTTTGTTATGAAATATTTTCTGATCTCATCCTGTCAGTATCTTGTAATTACAAAACACTTCATAAAAACCAAGTTATGTCGCGCTTTATTCACAAAAGCTTGATATATATAAAAAGGTTAATAATCAACTGAAATCATTACGGCATTTAAAAGCGTCATTCGTGCTTGCACGTTTCGCTTCTCCTACGCAGTTGGTGGTTATAAAAAGAATTCGAGAGGACATTATGCAGGCAATGCCCACACTTAATTTACGGGACGGAACAGTTGAGCAAAAAAGACAGGAAATAAAGGCTTATTTCCTCGATTCCTTTGATACCTACGAATCGCTTTTCTCTTGTCTTGCCAATGATGACGTATTTTATCAACGATCTGAAAAGTTGCGCCATCCGTTAATTTTCTATTTTGGTCATACTGCTACTTTCTTTATCAATAAATTAGTACTGTCTAAGGCAATAAACGAGCGCATTAACCCAAAATTTGAATCGCTATTTGCCATTGGTGTTGATGAAATGAGTTGGGATGATCTTAACGATGAAAATTACGACTGGCCGAAGGTGGAAGAGGTGCGTCAATATCGTAATCAAGTGCGCACATTGGTATGCGATTTAATAGATACCATGTCTTTCAGCATGCCTATTGACTGGGAAAGCCCAATGTGGCCCGTAGTAATGGGAATAGAGCATGAACGTATTCATTTAGAAACCTCATCTGTTCTAATCAGACAGCTCCCCATAGCATCGGTACGCCCCAGCCCAGAATGGCCTGCATGTAGCACTATGCAAACTAATGCTGAAGCGTTAGAGGCTAATGTTTTAATGACCGTTCCGGCACAGAAAGTTATAAATGACAAAGCGTGGGACAGTGCTTATTACGGCTGGGACAATGAATATGGTTCTCAGCAAGAATCCGTTAGCGAGTTTAGTGCGTCTAAATTTCTTGTAAGTAATGGTGAGTATTTATCGTTTGTGTAAGACGGCGGCTATAACAACGCAAAATACTGGGAGGCTGAAGGCAATAAGTGGCGTGAATACACTAAAGCTCAGCACCCTGTATTTTGGATTAAAAAGGGTGATGATTATTTATATCGCAGCATGCTTGAAGAGCATCCACTACCTTTAGATTGGCCTGTGGATGTGAATTATCATGAAGCGAAAGCGTTTTGTAACTACTTGAGTGAAAAAACGGGTGAGCTTATTCGTCTGCCGACTGAAAATGAATGGCAGGCGTTACGTCAGCAGGCTGGTGTAACACAGACCGTATACAGCGAAGGATTCAACATAGCGCTGCAAAAGTATGCGTCGAGTGAACCTGTTAATGTTAATAAGTCCGGCGAATTTTATGATGTTGTTGGCAACGTATGGCAATGGACAGAAACACCCATCTATCCGTTTGAGGGCTTTAACGTTCATCCTTTATATGACGACTTTACAACACCAACATTCGACAATAAGCATAACCTCATCAAAGGCGGTAGTTGGGTATCTACAGGTAACGAAGCAATGAAAGATAGTCGTTACGCTTTTAGGCGCCACTTCTTTCAGCACGCGGGGTTTCGGTATGTTCAAGGAAAGCGAGTTATAGCAGTGAACGATTTTGATTATGAAAGTGATACACAGGTTTCGCAATACAGTGAATTCCATTACGGCGACGAGTACTACGGCGTCCCTAATTTTGCTAAAGCCAGTGCGCAGTTTTGTATTGACGCTATGCAAGGGCGTCAACACGCTAAAGCGTTAGATTTGGGGTGTGCCGTTGGTCGGTCTACCTTTGAACTTGCAAAATACTTCGATCATGTCGATGGCATCGATTTTTCTGCACGCTTTATAAAAACAGCGTTTGAGATGCAAGAGCGTGGTGAAATACGCTATAACCTTATAGAAGAAGGTGAACTTACGTCGTTTAAGGCGCGCAAGCTCTCTGCGCTCGGTTTAGATGACAGTGTAGACAACGTTGCTTTCGCACAAGGTGATGCGTGTAATTTGAAGCCGCAATTCACAGGCTACGACTTGATCTTCTTAGGCAACCTTATTGATAGAGTGTATAGTCCAAGAAAGGTATTAACGGACATGGCCACGCGGCTAAATAAAGGTGGATTGCTCGTTGTCGCCAGCCCCTTTACATGGTTGGAAGAGTATACCGAAAGAAGTGAATGGTTGGGCGGCTATAAAGATGAAAATGGTGAAACGCTTAGCTCTACTCAGGCGCTTGAAGATGCATTAGGTCAGAGCTTTAAACGAATTGCTGAACCTAAAGACATTCCATTTGTCATTCGAGAAACAAAGCGGAAATACCAACATACGCTTTCTGAATTTAACGTGTTTGAAAAGATAGAATAACACGGTGTCTATTAAAGTGTGTGCAGTATAAAGTGAGCGCGGTACGCGTGTTTCGCGCTTATAAATATGATAGATTTCAGAAGGCCTTTAGCCAATAGTAAATGCGTAAGGCTATATAGATAGGATAATGTGAAGGTGAGCAACGCGCTAAGCCATCTCCCCGTGTTCAACGCTATGCAAAGCGAGTTTATGCCTTACAAGGATGTATGGCAGGCACCTTCTCACCTGAAACTCGATCAAACCCGTCTTAAATATTCAGCGATATTTCGCCGCTTTCAGGGCGCGTCTTCATCTCAAGCGAACGTTGTCGCGTCTCAGCAAGACCCTATTCCAATGTGGATAGCGGATATGGACATCCCGCCTTGTGATGAAATTCTCAGCGCGATTACACAAAACCTTCGCTCTACTTATGGATATCAGTCCCTTGATATCGGTGACGCGGTAGCAAAACGTTTTGAGCGTACCACACAAAAAAGTAGTCGCTTTAAAGTAGAAAGTGGCGATGTTGTGGATGTTGCGAGCGTAATAGGAGCAATAGACGTTGCGCTTCACACTTTTTGCCAACCTGGTCAAAAAGTCATGGTTTTAACACCAACCTATTCCCCTTTAATAGAGGCTATTAATAATAACGGCTTAACGCCAGTATCTATTCCAGTCATTCAAAACGCGCGTCAAAGTCAGACTAGGCTTTCTGAAGTTACCGCGACAAAGGATAGCGACAAGAGTCGTCAGGAAGACGTCGAACGTTCTTACTCAACTATAGATACTTCAGCCTTCGATAGTTCTGCGGCTGCATTCGTGATTTGCCATCCTAATAACCCTACAGGTACAGTATTAAGTGCAGAAGAGCAGCGTGTTATTATAAGCTTCTGCGCCAAGAACGATATTTTAATGATCACTGATGAGGTACACAGCGAGTTTGCATTTAACTCGTCAAATGAACCAACGATAATACCCATGTTTGGTGCAGAGGTGAGCAATAAGAGCGAGGGGCGCCAAGAAAGTCTAAACGGTGGTAACATCCATACTCATCAACTGCCACGAATTATCCACATTAATAGCGTGTCCAAGGCGTTTAACCTAGCGAGTATTCCAGGTGCATCGTATGCGGTCATTAAGGATAAAACGATCAGAGAGACGTTTGCCCAAGCTATTAATAGCAGGCACCTTAACGCAAGTAACTTAGGAAAAGTTGCGTTGATTGCCGCCTATGAGAAGGGAAGTACTTGGTTAGACAGCGTAAAAAGTGCGTTGAGCTTCAACCGAAAGCTTGTTGTGCGCTTCTTTGAGCACTATGGTTTATCTGTTAATTATACAATGGGCAGCGCTGGCTATTTCTTGTGGCTAGACCTTTCAACATTCCCTTCGCATTTAACACAGCCGAACAGTATCGCTTCTGTGGATGAAGCTCCTTTAGGTGACGCTTCTCGTCAACCTCTCAAATATTTACCCGTGACCACTGTGGAAGGATGTATTGAGCGCGGCGTGATAGGTAACGACGGCGCGACCTTTGGTTCTCCACACCATATTAGGCTAAATTTAGCCTGTCACCCTGCGGTTGTAGAAACCGCGCTGCAAAGACTGTGCTTTATTTCTTAGCGTAGCTTAACCCGCATCTGTTGACCGATAGTTAGTTTAATTCTAAATATTAGAATAATAAGCTCAAATATATGACATTTTATTCCTATTAAAGAGGATTAAAATGGCCTTATTAAATAATTAGCCCTTGACACATGTTCTATCGCCCAGCGTTACTCCTGTTGGGGAGAAGAGCCAGTGGCGGCTTACGGTTATAAGGAATGCAAGATGATGTATTTGAGAAAAGCGAATGAAAGAGGAAAAGTGAACTTTGGCTGGCTAAAAAGCCAACATAGCTTTTCGTTTGGACATTATTATGATGCAAAACATATGGGGTTTTCAGCGCTACGGGTTATCAATGACGATGTTGTTCAGGCCGGCAGAGGTTTTGAAACCCACGGTCACAGAGATATGGAGATAATTTCATATGTTGTGAGCGGTGCTTTAAAGCACAAAGATAATACCGGTAATGAGTACGTAGTGCCTGCGGGTGACGTGCAAGTAATGAGTGCAGGTAAGGGTATTATGCATTCGGAGTTTAACCCTTCTACTGAAGAGCCTGTTAACTTTCTGCAAATTTGGATTGTGCCCAATGAAAAAGGCGGTACGCCCAGCTATGCGCAAAAAACCTTTGGCACACAGGCGGGTGGAAATAACCATGATTCAAAGCTTGAATTATTAGTAAGTGATAACGGTAGGGAAGGGTCATTACGCATTAGGCAAAATGCTGCAATCAGCCGTTTAACTTTGAAAGCTGGCGAAACATGGGAGCATGGCACTGAAGACCAAAAGGGTTACCTTCACATGATTAGCGGTAATGTACAGGCTATGGTCGACAGTGAAACAAATGCAGTTGAAATAGAGGCAGGCGATGCTTTGGGTATGTACGAGCAAGACATCATTCGTCTGAAAGCCTCAGAGGAAAGTGTGGCCTTGTGGTTTGAATTACCTAAATAGCTGCCTAAAAGTAATCTAGATCAATAATTAAGTTTCAAATTGAGTATCTCTACTTCACGAATTCTTATCTCATGGTATTATGACTTGGATGAGGTTAAAGGCTTGTAATACTTCTCATTGATGAGCATTATCAGTCTTTATTCCAGTTGTATGTAAAACTGAAGTCAGTGAGATACTAGAGTGATAAAAATAATCCTAGCAGATGACCATGATTTGGTCAGAACAGGGATACGCCGGATTCTGGAAGACGTAAACGATTTTACTATCCTCGCCGAAGCGAAGAACGGTGAAGACGCGGTACTTTTGTGCCGAAAAAACGCGCCAGATGTGGTACTCATGGACGTGAATATGCCCGGTATTGGTGGACTGGAAGCGACAAAGAGAATTGTTCGTATGTCTGAAAATACGCGTGTTATTTGTGTTTCAATGCACAAGGAAAGTCCTATTCCAATGCAAGTTATGGACGCAGGCGCATACGGTTTTCTGACAAAAGATGCAGAGCCAGACGAAGTAATACGCGCTATCCATAAAGTTGCGGCAGGACAAAAGTATGTTGATCAAGAAGTGGCCAATAGCATCGCCATCGGTAAGTTATTGCCTAGTTCGGATAATCCGTTTGACGAGCTATCGAGTAGAGAACTTACAATAGCAATGCGATTAACCGAAGGTCACAAAGTGCCGGATATAGCCCGAGAACTCAGTATTAACTCAAAAACGGTTAATACTTACCGTTACCGAATGTTTCAAAAGTTAGGCGTAAATTCTGATGTAGAGCTAACGCACTTGGCCTATCGCCATAAGCTTATCAATCCTAACACCTTTTAAGCGTCACTAGACGCGCAACGTCAAAGTGATTATGTCTGCATTTGATTCAGCAGCATTTCTTAAGAATCTAACCTCTCAACCTGGCGTGTACCGCATGTACAATAGTCAGGAAGAGGTTATTTACGTAGGAAAAGCCAAAAACCTTAAAAAGCGCGTATCAAGCTATTTTCGTAGTAATCTTGATAACGCCAAAACGCGTTCGCTAGTTAGTCAGATTGCGAACATGGATGTCACAGTTGTAAACAGCGAAACTGAAGCGTTTTTGCTTGAGAACAACTTCATCAAGAAATACAAACCGCGTTACAACGTGGTCATGCGTGACGACAAGTCTTATCCCTTTATCTTCTTATCCGATCACGAACATCCAAGACTTTCTTTCCATCGCGGCCCTCAAAAGAAAAAGGGCGAATACTTTGGCCCATACCCCAGTGCGTGGTCGGTGCGAGAAAGCTTGCGTTCAATGCAGCGAATTTTCCCCGTACGTCAGTGTGAAGATAGCTATTACCGAGCACGCAGTAGACCTTGTCTTCAGTATCAGATGCAGCGCTGCAGTGCGCCGTGTGTAGAAGGCTATGTAAGCGATGAAGAATATAAAGAGCAGGTCAATTTTGCACGCTTGTTCTTGAAAGGTAAAAACCAGCAGGTCATTGGTGGGCTGGTGGAAAAGATGGAAGCAGCCAGCGAGGCACTAAACTTTGAAGCCGCTGCCCGTTACCGCGATCAGATTAATGCACTAAGAAAAGTGCAAGAACGACAGTGGGTTGCCGGTACTCAAGACGAAATGGATGTGTTTGGGTTTGCGTTTAAAGGCAATATGGCGTGTATTCAGGTAATGTTTATTCGCGAAGGGCAGTTGTTAGGCAGCAAGGCCTATTTTCCCAAAGTACCCAACACTGCCGATGAACAAGAAGTTTTTGAATCTTTCTTCCTACAGTTCTATCTGGCGGGAAACAAAGTTATTCCAAAGCAGATAGTACTTGGCAATACATTAACTGACGAAGACGCTATAGCAGATGTACTAGCTAGTGAAGCTGGGCACAAGGTTCAGTTCTTTAAAGGGGCGAGGGAAGAGAAGCGCAAGTACCTGCAGCTCGCGCAGTCAAATGCGCAAACTGCGTTAGATGCTCAATACAGTCAGCAAAAGTCTGTGTTTGCACGCTATCTCGACTTAGAAGCGGCACTGGAAGTTGATACGCCTATTCAACGCATGGAGTGTTTTGATATATCACACACGTCTGGCCAGCAAACGGTGGCTTCGTGTGTGGTATTTAATCGTGAAGGTCCGCACAAAAGTGACTATCGCCGATACAATATAGAAGGCATTACCCCAGGTGATGACTACGCGGCCATGGCACAGGCGTTAAAACGTCGCTACAAGTCAGTGAAAGAAGTGCAAAAAATACCAGACCTTCTATTAATAGACGGTGGTAAAGGACAGCTTGCCCAAGCAGAAGCGTTTTTTGAAGATTGGCCCCATGATAAAAAGCCTATGCTGTTAGGCGTGGCAAAAGGCACCACCCGTAAGCCTGGCTTAGAAACACTAATACTGGCAGGTAGCCATCAGGTTCTGCCGATGGATAGCCATTCGCCAGGGCTTCACCTTATTCAGCATATTCGCGACGAGTCTCACCGATTTGCCATTACTGGGCACCGCAACCGACGCCAGAAAGTTAAAACCACGTCGAGTTTGGAAAGCATACCTGGTATTGGTGCAAAACGCAGACAAACACTGCTTAAATTCATGGGGGGCTTGCAGGGTCTTAAGAAAGCCAGCAAAGATGAAATTTCAAATGTACCTGGTATAAGCCCTGAATTGGCGGAAACTATTTACGACCACCTTCATCAATAAATGAATGAGTAACAAGCAATGCATTACAAATTAAGGTAATGTGTTACAAAAATGAAAGATGCAGAGCTTATACGCTACCGCGCTAAAACGCCTATAGAGGCATAACACCGAGACGTACTTTTTATGTGGACTGTTCCAAACTGTATTACTTTATTCCGAGTAATCCTTATTCCTGTATTTGTAGTTGTTTATTTTCTTGATTGGCGCTGGGCGCACGAGGCAGGCGCATTTATTTTTTGGCTTGCGGCAATAACGGACTGGTTTGACGGCTATCTAGCAAGAAAACTACAGCAGTCTACACCCTTTGGTGCATTCTTAGATCCTGTAGCAGACAAGCTCATTGTGGGCGCTGCTCTTCTTATGATTACTCATAGTTATGCAAACCTGTGGATCACGTTGCCATCTATTGCGCTGTTGGTTCGTGAAATTTATGTGTCGGCGTTACGTGAATGGATGGGTTCGAATGGTGTAAGGGATGCGGTTAAAGTGTCTTTTATAGGTAAAGCAAAAACCACTGCGCAAATGTTAGCCTTAATTGGCTTGTTGTCGGGATTAGAAACCTTTATGGGCATAACTATTTATTGGGTTTCTTTAGGTTATATTCTTTTATATTTCTCAGCAGTGCTGTCAATTTGGTCAATGTTTGTTTATACAAAAGCGGCCTGGCCACACCTTCGAAGTGGCGCAGTAAAGTGAAATTGATCGTACATTAATCAAAGTGAATAAAAAAATAGCAAACGATCATAAAAAACCGCATTTATCTCAATTTAAACGCTTTTTTGTGTTGACAGTTTTGAATGGGTAGGTAGAATGCACCCCACATTTCGAGAGGACATCAACCAAACGAAATGGTCGATTAAGACATGCGGGAATAGCTCAGTTGGTAGAGCACGACCTTGCCAAGGTCGGGGTCGCGAGTTCGAATCTCGTTTCCCGCTCCAATCTCTTAGAGATGAGTTTTAATCACGCGCCAGACGCATCTGGCGGAATGGCAGAATGGCTATGCAGCGGATTGCAAATCCGTCTATCTCGGTTCGACTCCGGGTTCCGCCTCCAAACGCTGCAACGCAGCATCAGGTTCTACGCCTGACACCTTTGCTGAAAAGCAACCCGATGCCCGGGTGGTGAAATTGGTAGACACAAGGGATTTAAAATCCCTCGCTGGTAACAGCGTGCCGGTTCAAGTCCGGCCCCGGGCACCA
>Ga0208302_100198_pt1 | contig 17523 bp, 12 predicted proteins | sample 29_taG_FD_184103 | JGI IMG/M metagenome (GOLD analysis project Ga0208302, IMG submission 184103) | Marine viral communities from Cariaco Basin, Caribbean Sea - 29_WHOI_OMZ (SPAdes) (version 2) | ecosystem: Environmental > Aquatic > Marine > Oceanic | place: Caribbean Sea: Cariaco Basin... | reverse complement strand
GAGTTTTACAATCATGAGCGTTTACATCAGTCGCTCGATTACCATACTCCTGCACAGGTTTATCTGGCTAACAATAGTTCGGATAATAAATCGTTTTATCAACCCAATTCTATCTTAATTTTATGATGATTTGGTCTAGACATTGGGGAGTACTTTACTATGATTTTGACATTCTATTTGACAGGCTTTGAGCCAACCAACTAAATCACTAAATCGCAGATGACTATATTGATTTTCTTTTCTCCAAGAATCTAAGGTTTTAGTATCTACACTGTATTCACTAGGTGTGTTGTTATACTCGTTCAGATAAACAATATATCGATTGGTATGTCCTCTTTCTTTAAGCTCTTTATAATAGTCAATTAATTGATTATGTTGATCTGCTGCATAGGGTTTATTCTCAATACAAATACCATAACTGTCATCACCAACCTGATATCTTAAATAAATATCCATTCGTCGCTGAGTACCACTCGCCAAAGTATGCTCTTCAAGCTTAACTTTAGTTTTATCTAAGTGTTCAATAAATGGCTGCCAATTAAGTTTCGAGTAAATAGTAGGTAAGCAATGCTCAACAAAGAGCTTTAAAAAGGTTTCTTGCTGAGCATGACTACCTTGTGGATCAAGCAAAGACGCTAAGATACGACTAAGCCCCAACTCATCGGTATTGATATAGTCAAAAGTATTAAAATCTGGTGAAAGCTGACGACTATAGAGTGCTTGCGCTGTCTCTAAAGCTTGGATTTTTTGACTCACTTCATTTATTAAGGTTTGGACTTCGCTCACAATTAAACCTCCTTATAATTTATTAATAGCTATTTAGTACATAGTATTTTACTAATGCTCATAAAGCTCCAGTCCACTCTTTAGACGTTCAAGAATTACCGCTTGAAGCTCACTTGGCTCAATGACTACTGCTAGCTGTGACATACTCACTAGCCAATCTTGCAGACGAAGCGTATTAGCAACCGTGGCGCTGACTTGATTCCAGGTATCATCGACAGCCGTAATGGTTTGATCTTGCGATAATGGACGTTCAAATAGATGCTGACAAGCGTATTTTTGCACCCTTAAAATCAATTTTATCCGGGCATTATCTGTCGGCTCCAACTTACCCAATTTATTTAAACGCTCTAATGAAAAAACATCTCGCCCTACCCAATCAGGGACTAGCTTATCTATTACTACTGCTTCGGTAATACGATTAACTGCAAAATTACGATGCGCTTTTAACAGTACCTCATCATCGATATGATCATCAGTAGGATTAAAGCCTGTGAGGTAGATCATATTGTCAATAAAGATAAGCCCTTTAGGATAGATGACTCTTTCAGCAGAACTGCCATGCCATTTATTTTGATAGCTTATTTTAAGTTGGAGTCTATTTAGCAGAGCTTGGTGAATACTGGCAATCACATCATCATTAAGTTTCGGTGCTTGAACTATGCTCGGTAAGGTAATGAGATAATCTTGCCATTGACCTAGCTTACTTTGATTGAAACCATCTTTATTCTGCCGCCCTAACTGGGTAAGTTTATCTGCAATACTTTGCTTAAAAGAGGTTGGTAAATAGTTTGCGGTATACTTATCAAGCATCTCCCAAAAGAACACCGTTTGCTCATTGATAATATCGATGCTAAAGCTCGGCTCAATATAAAATCTTGCTGTCTGTCCACTAATGTTTTTCCCCCACGCTGGTACTCTCACCAAGGCGTTACTATAAAAAATATCGTTAAAGATTTGATTTAAGGCAATCAGATCATTCTCTAAGTTCTTACGTTCATTAGCGAAATTATCTGAATCATCACCATAACCAACCATAAGCTCTGTTAATGACATAGCATCAGCTTCACTCCGAGGCAGACATTGATATAAAGCGAATAGACGTGTCGACTTTGTATAGCTTGCGACTGGGTGTGTGGGCATATGGGTTGCTCAGTTAAGTAGTAAATTATGAAGCGAGCTTTAAAAAATATGTTCAATCAAAACGAACCAAAATCGCGGTGCCATTATCATAAGCATCACCCTCTGAATCATAGACTTGATTCTTAAGAGCGATTAGCCACGCCTGCAAATCTGTCTCCGCACTGACAGGTTGCCATTCATGACTTGGCACTAAATCATGAATGCCATCCGTACAAACCAAGATACAATCGCCACTATTAACATCAATCGTTTGAGACATGCTTTCTGGCGCTTCACTACTTAGGTAACTGCTATCACTGGTCAAGGAAAAGCATTCAGTAATGCTATATAAGCTTCCCGCCATCCCTTCTCCGTTATAGTCAGAAAACTCTGCGTAGCGACCTTGTTCCTGTGCCTTCTGGTCGATGAGTTCATTTAGCAGATTATGATCTCGAGTCAGGCATTGCCATTGTGTCGCGCCTTTAGGCAGCCAATAAACACGACTGTCACCAACATGGGTTATCGTCGCTTTTATTGTCCCAACACTATCTAATGCCCCCACTACCATAGCCAGGGTTGCCGCGGCACCATGCCGCTTAGATGAATGCTTGGTTTGATTAACCAGCTGATGAATAGCATCGGCCGTTGGCTTTGTATTATGGCTCCACAACCGGCTAATTGCTTTTACCACCGACTTTGAGCAATGCTGTGAATGATTGGAGCTGGCAACACCGTCAGATACTGCTAGGCAGAAAGGCGACGCCACTGGTGTGGTCGCCATCACCCCTAAGTCTTCTTGATACCAGTGATCTAAAAAGAAAAAAGCGTCTTGCTGCAGGTTATTACTGGCATTACCTTGAAAGGTAATTGCACAGGCTTGGGCGATAGAGGAAGTATCGTTTAGAGGACAGTTATTGAGAGAAGCAGACATGATGGTAAGCCTGTATGTTTATCATAAAGGTTAGTATAGCGCACAACCTATAAAATAAATTTACAGGTTATGCGCTATACTAGATTATTGACGATATAGATATTAATTCAATAAATGAAAACCCGGCTATCTAAAAAACTAATGTTTATTATATAATTCTGTAAATTTAAGGATAACCACTAATTATGAGTGAATCAGTAACTCTCCAAAACAGAACGATAATCTCAGTAAAGCAGTTACTGAATGAATGCCTACTAACTATCCCTGAGTATCAGCGCCCTTACAAATGGAATCAGCACAATATCGCAAGCTTATTCAATGACATTAAGACGCAATGTGACAAGCCAGCCTATCGCCTTGGCACTATCGTGCTTCATAAGTCTAAAGACAAAGATGATAAAGACGTACTCAACATTGTCGATGGTCAACAGCGCACCCTAACGCTGATGCTTACTGTCATGGCGATTATCAAACATTATCATGCTGATAACTCAACTGAACCTACAGAAATAAAAGCTATCGGAAAAATATTAGGCGAGCTAGCCAATACCGTACCCGTTTTAGCTAAAAAACAAGAATTTTCTAGCGATATATCCATCTACAACTTGCATTCAAACTTTCAAGAGATACTACGCATTATAAGCCGTGGTGAGCTCAGCATCGAGCATATCGACTTCTTGCTAAATCAGTGTGAGGTAGTGATCTTTATATTGAAAGATGAATCAGAAGCCTTTCAGTTTTTTGATTCACAGAACTCTCGCGGTAAAGAGTTATATCCTCATGACTTATTAAAGGCTTTTCATTTACGTGAGTTCAGCGCCTATGATGAACGGCTCAATCCAAATATTAAAGCGCAAACTGTCGCTCACTGGGAAAGTTTGGAAGATGACGAATTACACAGGCTATTTAGTCAACATTTATTTAGGATTAAGCGCTGGATAGATCATAAACCAGCCCGCAACTTTACCAGTCGTCATGTAAATATTTTTAAAGGGGTGTCTTTACACAAAAAAGAGCTCCCACACTACGCCAAAGCCATGATGATCACGCATCATTTTGTTGATGACTATAATAGCAATATGCACCGTCATATTGATGCTCAAGCAATGAACTACCCGTTTCAGTTAGACCAAAAGATAGTCAACGGTCGTCGTTTTTTTGAAATGGTTGAATATTACGATACGCTTATTGAACGCACTAAAACGATTAATATAGCGCACGCCTCAGAGAATAAAGACAACCCTTCCTATGCAACTGTCTATAACAAAACCTTAAATGAACGAGCATCGAAGATTGTTAAGGTCTTAGATACTTATAGTGATAAGTGGCGTCAGGGTGACAAATATACTCGTAACTTATTTAATAATGCGCTGATCTATTATATTGATAAATTTGGTATGCAAGACTTATCACAGGTTATAGAGATCGTATTTATTTGGGCATACAAAATACGCCTAAAACAATATGCTGTAAAACTCGCAACGATGGACAACCATGCAGTTGACGGTATGTTATTCAAACGTATCAAAGACGCTACATGGCCTAAAGAAGTATGGATCGCTGGTGTTCACTCTCTAAGAGGCAATGACATAAAAGAGTCTAATAAAAAAACTGATAATGATATATACCAATTATTTGATCACCTCAACTATTTGACTGATAAATAGAGAAAAACGAAATCATGAAAAACCACAATCCAAGCGCAACCGAGCAAGTAATACCACTAACACCAAAGGGGCTGCTTAACGGCACCGAGTACTACCTTATTCCAATGTATCAGCGTAATTATGCTTGGGGCAATAGTGAGATTGAACAGCTTATTGTCGATATTATGGATGCTCAAATTGATGCGAAAAATTCAAACTATTATAAGAACTACTATCTAGGTACACTGGTAGTATTTGAAAGACTACAGCTACCCTCAAAACGTAAAGTGTTTGAAGTTATTGACGGTCAACAACGCTTTACTACTCTGAGCTTATTAATCATATATCTAAAGAACTACTTTACAACTATAGATAGCGACTATGATATGTCGTGGTATACAGAACAAAACATTGAGTTTGAGAGCCGCCCGAAATCTACTCAGACGTTAGAATTACTACTAAATAACAATCTAGAAACCTATGAGCACCTCTATGAGGATAAGCTAAATCCCGCTATTATCAACGGCTATAAGTCTATTGAAGAAGTGATGAAAAGTAAATTCATTACCCCTAATAATGAGAGCCAAAAACCTACTATAACCCTTCAAGAGTTTTGTGACTATCTATTCCAATATGTACAAGTCGCTCGTGTGCCTGTGCCTGACGAAACGGATTTAAACCATTATTTTGAAGTAATGAATAACCGAGGCGAGCAGTTAGAGAAGCATGAAATTATCAAAGCGCGTTTGTTGTCAGTCATTGAAAAGGCAAACGAAAATGAGATAGCGCTTGCGGACAAACACCCAGCTAGAGCTTTGATTCACGATGTTTGGGAAGCTTGTGCCAACATGAATAAATACGTACAGTATGGATTCAACCCTACTTTACGCTTCAAGTTGTTTTCAGACAACTTAACTCTTTTGCAGCCTAAAGATTTTGATGAATTGCTTAATATATATAAAGAGTCTGATGGCCCTAACAATTCCCAGCCGGATAATGCTCAACATCCTAGCTACAATGACGACGCTCAAGACAAAAAATTAAAGCCACTTCCCTCTCTTTATGACATTCTTAACAATAGCTTTGCCAGTCCACCTAATCCTAACAATACTGCTGATAAAGAAGAAGATGACGGTAATAGTGAAACTTATTATAGCTTAGTTAATTTCTCAAGCTTTCTTTTACATGCTTTAAGAATCATGGTGAACGTACAGTCCTCATATAAACAGGACATTGCACTTGATGACAAACAGCTGTTAACTCAGTTTGAAACCTATATTTTAAAACCATCTAGCTTAGAAAATACTCACATTTCAGATACTGATCAAAGCATACAAACTAATAATCAAATAACGCCTTTATCTCAAGTAAAGACCTTTATATACGCCTTACTTAAAAGTAAATTTATCTTTGATCACTTTATAATAAAGCGCAACACTCAAGACAGTAAAGGACAGTGGACACTTAATAAACTGATCAAGAATGAAGATAAAAAAAACAGCTACTACAAAAATAGCTTTGAGAGTAATAATGATAAGCTAGTGATGTTGCAAAGTGCTTTTCATGTCTCAACCCCTACTACGAACTATAAGCACTGGCTTAATGCCGTTTTATATTATGCTTGTAAGTATTATCAACATGATGAAATGGGGCTTAATAGCGTAGCTTATCTTAACCATTTAGAAGAAATAGCTCGCGCCTTTATGTTAAGACGTTATTTGACTGATGAGCCTGATGATTACCATCAAATCATTTATCAGACCTTAGACTTCAATAAGCTATTGGCTGAACATACTGATGATAACTTGAATCCTGATAATCTACATATACAAATTAAGCAGTATCTCAGGTATGGCAATATCCGCAACATTTTTGTATTTAATTATTTAGATTATCTGCTTTGGTTAAACGGCAACTATCCTAAGTTTACCTTTACCGCTAGAAGCTCTGTAGAGCACTTTTATCCACAAAATAAACGAAACGACAGTATATTTTTGGAAGATAAAGGCGCAAAAGATTCACTGCTGCACTCTTTTGGTAATTTATGTTTGATTAGCCATAGCCTTAATTCACGTGTGAGTAATGACATGCCTGATGTTAAAGTAAAGTACTTCTCTCAAAGTGGAGATATTCAGAGCGGGCAAATCGATAGCTTAAAGCTACTGAAAATGATTGAGTGCATACAAGGTAAGCCAGATACGTGGGATAAAAAAATGATTGCTCAACATGAAACTGAAATGTTAGACATTATGCTGCAAGGACTACGTTGAAAGCTAGCAGGTGTATCTCATGAGTAACGTTGACGATATAGAAAGACTTACTCAAAACCGTGTCATACGTTTTTTTACCGACATGCTAGGATATTGTTATTTAGGCAACTGGCAGCACCAAACTGACAGTAAGAATATTGAACGCGATATTTTGGAGAAATGATTTAAAGGGCGTAATGTCAGCGCGCCGCTGATTGCACGTGCTATTAGCACCTGAGAAAAGGCAGCCTCTTTAGGAAGTGGCGTCAAGTCTTACCTCTGCTGTCAAATCCGTAGACATTAACTTGAGAGATTTTAATCAATAAATGGTCTGAGCAGATTGATTTGACCGTCTTTGGCTGGCAAGTACAAAAGGTGAGGGCTAAACATAGATGGTTAACACTCAATCGGTTTAAGCTATGCTGAAGAAACCGTAAACATTAACTTAGGAGATTATAATTTTAACCCCACTCTCAACTTACTTTTCTAAGGTATTGGTTTATTTAAAATTTCAGTTAAAACAATTAAAATTTTAAATTCTATAAAAATCAAAAGCCTACGATAAGTTGAGATTGGCGTAATTTTAAAGAACTTTTATTTGCTGTTTATTTTTATTAAGGGATATTTTTGAAATTAATATCGATAGCGAAGAATTATTCAATGCTGAAGTAGACCAAATATTAATCTAAACTATAACTTGTTGGGTGGTAAACACCCCAATATTATGGTGTCCGAAATATCATTAACCTCTCCATTACCATTGATTTACTTTACTCTGATGATTCGAAAAGACGCTAAATGCTATTGTCTATATAGTGTAGAAGATTGAGGTATGAAGTTCACTTTTCTCAGGTGGTGTTGTTAATATTAGGGTTTGATTAGAAAGAAATATCAAACTCTATAATCTCTTCAATGAATCTGGCTTCAATAGGTGATAAAGCACGGTGTTTGTGCCAAAAAATATGAACAGGTATGTCAGCAATACCTTCGTTTGGCGGCAAACGTCTCAACTTAGACTCTAGGTGTGTTGCAGCAATAAATTGATCTGGTAGCGCGCCGATTCCATAGCCAGTATAAATCAGACGGACCGCTTCATCTAAATTGTTGGTATAAGCACTAATGCGGCCAGTGATATCATGGTTTTCTTTAAATACCGTAATTGGTGAAAGCACATCACCAATATCCTCACTGCTAAAAGCTATGAAATCCTCTTTTAATAGACTATCAAAACTCAAATCAGGTACTGAAAACAAAGGATGATTGTAGCCGCAGTATAGATAATACCGCTGAGTAAACAATAACTGCTGATTAAGGGTTTCTGGAATATGTCTAGCTAAGCATATACCAACAGCAGGCGTCTTTTGTTTTAGGTTATTTAAAATATCCATACTTGATTTCACCGTTAAATCTAAAGTGATATTTGGGTATTTTTTTTTGAAATATACTAAAAAATCATTGTACTTTGGATTGTGGAGTCGACTGGCGACCAGCAATTTAATCTCGCCTTCTAAGAGATGCGAATTGCTACCTTTCATAGCCTCAATAGAGGTTATTTCTGTAAATATCGTTTGGGCAACTTGAAGACAGTAATGACCGATGGGGGTAAGTTCTAAGGGCTTAGTATTACGGATGACCAGCTGACTTTCGAGCTGCTCTTCAAGCTTTTTGAGGTTCTGACTGACCGCTGACTGGGTAATATTCAAGCGATTAGCAGCTGCACTAATGCTCCCTTCCTCATATATAACAATTAATACATGAAGCAATGTCCAATTCAAGCTATCAGCTAATTTCTGTTGTAGCATGGTAGTTTCAGCACTTATATTCTAGATATATTGATAACCGATCAACATGAAAGGCCTGCCAAAAACACAGAAGACTTAAGTTTTTGTGATACTTATCCAGCCTGTGAATTTTTAGCGTGCCTTTCATCATTGTCCTCAGCTCATAATACAATATAGCTAGAGATAACGGGACTGTATAAATGCTTATTTATTATATAGCTTAAAATTTACGAACTCATTCATCCCATAAGGACCAAGCTCGCGGCCAAAACCTGAGCGTTTAACACCACCAAAAGGCATTTCAGCCGCTGTCCCCGGTGCTTGGTTGAACGTCACCATACCAACATCCAACCGCTCAGCGATAGCTTGTCCACGCGCCATATCTTGCGTATGAATACATGCTCCTAGACCGAATGGCGTATCGTTAGCAAGCCTTATAGCCTCCTCAATATCAAGCGCTTTATATACGACCGCTACGGGTCCAAAAAGCTCATCATGATAGGCTTGCATATCTGGGGTTACGTCAGCTAATAGCGCAGGTTTAAACCATGCCCCCGATTTTGCTATCTGTCCACCAGCTACTAGCACTGTAGCACCTTGCGTTATGGTATTATTGTATTGTGCTTGAATAGTCTCTAAAGCTTGACTCGAGGATAATGGTCCTAAAAAAGTCTCTTTGCATAAAGGGTCAGCAGGCTCTAAAGACTCAACTCTACGAGTTAGTTTTTCTACAAATTCCTCATAAATATCCGCTTGTAAAATAATACGTTTTGCCGCGTTACATGCTTGACCAGCATTACCAAATCTACCGATGAATGCACAGGTTACTGCTTGATCGATATCTGCATCTGCTAAGACTATAAATGGGTCCGAACCCCCTAATTCGAGTACCACCTTCTTCAGTGCCGCACCTGCTGTCTGTGCAACAGCCGCACCCGCCCGCTCCGATCCTGTTAAGGAAACTCCCTGAATACGCTTGTCATTAATGATGGATGTAACTTGATTATTAGTCGCAAAAACATTGTTATAAACACCTTTAGGTAAGCCTGCTTGTGCCAATATAGTAGTAATAGCTACAGCAGACTCTGGGCATGAAGGCGCATGCTTCAATACCATCGCATTACCTAGCATCAAGTTCGGTGCAATAAATCGTGCTACCTGATAATGAGGGTAATTCCATGGCATGATGCCCAGTAATACTCCGACAGGTTCTTTTTTTACTACGGCGTTTTGAGCATTAGGCAAATCTGCTGTCGTTAAAAACTGCTCACCATACTTGGCATAATAGCGAAATATTTCACTGACCAATCCAAGCTCTCCTTCACCTTGCGCCACAGGCTTACCCATTTCGCGTGCCATAATTACCGCTAAGGCTTCTCGTTGCTTGTCATACAGATCAGCAATATTATTTAATATTCGTACACGCGAGTTGATGTTACTTGTACGCCACGCCTGATAAGCATCATTTGATTCGGTAATAATAGCCTGTACTTCGTGATCAGAATGATTGACATACTGCTTTTCTATCTCGCCAGTCGCCGGATTCGTTACTTGATAGCTTGTCATAATACTTCCTTGTTATGAATAATTATTAGCATAAGATATTAATTAGATTAACAGCTAGGGCGTTAGCTCATCAGGATCAGTAATCACATGCAACAATACCGTTTTACGTTCTTTTGTGACGACATGCATCGCCTCAGTGACACTCGCTTTAATGTCCTTATTACTAGTAATTCGTATGCCATGTGCTCCAAAGGCATTAGCGAGTGCTGCAAAGTCAGGATTTTGTAGCTGCGTACCAGACACCCTATCAGGATAATGTGCTTCTTGATGCTGACGGATAGTGCCAAACTGTTGATTGTCCATCAAAATAATTAAAACAGGAGCATCATAACGAATGGATGTTGACAATTCCGCTTCATTCATCATAAATTCGCCATCGCCAGTGACCACAATCGATAGGCGTTCTGGCGACTCTAAAGCAGCAACAATACCTGACGGCAAGCTATAACCCATCGCGCCATTTCTGGTACTGAGTTGACTTGGGAAAATATGCGTAGGCAGATAACGCTGCGCCCATAAGCAGTGATTACCGGCGCCAAAGCTATATACGGCATCTTTAGGTAACTGCTTAGTGACCTGCTGGATCACTTGCGTCATACTGGCATAATTTTGATCAGCGGCTACATCAGTGATGTGATGAGTTTCTGTTGCTTTTTCTGGAAAAGCACAATCCTTTCTTTGTTGTTCATGACAATAATTAAACCAAGTCTCACGAGACGCTGAATTTGCCAACGACATTTTACTCATCGCTTTAACAAAACTAATAGGGCTAGAGACAATATGCGCAGTAACTGAGCCACTATGACCGCGCAAACTAGTATCTAAATTGACAATGTAGTTAGGTTTATCAAAAGACTGTCGCAATTTATAGCCATCACTAGCGACATCACCTAACACAGTACCTATCGTCAGCAGCACATCAGCCGTTTCGATAAGAGCAGCACACTCATCCGAGCGCCCGTAACCTAGATAGCCTGCGTGGGCAGGAGAGTTAAAAGTCACTCTGTCTGAGGCTCGCCAATCATGAATAACAGGAATACAATTATCTTCGGCAAACTTTGTTAGCTGTACAGAAGCCTCTGTCGTCCAATTTTGTCCTCCTGCAAAAATCAGCGGCTTTTCAGCATTCGATAACGCATTTAATATTACCTCAAGCTTATCATCGCATATAGAACCTTCAGCAACAGGTATCACTGGATGCAATTGCCCGTGAAACTCCTGCTGAATAATATCTTCAGGCAGTCCCACAACGACAGGACCTGGTCGTCCTTCTAAAGCCGCATGAAATGCTTTTGCCACAATCTCAGATGCTCTTGAAACTTCATCTAATATGAATACACGCTTACACTGACTAGAGAACCACTGCTTAGGGTCAAACTCTTGAAATGACTCGCGATCTCTATCAGCAACAGGGATAAGTCCAATGAATAATATAAGTGGCACACCATCCTGCCATGCAGTATGGATACCAGTATAAGCTTGCGCAGCGCCCGGTCCACGGGTCACCATGGCAATACCTGGTTGACCCGTAAACTTACCATGAGCATCTGCCATATAGGTACAAGCGGCTTCGTGTCGGCATATAATTGTTTGGATATCAGCGTTGTATAATCCATCTAATACCGAGAGATAACTCTCACCAGGAACGACATAGGTGCGACTGACTCCATGTAATTGCAGACTATCTACGATCGCTTGACCACCATGGATGATATTCTTCATTATTAGTCCCTTAATATTTTTTATATTAATAAAAGTCTTTATTCTTTTTAAGTATCTAAATGGCTCACTCAGCAGCAATGACCGTAATCTCTACCAATAGGTCAGGATGTGCCAATACTGACTCACCGCAAGCTCGAGCAGGTGGCTGCGTATCTGCAAACCACCTATCCCACACCTCGTTCATCGCTTCAAAGTCTGACATGCTTTTTAACCACACGGTTGCCGTCAGAATTTTTGATTTATCACTACCTACCTCTTCTAATAAACCTTGAACTTTATTTAGACAGCTTAACGTTTGGGCAGCCACATCTTCATCGATAGCGCCAACTTGGCCTGATAAATATATCGTCTGATTATGAGTAACGATTTGGCTCATACGTTGGTTACTGTGAAGTTTCTTCATGTTTATTCATCCTTATGTTTTTAAAATATAATAGTTAAAAAAATATGTATTAAGTGTTAGAAAATCGTTGAGCATTAAAAGGTTTAATATCCACTACTGTAGGCTTTTTATGTAATAACTCTTCCATAATACGTCCAGTGATAGGTCCTAAAGTAAAGCCTTGGTGACCATGTCCGAAGGCAAACCATAAATTATTATGCTTACCAGCGGCTCCGATAATCGGCTTCATATCAGGCATGCACGGCCGTGAGCCTGCCCACGCTTCTGTCTCTACTCGTTGATTCAAAGGTAAAACAGCTTGCGCAAAACGCAACACAGCGTTCAATTGATCAAAATTCTTTGGTGCGTCCATGGTCGTCATTTCAGCACCGGTAGTAATACGAATACCTTGTTGCATCGGTCCCATCACAAAACCTTTGTCAATATCAACCAAACTATGATAAATCTTATTTTTTTCTGTGGTTTCAAAATGCTGATGATAGCCACGCATAGGGAATAAAGGCAAATCATATCCTAAAGGCTTTATCAATTGATTAGACCAAGGGCCTGCCGCAATAACGACGTCATCACTATAAAAAGTCTCCTGATCAGTTATCACTTGCCAGCCATCACCATCTAATCGTATTTCTTTAACCGTAGACTCGCCTATTGTCCCATTCATGCTTTGAAAGCTTTTTGCATAGGCTTTTACCAAGGCTCCGGGGTTTGATACCTGCCAAGAGTTAGACCAATGAATAGCGCCGATAAAGTCATCGAAATTACCATTGGGTTCTAATTCTTTTAATTGGGCAATGGATAAAACTTTGTGCTCGATACCTTGTTGCTGTGAACTTTCAGCACCTACGCTCGCTGTTTTAAGTTTATCCTCGTCTCGATGCATCTCAATCCAGCCATCTCGTCTTATCAAGTCTTCAGCACCAGCTGCCGTAATCATTTCCTGATGCTCACTTGTGCAATGCTCAATCAGAGTCTTCCACTCTTTTTCTATTTTTTGGACAGAAGAAGGCGCAGAAAACTGCCAGTACTTTAACAAAGCCTGATGATAACGGAAGACCGCAGGCCAGCGATAACGTATATCTGTATTCTGATTCGGTAACACTCTAATGAGTTCCGCAAGATGTCTGGGAAATGGATGCACATGAATTGCTTCTCGCTGTATCAACCCTGCGTTACCATACGATGTCTCTGATCCCGGTGGCTTCTTATCTAATAATAGAACCTGAGAATTATTTTTTTGTAGGTGCCAAGCGATGGACGTACCCACCATACCAGCACCAATCACAATTACTTTGTATCGCATACCATTCCCCTTCATTTTCTTTATTACAACTTTGGTCGTTCAGCCATAAATATCTGACCTTTAAAAGTCTTATATAAAGCACAGAGCAGAACATACATTCCGAGAATGCCTAAAGCTGGATACAATGTGCCTACTAATGTGCTGAATGGGAATAGTGAAGCAAGCAGAGAGAGTACAACGACCACAATAGTTAAAATACGAAACTTCGACGTTTCCGTATCTGAATCAAAGAAGCGGATCACAAAGCCATAAAGATTAGAGACCGCCGTTGTAAATACAGCAACTACAAGCACGATGCTAAATAAAAACCCAGTAGTCGGACCAATACCACGCGCTATTTCTAAGAAGGGAAGCTCATAGCTCATCACATTCTCAAGATCAGATAAGAGCGCCATAATAATGAATAACAAACAAATACCTAATGTCATACCACCAATTATACCAGCCATTCTTACTATCTTTAAGTTTGGCTCTTTATTACCAATTGAGGCAAAAGTGGATACGCCTGGAATGACATTATATGAAACATAAACTATCGCTGACGTCCACCAAAAAGTAGTGGCTGTATCGGGTTTAAGGGTTTGAATAGTAGCGTCAACGGTTGCCAGTTGATCAGAGTACGTAGTGAAGGTAATGACAGAGATAATAACTACCGCCAAAATCATTAAGGGAGAAATGATTCCTAGGGCTCTAACAGACGAAGTAAAACCAAAAATTACGGTAGATAGTGTCATTAAGGCGATAATTATTTTTCCGGCAACGGGAGGTAGCCCCCAGTACTGATGGATAGCTGCACCACCACCTGAAAACATGATACTAATGACGCCAAACATGAAAAATAAAAGAATATAATCAGCAAAAAAACCTATTTTTTTGCCACATAAATAATTGAGAACCACACGATGACTATTGGTTTTAAGCTGATGACCTAACTCCATAAATACCGTACCGTACCATGCCAACATAATCATAGTAATGACAGCGCCCAACATTCCGATAAAGCCATAGCCTGCAAAGAACTGCAGCACTTCTTGTCCACTGGCATATCCTGCACCAATGACTGCACCAACATACACACCGGCATAGCTGATCGCTTTGATAATTGAAACACTCATATTAAATATCCTTGTTGTTGTGAGTTAATCGAGCAATTACCCTAATAAATCCTTTACATGGGTAGCGATTAAATATTTATTTCTCATTAATCATTATTATTTTTCTGAAATAAAACCAGATAAAAAAGCTTGTAGATTTTCATTGAGCTTTTCTATGCAATATCCTCCTTCAACCAGCACGATAATAGGTTTATTTAACACTTTAAGTTTCTGTGCTAAGGTTTTAAAGCCTTCCGTACTAACGTGACATTTGGCTTGTGGATCATCTTTATAGACGTCAAACCCTAAGACATGAACAATGACATCTGGTTCAAATAGTTTTAAGGACTCGATTGAGCGATCTACATAATGAAAAAATCCCACTTCATCGGTACCATGAGGCATTGGAAAGTTGATGTTATAACCATAACCTTCATCCTCACCTCTCTCATGCTCATGACCAGCGACTACAGGATAAAAATTGATGGGGCTACCATGTACAGATGTATATAGCACATCTTTACGGTCATAGAATATTTCTTGAATACCTTGACCATGGTGCATGTCCGTATCGATGATGGCAATTTTTTGAAATTTTTGACGGAGGTGCTGTGCAATGATGGCAGCATTATTTAGATAGCAAAAGCCACCTGCTGCGTTTTTACGAGCATGATGGCCTGCAGGTCTGGTTAGACATATTTGAATGTTATTTTGATTATCTTCATGATTTAACAAAGCTTCAGCAGCGTTGAGTGCTGTTTGAGCCGACCAATAAATGGAGGTCCATGAGTACTTGCCAATAGGCGCACTACCATCGGCTTGATATTTTGCCGCTTTTGCTAAAATACCAAGTCCTGAGTTATTATTCCGAGCATAAATGGTGGTTTGAACCTCCTCACCCATCTCTTCATCTATCGCCATCCATTCATCGTAGCCATGCTTTAAGAAGTCAACATAATCCAAATCATGTACGGCTAAAATCGGTGCGATTCCTATCTCTTTAGCAGTTGTTACTGCCAAGCCTAACTCTTTTGGCGCCTTTAAAAGCTCAACCAATCGCTCAGGTTTTTCTTGAGGCTCGCGCATTTGTCCACGCGAAAAGTAAGTCTTCGGATGGTGAAGCTTTTGATTTTCATGACTATAAATTTTCATGCTATACATTCCTTTGTTTCTAAAAACTTATTTTCTCGGTTGATAAACCTGTTAGCTTTCTATCAAAACCCTTGATATCTATTAAAAGCCTTAAGAATTAATATTAAAAATTCTAATGTAATTTTCAAGCTACATCTGGCCACACCTTGTTGCTAACACCTATAATATATGATGATTATTCGCACTCATCTAATATATGTTGCTAAAAAGTCACAGTCAAACGTTATAAATTAATATCAGTTATAAGTAAATCTAATATTTTTTAAGTTAGCCTATTAAATTTATCTAGAAGCTATTGCGAGAAAGGCAATAGGTGCTTTATAAGCAGAAGGGAAAATTGCTAGTCAGAGTGGCTCATGATGAGATTAAGCAGTGCTATGGTCATAGTATCAGCCAATACATGATTAGAAGCCTTAGATAAAATAATGTATTAAACTCCGCTGTCACGAACATTTTAAAGCGACTGCCAAATCCGATCCTAATCAGCTTATCTAACTTGATTTATTTGCTCAGAATTTTGATGCGAATTATCCTAATGAAGCTTTGGTCAGTGATAGTACTTATCTATAGACGAATGCGAGTTGGCTGTGCTCAGCTGAAGTTAAAGACATACGTGTTGAGCAGCTGATTGGATATGTAATACATAAACGTATGAAACTAGAATTAACTTGCTGAGCGTTGAACATAGCTATTAAAAATTAAATACTCAACAAAGATTTAATTATCCACTCCAATAAAGTAGATGAATACTATAGAAATAAGTAACATGAGTTTAAGGGCTTAATGTTCAGACGTGGCAACGGCTTTTTAATATAAGGCTTAACTTTTAGTCATAAATAGCTAGAAGCTTGGTGATAAAATCCTTAGTTCTTAGTTAGAAATATCATAGTTTTTAAGGGTATAGCACTATCAATGATCAGCATTATAAATCGCAAAGCGATGGGTTTTGTTACATAGTAAAAACCCATTAGGTATTTATAGGGACGCTTTATAGGGTTTTTAATATGTTTAGAAATACTCAAGTGGCTTGATTGATACTGGGGTTTGAATGCTAAAGGTGAATATAAGGAAGCTGGTCGTTGGAATATTAAATTCTCACTAGAGTAAGCAATACCTTACTAACTACTTGCCACTTTGGGGTAAGAATATATACATGACTTCTTAATATTTTACTTCCCTACATATTATCTGAATGATGTCAAGGTAGAATTAGAATAATTTATATTCTTCAATTATCATATTACCTACATCTAACAATAAATAACAATTAATATTAAGACCAAAGTTACTGCAATATTGGCTGGAAAATAAATCTATAATTCGATTCAATTGTTGGTATAACCGTTGGTATAAGAAAAAATATCTTTAAATAAAAATAATTAAATCAATAACTTAATATTTTAATGTGGTTGATACTGGGCCCACCATATTTTGATTCAAGGCTTACCGTCATATTCGGTAAGCCTTTTTTTATGGGCGTTTGAAATATGCGTAGGTATCGATCTCACTATTTTTATATCCTTAGGTAGGTTGCTGAAAACATGGGGTTGAAGTAGATTATATTAAATAAGCTATAGCACACTATAATCAATACAGAAGCAGCCTTATTTCTAAAAGAACACTATGCTAAAAATATCTGAAAATAACCTCTGTACACGACAAAAAACAAAAAAGCTGACTAAGGACAAGGCATAATAGTAATTTTTCTGACGAACCACACTATGCCAAACCTTAATCAGCTCATAAATATATTATCGCAAAACCTAACCATGAA
>Ga0208302_100191_pt1 | contig 17925 bp, 15 predicted proteins | sample 29_taG_FD_184103 | JGI IMG/M metagenome (GOLD analysis project Ga0208302, IMG submission 184103) | Marine viral communities from Cariaco Basin, Caribbean Sea - 29_WHOI_OMZ (SPAdes) (version 2) | ecosystem: Environmental > Aquatic > Marine > Oceanic | place: Caribbean Sea: Cariaco Basin... | reverse complement strand
GCCAATGCATTGTAGTGGCAATTGATGCTAAGCGTGTTGACGATGTGAATGGTGAGCCAAGATGGGAGATTTTCACCCATGGCGGTCGCAAGCCTACGGGGATTGATGCCGTAGCATGGGCTGCTAAAATGGCTGATCTTGGAGCTGGCGAGTTATTGGTAACTTCGATGGATGGCGATGGCACCAAAAAGGGATATGACTTAGCGTTAATGAAAGTCATTACTAGCACCGTTAATGTACCGGTAATTGCCTCAGGTGGTGTCGGTAATCTACAACATTTGGCAGATGGGGTGCTTGAAGGTGGGGCAGATGCGGTACTTGCCGCCAGTATTTTCCACTTTGGAGAATATAGTATTGCTGAGGCAAAGCAGTTTATGGCTGATCAAGGGATTGAAATGCGTCTATAGCAACTTAAGGATGGCAGGATATCAACTGCCCTTAGCATTTACATTTTTGTGGCTATTGACTCAATTATTAATAACGATTCCTTCTAAAACCGCCTTTAAAAAATGTTATCATAGCTGTAATTTTATTTCATCATTCGGATTAGGATGTCGTTATGCAAAATTTACAACAACAACGTGAAGCCATTACTCATATCGAAGGCAATTTGTATCAAAATACAGATGCCCGCATCGGCATCGTTGTAGGACGTTTTAATGCGTTCGTAGTAGAGTCATTAGTAGATGGTGCTATCGATGCTTTATTGCGTCATGGCGTATCGGGTAGCAATATTAGTGTGATTCGTGTTCCAGGTGCTTTTGAATTGCCATTAGCGGCCCAGCGTGCTGCTGAATCAGACCGTTTCGATGCTATCGTAGCACTAGGCGCGGTTATCCGTGGTAGTACCCCACACTTTGACGTCGTAGCAAATAGCTCAGCAAGTGGCCTAGCGAGCGTTTCAATGGATTATAATATCCCTGTTATCAATGGTATCTTAACCACAGATAGCATCGAACAGGCCATCGAACGTTCTGGTACTAAAGCCGGTAATAAAGGCTCTGAAGCCGCTATGGTTGCGCTTGAGATGATTGCCGTATTGTCGCAACTTGATGTTGATTATGACGATGCTGACGAAGACTAGCCCTTCGTTAGTCTTTGGCTAGAAGCTTTAATTTAAGCTATTATCGTTAATGTAATGGCCACCGTAGTTTCGGCTACGGTGGCTTTATCCCTAAATTATTCTTAGTTAATAACCCATAGTAATGTCAAAGCTCTCTCTTTGATGATAGGTATTTATATACATGAGCACTCAAAATCCGGCACAAACTGAAGACAACAATCAGTTCGATATCAATGAATCTAGTTATAAGACCAGCCACGCTGCCGTCCGTAAGGCGCGTCGTTTTGCACTGCAAGGGCTGTATGAGTGGTTAATGACGGATCATCGCTTCGAGCAAACAGGGAAGGGCGAATGGAAAGCCAATCCACCACATGATATCGCTGCACGTACGCGTGCGAGCAATGCGATGCATACGGTACATCTGGGTTATTATCACACGTTGATGCGTGAAATTCCTGAACAGATTGATGAGCTAGAAGCTTTAATTGCTGAGCATTTAGACCGTCAAATCGATCAAATAGACATGGTTGAACATGCCGTTCTACTCATTGGTGCTTATGAACTTAAGCATAGCTTGCACATTCCTTATAAAGTTGTGCTTGATGAGGCTATGAAACTTAATACGCATTTTGGTGCTACCGACGCCCATAAACTAATTAATGCGGTAATGGATAAGTTGGCTGCACAGCTGCGAGCTGTCGAAGTAGAAGCGGACAATGACACTGGCTATAAACAGAAGAAACAACAAGCAAAAGCTGCCAAACAAACCACAGCAATAGATGAAAATGCAGATGAAACCAAGGCGCAAGCCGTAAGTACTGACGAAAATACGGTTTCACTAAACAGTGATATAAATGACGAGCAACAGCCGACTCGTCAACCAAAACCAAGAATAGGATTAAAGCCTAAGAAGTAGCTAAATACAAGGCTTTAGACTAGCAGCCCTAATTTGCTAGGCTAACTGAGTTATTGGGCCAAGATTTTAATAAGGGCTATCTATTAATTTTGATAGATGGCCCTTTGTTTCATAGTTTTGAGTGTCATGGTTTTGAATTTCATAGCCTTAATGTGGACGAATAAGACAAAAGGTAGTCGTGAAGCCATACAAGTAGCTATGCTGTGTTTCAATAGACTAATAGATTAATAGATCATAATATGTCCCAATAAATATTCCACAAAGTATCGACCCTATCAAACTTTAGGATGAAGACTGATGACTGAATTTGAGCTTATTTCCCGTTATTTTAAGGCTCAAGATGCTCAAGTAATGGGTACAGAGAATGCTTCAATTATCAAGGATTTGGGGGATGATGCAGCGGTGATTGCCGTCACATCACCGAGCCAATGGGTGACTTGTGTCGATACGTTGGTTCAAGGACGCCATTTTAGTGATGACTGGCAGCAGGTATCTGACTTAGCTTTTGCCATTGGTTACAAGGCAGTGGCGGTTAATATATCCGATATTGCGGCCATGGGGGCTAAGCCACACAGTATTCTGCTAGCCTTAGCCTTGCCTCAGCGCTTGGCCAGTGAGGCTTGGCTGAGCGAATTTGCCAAAGGACTGTTTCATGCCTGCAGCCAGTTTGGGGTCAGGCTTATTGGCGGTGATACCACTCGACATGATAAGTTAGTTATCAGTATTACCGCAAATGGACTGTTGCCTTCTACCACTCAAGCGATCTATCGCAATGGGGCTAAAGTAGGGGACAAAGTCTACGTTTCTGGGACGATTGGCGATGCTTGCTATTCGCTGTATCATCCTGATACTGAAGTAGGTAAGCAATTGGCTCATCGTTTGCATATGCCCACCCCGCGTATTGCTCTGGGTCAAGCATTGGCCAATGGTGGCCTGGCGACAGCGATGATGGATGTCTCTGATGGTTTGGCTCAAGACTTAGGACACCTGTGTCAGCAAAGTAAAGTGGCGATACGCTTAGATTTAGAAAAGTTACCGACAAGTGCCCCTTTACAGCAAGTTGACTTGGGTGAGCGTTTAAGATGTCAGCTCACTGGGGGAGACGACTACGAGTTAATATTTACAGTACCGGCGCATGTGGACTTATCACAGTACCTACTATCCTCAATGACGACGCAAGTCACCTGTATTGGTGAAGTCATTGCAACAGATGAATTAGAGAAAGGGATCGCTGGGCCCAATATTAAACTCACTTATCAAGGTACTGCTGTAACTGAGCAAAACCCTTTTCCATTTAATGACTTCCCTGATTTAGAGGGTTATCAGCATTTTAGGGGATAGCTTAATGGTTCTATATCCAACAATAAGCCACTGTGTCCAATAATAAGCCGCCGAACGATTGATAGACAGCTGATTACTAGGAAATCATTATGTCACTAGACTCTAAGATGAATCATAAGCCAGATATTAGTAAAGCCAACGTGTGCCCGCCGTTGCCTGTTGGTGCTACGGTTCTTGATAAAGTGGTGTACTGGTTAGGTATTGGGTTGGGCAGTGGACTACCTAAGCGGGCTCCAGGTACTTGGGGAACTGTGGGCGGATTAATCATTGCTCTGCCTTTATTACAGCTGGGATTTGCGGCTTTTTTGGCGATTACTATCTTGGCTAGCATCCTCGGTATTTGGATTTGTGACCGTACGTCAATATTAATGCAAGTACATGATGATCCACATATTGTTTGGGATGAATGGGCAGGTATGTGGATTAGCCTATTGCCACTATCCTTTATCATGACTTACGCTCCAGATAATTTAACTTTAGGATATTATTGGTTTTCCATAGTCTTAGCCTTTATTTTATTTCGGGTTTTTGATATCGCTAAGCCTAATCCCATCAGATGGGCAGATAGAAAATTAACTGGGGGTCTAGGTATCATGCTAGATGACATTCTGGCTGGTATTATGGCCTTGGTGGCTTGGTTAATGATTGTTGCTAGTATCCTGATGTTTTATCCCAATAGTTATGGAGTTTAATACGCGACTGTAAAATTTGATGCAACAATAGTACAACTGAAAAAGCCATACTTATTTTGTTACATTATTAAAGATAGAATATGGGATTGCTTTACATTGTAATTTTGGGGCAAATCTCTACTCAATATATTTCCTTTTTTATTCTCTGATCTACTTTTATTATTGCTAAGAGTTAACTGCTTATGACTACGACACTCACAACGATTATTCTTGCAGCGGGTAAAGGCACACGTATGCAATCGGCAAAGCCTAAAGTTTTGCAAACACTGGCGGACAAACCGTTATTGTCACATGTCTTAGATACCTGCCAGAGTGTGAATGTCGATAAGACCATTGTGGTTTATGGGTTTGGTGGTGATCAAGTCCAGCAAGCCATGACAAACTATGAACTGACTTGGGTCGAGCAGGCTGAACAGCTGGGTACGGGACATGCGGTAAAAGTCACCTTGCCCGAGCTGCCAACTGAGGGAAAAAGCTTAATCCTATACGGTGACGTGCCTCTAGTAAGTGCTAAAACTCTAACCCGCCTAAAACAAGCGAATATCGAAGGTATGTCTATGCTGACATTGACAGTAGACAATCCTTTTGGTTTGGGTCGTATCAAGCGCGACGACAATGGAAATATTATGGCCATTGTTGAACAAAAAGATGCCAGTGAAGAAGAGCAGGCTATCTGTGAGATTAACAGTGGTATCTATTGTGTCGATAATGCGCTATTGCATAAATACTTGCCTAACTTGTCAAATGACAATGCTCAGCAAGAGTATTATTTGACAGACATCGTGAAGATGGCAGTGGCTGATGGTATTGCAATTGCTGCCATTGAGCCTGATTATGAGTTTGAGATTGAAGGGGTGAATAACCGTCAGCAGTTGGCCAGTTTAGAGCGCAGCTGGCAAGCCAAATTAGTTGAAGATTTACAGGTTCAAGGGGTACAGTTTGCGGATCCAAATCGCGTTGATATTCGCGGAGAAGTGACTGTGGGTCAAGACGTGTTTATTGATATTAACGTGGTGCTAAAAGGCAAAGTAAATTTAGGCAGTAATGTCACTATTGAAGCTGGCTGTATCATTAAAGATACCCGCATTGGTAATAATGTCTACGTTAAACCTTACTGTGTGTTTGATGAAGCAGAAGTGGGAGATGAGGCAAGCATTGGTCCGTTTGCTCATTTACGCCCAAAAACAGTCTTAGCCAATAAAACACGTCTAGGCAACTTTGTAGAAATCAAAAAATCTTATATTGGTGAGGGCAGTAAGGTCAATCATCTGAGTTATGTCGGTGATGCGCAGATTGGTGCTGGAGTAAATTTTGGTGCCGGTGCCATTACCTGCAATTACGATGGAATTAATAAGCATGAAACAGTGGTAGGAGATAATGCCTTTATCGGTACCAATGCCAGCCTAGTAGCGCCGGTTACTATCGGCCATACCGCAACTATTGGGGCAGGCTCCGTTATTACCAAAAATGTAGAAGACAAGGCTTTGGCCCTTGGTCGTGGTCGTCAGGTTCAAAAAGACAATTACCAACGCCCTGAAAAAAAGAAATAATATAGTTACTTAGGGCAAGGGAATAAAATAAGTTCAATTAAAAGGTTTATAGATTTGGCCTTATTTATAAGCTAATAACCAGTAAATAATAGTGATAAGTAAAGAGTGGACCAAGGACAGGACTATGGTCAGCACTGTAATACCTTGTCAGTTATAATGATTTAAGGATTTTTTATGTGTGGAATAGTAGGCGCTGTAGCTGAGCGTAATATATCAAATGTATTATTAGAAGGCTTAAAGCGTTTAGAGTACAGAGGCTATGACTCAGCAGGTCTAACCGTCATTCGTGATGGTGAAATGCACCGAGAGCGTCAAGTGGGGAAAGTCCAAGCACTGGTTGATGCAGTACAAAAAGACGCTGATAATTTTAAAGGCAACTTAGGTATTGCGCACACTCGTTGGGCCACCCATGGCGAACCAGCACAGCACAATGCCCATCCGCATGTATCTGGTAAAGTAGCTGTGGTCCATAATGGTATTGTTGAAAACTATGGCCCATTAAAAGAAGCATTAATAGAGAAAGGTTATAGCTTTACTTCTGAGACCGATACTGAGGTTGTGGCTCATTTGGTGGCAGAGGCGTACAAAGAGACCAATAACTTACTAAAAGCGGTTGAGAAAATTGTCCCTTTATTACATGGTGCGTTTGCTTTAGGAGTAATTCATGTCGATAACCCAGAAGAGCTAATCACTGTGCGTCTTGGCTCTCCTCTGGTCATCGGTGTGGGCATTGGTGAGAACTTTATTGCTTCAGATCAGTTGGCGTTATTACCGGTTACCAACCGCTTTATGTATTTAGAAGAAGGTGATATTGCGGTTATTAAGCGTGATAGCATCGAAGTATTCGCCGACGGTAAACCAGTGGTACGTAATATCACAGAATTAGATGCCAAGCATCATAATGCCGATAAAGGTGAATTTAAGCACTATATGCTTAAAGAAATCTATGAGCAGCCTGATGCAGTGGCACGTACTATTGATATGGGCGCTGCTGAAAAAGATCTAAGAGAAGACTTTTTACAACGTCATGAAGCTGCTTTATCAAAAGTTCGTAATGTTCAAGTATTGGCCTGTGGAACCAGTTATCACGCTGGTATGGTAGCCAAATATTGGTTCGAGAATTTAACTCGCCTACCTTGCTCAGTTGAAGTTGCCAGTGAGTTCCGTTATCGTAATCCTGTTGTGGTAGACGATACATTGATTATCTGCTTGTCACAATCAGGTGAGACAGCAGATACTTTATCCGCGTTGCGCGAAACTCAGCGTAAGGCCAAAACAGGCGAGATTAAAGGTCTAACCACTTTGAGTGTGTGTAACGTGGCGACCTCATCTTTGGTGCGTGAGACCGATATTTTTATTCCAACGCTTGCGGGTGTGGAAATTGGCGTGGCGTCAACAAAGGCCTTTACCACTCAATTGGCTGCATTAATGCTGTTGGTATTGAAAATAGGCAAGGTACAGCAGCGTATTGATGCCGATCAGTTGTCGGAAATTGTGACTGAGATGCACAACCTAAAAGGCTTATTAGAGCGCAGCTTACTGCTAGATCAGCCTATTGAGGAAATGAGTCAGAAGTTTGAAGACAAGCAAAGTACCCTTTTCTTAGGACGCGGTGTTCAGTTCCCATTGGCTTTAGAAGGTGCCTTAAAGCTAAAAGAGATTTCGTATATCCATGCTGAAGGGTATGCTGCAGGTGAGCTAAAACATGGTCCTTTGGCTTTGGTCGATAAAGACATGCCAATTGTGGTGTTGGCCCCTAAAGACAGTATGCTAGATAAACTTAAGGCCAATATGCAAGAAGTTCATGCCCGTCATGGTGAGCTATTTGTATTCGCTAGTGAATCAAGCCAATTGGTTAATGATGAGCGTCTTCATGTTATTAACGTGCCAGATGTGAATGAGCATCTCGCACCTATTGTTTATAGTATTCCAGTTCAGTTCCTGTCATATCATGTGGCAGTTATGCGCGGTACCGATGTGGATCAACCACGTAACTTGGCTAAGTCGGTGACAGTCGAATAGCCTATAGATTTATTACTTGCTGACCTATAAAAAGCCCCTACCAGATTTTGGTAGGGGCTTTTTTAATTGAGCGTTTTAGCGGAGCATATCAAATTAGAACCTAACGCAATCCTTTATAGAGAAAGTAACAGCCCACAACCGTAAGTAGTATGGCAAAGCATTTCTTTAACATGGCAGGCGATAAAATGTGAGCCACTTTTGCGCCCAGTTTGGCAGTAAAAAAGCTCATTACACTGATACCCAAAAAGGCATAGATGTGTACGAAGCCAATGGTATTGGGCACATCAACTTTTTGCTGCATACCAAATAGCATAAAGCCCAACGCGCCAGCAACGGCAATGGGCAGACCACATGCCGCAGAAGTTCCCACTGCTTTTTGCATCACTACACCATAACGGGTCAAATAAGGCACAGTCAAGCTGCCACCACCGATACCGAAAATGGCCGAGGCAATACCAATCACGCCTCCTGCTGCTAACTGCTTAGGCGTTGAAGGCAGTGTGACAGGGGCATTGCTAGTGTTGGCCACACTGGTCGCCGGCTTTTTACCGCCGAAAAACATCTTATAGGCTACCCATAGCAAGAATATACCGACAATAATCTGTAGATGTAGCCCCGATATTTGACCGGCCAAGCCGGCCCCAAAGAAGCAGCCCAATGCCATCCCAGGGGCAAGGTTCTTGAACACCGGCCACATCACAGAGCCCTTCTTATTGTGCGCCATAAGCGAGCTTATTGAGGTGACAATAATGGTCGCCAGTGAGGTACCTAATGCCAAATGCATAATGGTATCTGGGTCATAGCCCATTTGAGTAAACACAATGAACAGTAGCGGAACAATGATGGTACCACCGCCCACACCAAAGAGCCCTGCAGCAAATCCTGCTAGAGCCCCTATTATTAAAAAGATAATTAGTTCCACGGGAGATTCACTTCATAGTTTAAGGGAGGGTTAAAAGTTTAAGCATAAATAGTTTGGTGATGATTATAAAGCGGATTTAAGCCACAATATTGAATTAAGAAATAACTTAAGTGACTTAAAGACTGACTTGATTGACTTAAACAGCTTCTATTTGACCCACTTGATGATAAGTACGGTTGAAGTAGACCAAACTTTCATCTTGTTCGCTTTGTTTAATGGCAACCACTCGGCACATAAAAACACTGTGCGTCCCAACCTCCTGAACTTGCTCAATCTCACAATCAAAGCTGACCAATGCATCTTCCAACACAGGAGATCCAGTGACTAATTTACTCCAAGTGCCTTGTTGAAATCGATCCTCTGAACATAATTTAGAAGCAAATGTATTGGATATATGTTCATGCTGTGCGCCCAGCACATTGACACTTAATATTTTATTTTCCATAAAATGCACATGTGATCGAGACGTAGTATTCATACAGACCAATAGCGTAGGCGGGGTGTCTGTCACACTACAGACGGCAGAGGCCGTAAAGCCATGAGCGCCAGATAGACCTTCTGTAGTAACGACATTGACTGCGGTCGGCAGTAATGACATGGCATTTCTAAAGTTAGTTGCTTCAATCATCACGTAACTCCTAAATCTGGGTAGTGCTTTTCTATATAGGAAGCCATAACTATTAGGCAGTTAATTCTTGACGGACAATTTGAGCGCCCGCACTTAAGGCATTAAGTTTGCCTCTTGCCACTTGGCGAGGCAAAGGGGCCATGCCGCAGTTAGTCGACGGGTAGAGCTTATCAGCATCAACAAATTTTAGAGCGGCACGAAGCGTGTTAGCAACTTCTTCAGGCGTTTCAATCGTGTTAGTGGCCACATCAATAGCGCCGACCATCACTTTTTTACCACGAATCAGTTCAATCAAATCCATGGGCACGCGAGAGTTTTGACATTCGAGTGACACAATATCAATCTTAGATTGCTGCAGCTTAGGAAACGCTTCTTCATATTGGCGCCACTCTGAACCTAAGGTTTTCTTCCAATCATTATTGGCTTTGATACCATAGCCATAGCAAATATGCACCGCCGTTTCACAGTTTAGACCTTCGATGGCGCGCTCTAAGGTGGCGATTCCCCAGTCGTTTACTTCATCAAAGAACACATTAAAGGCAGGCTCATCGAATTGGATAATATCGACACCAGCCGCTTCTAACTCTTTGGCTTCTTGATTTAGAATTTTAGCAAACTCCCAGGCCAACTTTTCACGGCTCTTATAATGGCCATCATATAACGTATCAATCATTGTCATTGGACCAGGCAGTGCCCATTTAATCGGCTGATTGGTTTGTTGACGTAAAAATTTAGCGTCTTCCACAAAGACAGGTTTTTGACGGCTTACTGCACCTACTACGGACGGCACACTTGCCTCATAGCGATTACGGATTTTAACGGTTTCGCGATTTTTAAAATCCACCCCATCAAGGTGTTCAATAAAGGTGGTCACAAAGTGTTGGCGAGTCTGCTCACCATCACTAACAATATCAATCCCAGCCTGCAGTTGTTCCTGTAGTGATACTCGAAGAGCGTCCTGTTTGGCTTCAATCAATTGGTCACCCTCTAATAACCAGGGTGACCAAAGTTTCTCAGGCTCTGCTAACCAAGAAGGTTTCGGTAGGCTACCTGCGGTTGAAGTTGGTAATAATATTTTTGTCATGGTAATTAATCTTCTCTATTTTTGTCTTGGATTAAGCAACGTGTTTATTTTTAGCTTGTTTTTGAGGGGCTTGTTTTTCGCCGGTTTGATTGTCGGCCTCATAACTTGCTGCCCACTCTTCCAAAATATTTTGGTAAGGCTTAATAAACTGCTCTTCTGTAAACTTCCCTTGTTTTACGGCCAACTGACTACGCTCTTCACGGTCATACACGATTTGAGTCAAGGAATAATCTTGATAGGTCAAACTCGGTTGATATACGGCAGCGGCGGTAGAGTTAGCATTGTAAATTTCAGGTCGATAGATTTTTTGGAAAGTCTCCATTGTCGCAATGGCACTAATTAGCTCAAGGTCGGTGTAATCGCTCAATAGGTCACCGGCAAAGTAAAAGGCCAAAGGTGCCACGCTACCTACAGGCATAAAGTAGCGAACGGTTAAGCCCATTTTGTGGAAGTATTCATCGGTTAATGAATATTCATCTTGTCGGTACTCTACCCCTAATACAGGATGCTGATTGGCGGTACGGTGATAGGTTTTGCTGGTTGAAACGCTGAGGCAAATTACTGGTTTTTTAGTAAATTGAGCTTGATAAGCCTCTGAATTCAATAAATCCTGAAATAATTTACCATGTAAAACACCAAAACTTTCTGGTATCGGTTCACCAAGATGGTTATTGAAGTGATCCAACAATACGACACTAAAGTCATAATCACGTACATAAGAGGAGAAACTGTTACCGATCATGCCTTCAATACGTGTGTTGTCTTTGTGATCCACAATCGTCGTTTTTAAGGTTTCGATAATAGGAAAGGTGTGACCTTTGCCCTCAATGTCCATATCTACAGAAATAATATCCACATCGACTGAATAACGGTCTGCAGTAGGGTTGTCCCAATGAGCCAGAGCGTTGAAGCGATTGTTTATCATGGTTAAGGTTTTACGTAAGTTTTCTTGACGCTGCTCGCCGCGCGCTAAATTAGCAAAGTTAGTGGTGAGACGTGTGCTGTCTGCAGGTTGATAATTTTCATCAAAACGAATCGTCTTAATTGAATAGGTAAAAATTTTACTCATAGCGTGTTACTACCCTAATTATTGATATAAAACCAAATCTTTGTATGAAGTAATTTAAACATGAACACTACATGAATAAAAACGATTAAACTTTATCAAATGATGAATTTTATTCACGTTAGTTGTTTTTAAGATAGGGGATAGGGTAGGCATGCAAAGTTAGACAATTAAAATAAAACAGTTAAAAATTCATAGCTTAGATGATTTTCTAAAGTTCAAAACATAAAAAAACGCTCCAATTTAAAATTGGAGCGTTCATTTAAACTTAGCATGAAATAATTTATTGCTTAATAAAATACAGGATCATTGTTAATTAATATTAGACGTTAATAAGAACAAAGATAATTCCCTATTAAATAAAAAATAAAATCGATGAAGTAAACTATATCTTCTATGGTTATCGCAAAAAATTATTTAACTTTTGCTACCGCTTTAAAGTGAGCCACTTGATTGTTATTAGTAACCACTAACATTGGGGTGTTGTTAGCACCTTGGCTTAGCGTATATTTACCCACAACAGAAGCCACTGCTGCTGCATCAAATTTAGCTTCAGCATCAGGACAAGCCATCATAGTACTCATGATATTACCCAACTTAACTTCTCCATTAACAACCGTATAAGGTGCTGAGATGTTATTACAAGTGTTGTTAAGCGTAACTAGATTATCACCCTCTACTGTCATAAAGTTTAAAGTTAATGGTTTGGCTGCATTAGTGAATAGGGCATCTACTTTTTTACCATTAGAGGTCTTTGCATCTACCAGTTGCCAGCTATTGGCTTGCAACGCCGCATCAGTAATTTGATAAGTAGTGATGGTGCTATTGGTCTGAGTATTAGTATGAGGCATCGCGGTAGTGCTTTGACAACCTGTTATTAATGCCCCCATAGCAAGAGCACCTGACATCATAATTACGTTGATTGTTTTCATATATTGTCCTTTAAAAGTGAACAGTTGTTATAAACCTGCTTTTATAAATCTATTGTTATAAATCTATTTTTTTCGTTTTTACAAACCGATAATTTTTTAATTCTCAAATCTTATAGCCAGTAGCCAGTTAGTTGTAGACGATTAATCCTTACATTATTACAAACCTAAAATTTTCTGACAAGAGAGGGTAACCATTCAAATACTATAAAGCCCAAACAGTTACTAATATAGGACGCAACGTTGAAATATTTTTGATAGTGGACAGGCTTATTTTTTAGGCTCATTAGCGTATAATAGGGCGAAAATTATAGGTCAGTCAGTATTATCCATATTGTTAAGGTCTTAGGTTTTAGCTATAAGCCGTTAAACAATAGGGCAACGGATTTATCAGTTAAGCTATGTTAAATTTACAACAAAAATTAAAGCAGCATTTTTAATTTACCTTTTTATTCACCCTTAATTTAACTCCATTAATTGAAATAGGAAAAATTATGAGCTATCAGCAACAGCTAGAGCGTATTAAAAACGACACAGGCTTTATCGCAGCTTTGGACCAAAGTGGCGGCAGTACTCCTAAAGCGTTACGTATGTATGGCGTAGAAGAAAGCGAATATTCAAACGACGATGAAATGTTTGCTAAAGTTCATGAAATGCGCACGCGTATTATGACTTGTGAAACTTTCGACAGTGAGCGTGTTTTAGGGGCAATTCTGTTTGAAGACACCATGGACCGTGAAGTAAATGGTAAGCCTACTGCTAACTACCTATGGGAAGATAAAAATATCGTTCCTTTCCTAAAAGTGGATAAAGGTCTTGCTGATGAGATGGATGGCGTTCAAGTCATGAAGCCAATGCCTGAGCTTGATAACCTATTAGACAAAGCGAAGAAATTCCCAATCTTTGGCACAAAAATGCGCTCTGTTATCCACAAAGCTACTCAAGATGGTATCGAGACTGTGGTTCAACAGCAATTTGATGTGGCTAAGCAAATCCTATCAAAAGGCTTAATGCCAATCGTTGAGCCAGAAGTGAACATTGAAAGCGAAGAAAAAGCACAATGTGAAATACTTTTGAAAGATGAAATCCTTCGTAACCTTGATCGTTTAGAAGGTGATCAACAAGTTATGCTTAAGTTATCTTTACCTGAAGAGCCAGGTTTCTATAGTGAGTTAATAAACCATCCAAAAGTTCTTAAAGTAGTAGCACTATCAGGTGGCTATAGCCGTGATGAGTCATGTGAGCGCCTATCACAAAATCCAGGTATGATTGCTAGCTTCTCACGTGCTTTCACTGAAGGTCTGTCAAAAGCACAAACTGACGAAGAGTTTGCAGCGACTATCGATGCATCTATCGATAAAATCTATAACGCTTCTAAAGTATAAACGACTCAAATAAGACAACTGCTTTAACAGTAGACCTTATTTAGTCGATATAAAAAAAGCTTGAATCCCTATAGAAGGATTCAAGCTTTTTTGTTGTTTAATTTTAAAATTTTGTAGATTAGCTTTTAATGGCTAAACTTCCTTATAAAGCTGGCGTCCCTCAGAGTTATACTTCTCACTCATTTGCTGCATACCTTTTTGAACCTCATCAAAGCTGGCTTCGCCCACTTGACTGACAAGCTCAGTGTCCACTTCTTTAATCAAATGTACATCATCAGACAGCTCACCAGTACTTGGAGTGACTTCTGCACCTGTAGGCAGACCGGCTGCATATTCACGCACATTTTGAGTGATTTTCATTGAGCAGAATTTAGGCCCACACATTGAGCAGAAGTGAGCCGATTTATGAGCGTCTTTTGGCAAGGTCTCATCATGATATTCACGCGCCGTATCAGGATCTAAAGCTAAATTAAACTGATCATCCCAGCGGAACTCAAATCTTGCTTTGGATAAAGCGTTGTCTCGAGCCTGTGCACCAGGATGGCCTTTGGCTAAGTCGGCGGCATGAGCGGCGATTTTGTAGGTGATAATGCCATCTTTGACATCTTTTTTATTAGGCAAGCCCAAATGCTCTTTGGGAGTTACATAGCACAGCATGGCCGTACCAAACCAGCCAATCATAGCCGCACCAATAGCACTGGTAATATGATCATAGCCAGGTGCAATATCTGTGGTTAATGGGCCCAAGGTATAGAAGGGCGCTTCGTGACACATTTCAAGCTGTAGATCCATGTTCTCTTTAATACGGTTCATTGCGACATGCCCAGGGCCTTCAATCATGACTTGGACATCATGTTTCCAAGCGACTTGTGTTAACTCACCTAAAGTACGAAGCTCACCGAACTGAGCTTCGTCATTGGCATCTTGCAAACAGCCAGGGCGTAGGCCATCGCCTAAACTAAAAGCAACGTCATACTGCTTCATGATTTCACAGATGTCTTCGAAATGAGTGTATAAGAAGCTTTCTTTATGATGCGCTAAGCACCACTGGGCCATAATTGAACCACCACGGGATACGATGCCGGTCAAGCGTTTTGCGGTTAATGGAACATAGCGCAGTAGCACGCCGGCATGAATGGTAAAGTAATCCACCCCTTGTTCCGCTTGTTCAATAAGAGTATCGCGGAAAATTTCCCACGTTAAATCTTCAGCGACGCCATCAACTTTTTCTAAAGCCTGATAAATAGGTACCGTACCGATAGGGACAGGGGAGTTACGGATAATCCATTCGCGGGTTTCATGAATATTTTTACCCGTTGATAGATCCATAATGGTGTCGGCGCCCCAACGTGTTGCCCATGTCATCTTTGACACTTCTTCATCAATACTTGAGCCGAGTGCTGAGTTACCAATGTTGGCGTTAATCTTCACGAGGAAGTTGCGTCCGATAATCATCGGTTCAGATTCAGGGTGATTGATGTTATTTGGAATAATGGCACGACCGGCTGCCACTTCATCACGGACAAACTCAGGAGTAATTATTTTAGGAGTGTTGGCGCCAAAGCTTTCACCAGCGTGTTGACGCAGGTCAGTTAGCTCATGTTGCTTTTGGGTCTCACGAATGGCGATATATTCCATTTCAGGAGTAATAATACCTTGTCGAGCGTAGTGCATCTGGGTCACATTATGCCCTGATTTTGCCCGGCGTGGCTTATCGATATGAGCAAAGCGGATGTTGTCGGTGGTAATGTCACGGGCACGTTCTTTGCCGTAATTACTAGACAAGCCTTCCAAGCGCTCGGTGTCACCGCGTTCTTCAATCCATTTCTCACGCAGCTTTGGTAAGCCTTTGGTCAAATCAATTTCGACATTGGGGTCTGTATACACCCCAGAGGTGTCATAAACATAAAAAGGAGGGTTTTTTTCGCCATTTTCTAACCCAAACCCACCGGTAGGCGTGTCTGTTAGGGTGATTTCGCGCATGGGTACTTGGATGTCAGGACGTGAGCCTTCGATATATACTTTTTTTGAGGCGGGCAGGTTGCGAGTTAAGTCGCGTGCTTCTTCATCAAAGCGTTCATCTGTAGAACTGCGATGAGCAGGAGTTTTGACTGTGCTTGCTAAGTTACTCATAGAATGGTCCTTATTTTATCTAAATGGCGTAATGCCAACTTGGTTTAGAGGTGTAAACCGTATAAAAATAAAGACTCGGTGAGTGCAGGCTTTGTCAACTAAGACAGCTTATATCTATTAGTACCCTTTAAAATATTAAATTCTAATAATCGACTTTATGTAAGGATTATAGCTATTGCTTAAGAATGGTATGTCAGATAAAGGAATGAACTTTAAGAATACAAAGCCTAACAATAGCATGCTGGTATACACCAGCTACTTATTACATAAATTAGAACATAGCGTTGGTACGCTACGACTATTAACAGGTCTATATAAGGTATAAGGGAGTTGCAATGACTTTCCTACGGCGGTATTAACCGCATCAGGTTCAACGGGTGATGTCTCAGCAGACGCTTTTTTAGAGACAGTAGCGAGTAGTAACGCTACTACTTGAAAAAAGAAGATCTGCACCCCGAGTCTTAATGATCGTGATGATAGAGCTATCTTATCAAACTTTGAAAACATTAACAGTGCTCAATTCAACTAAAGCTCACTTCAATTAAACTGTCACTACTCAAAACCTGCTCTCCATAAAAAACGCCAACCTAATAGTTGGCGTTTATCGAATTGGCGCGGTGACATAAGGACAATGCCGAGGCTATTTGCCCCTTCTTAACACTTCCACATCTACTTTGCATAAGTTACAGCTAATCATCTGATTGGCTTTTTTGGATAAGTCGATAATACGACCTGGTTTAAATGGACCACGGTCGTTGATTTTAACGACCACGGATTTGTTGTTATTTAGGTTAGTTACTTTTACTTTGGAACCAAAAGGAAGCGATTTATGCGCTGCAGTCATCGCATACATATTATAAATAGCGCCAGATGCAGTTTTTTTACCATGGAAGCCTGGACCATACCACGATGCCATACCTGCATTGGCGGGCACTGTTAACATCGTAGCTAACATCAGCGTAAATGGCATAAAAAGTTTTTTCATAGGTAATACCTGTAATCTAATGAATGGTTGGAACAAATTAACGCAATAAAATTTTGGAAGAACATCTAGGCGTAGAAGCCTAAGTTGTTAGCAAAATAAAATTGTCTGCACCAAAACATCGAGAGCGTAGTCTACAGGTCTTAGATTTAGCCCACCTTTCTAATGGGTAAAGATAATGTAAAGATTATAAATGTCACATTTTTGGCCATAAGCTCCCATTTACTTTAATTTACTGACAATTCTGTAACAAATACCTTCGCAAAAGTTACGATATTTCCACAATTAATTTAAGTTTCATCAAACTGTCATATTTAAACGTCAGAATAACCTCATTCTAATTAAGGGTGCTTTTATCGATTGTGAAGCACTCAAAATCCAGATGGCTCAATTTGACACTCTGCATTTATAACACTTATAACTTTTTAGGAGAGACCATGCGTTATTCACTGTTAGCCGTAGCTGTAGCCAGCGTACTTACTTTATCGGCTTGTAATAAATCTGAAAACGATACAGCTGCCACCGACGATACCACAGCTGCTGCCCCTGCCGAAGGTTCTACTTCAGCAGGAACAACCGGTACAGCTTCTGAAGGCGAGTTTAAGTCAGCTGAAGGCATTGAGATGAATATCACAGGTGCGGGCGCTTCATTCCCACAGCCTATCTATATCAAATGGTCAGCAGATTACAACAAAGAAACTAAGGGTCAAGTTAACTATCAGTCAATCGGCTCATCTGGCGGCATCAAACAAATTATTTCTAAAACAGTAGATTTCGGCGCATCTGATGCTCCTATGACACCTGAAGAGTTAGAAAAAGAAGGTCTTATTCAGTTCCCAACCGTCATCGGTGGTGTGGTTCCTGTTGTTAACCTAGAAGGTATTGAGCCAGGTCAATTAAAGCTAGATGGTGAAACTTTAGCTAATATTTATTTAGGCAAAATTACCAAGTGGAATGATCCTGCGATCGTTGCTTTAAACCCAGATTTAAAACTTCCTGATACAGCTATTACTACTGTATTCCGTTCTGATGGTTCAGGCACTACTTTTAACTTTACTGATTATCTAGCCAAAGTTTCTCCAGAGTGGAAAGACAAAATTGGGGTAGATAAGACAGTTCAGTGGCCTACTTCAGCAACAGGTGTTGGCGGTAAAGGTAACGAAGGCGTAGCTAGTAACGTAACTCGCATGCCAAACTCAATTGGTTATGTTG
>Ga0208302_100182_pt1 | contig 18639 bp, 15 predicted proteins | sample 29_taG_FD_184103 | JGI IMG/M metagenome (GOLD analysis project Ga0208302, IMG submission 184103) | Marine viral communities from Cariaco Basin, Caribbean Sea - 29_WHOI_OMZ (SPAdes) (version 2) | ecosystem: Environmental > Aquatic > Marine > Oceanic | place: Caribbean Sea: Cariaco Basin... | reverse complement strand
ATTGTGACGCTTACGTACTTTTGTCATTAGATAGACCTCTTTTTCTAAAGGTTATTCTATCTTATTTGCTACAATTTTTTGGTCTAGTTTTCCGGGAGTATTATATATATATATTATAATAGGTAGATGATTGTTACTGCTTAATTCGAGTATAGATAAGCTAAATTGAACTAAATCCTGATAATGTTTGGGAAATATGTATATTAAAAGATTTTTAATTTAGCACTACGTAATGTATGAATAATTTTTTTCGGTAGAAGAGTTTTTTTTCATAGGTTTGAAGTTGATAAACTAAAAATAAGTGAGCATAATTTAATCAAACCCAGATGAATATTGGGCTAGAGTACTCGTATTCTTTTTTATAGTGCTGTTAAAAGCACCCTAATTTTACATAGAGTTAAACAAATTTTTTAGTAATTATTTATGCGCTAAGTAATTAATTTTAAATAATTTTTTAGTTTTAATGAAATTTTTTACTTATATACACATAAGAAATACTAAAATAACTTGCAATTACTTTTTTTTAGTATATAATACGTCGCTATCAAGGCCATATGTCATTTCTGACTTACGCTATTCTAAATTGGCATTAATCGATTATGATAGTGATATGGTTAACACAACCTTTCTTTGAACACCTTTTGTCACAACGCTTTCTCAACATTTAATGGAATAAATAATTAGCTGGATGCATTTATATGTAGGATTTTTTGACCCTATAAGTATCTGTATATAACTAATTTTGGTGCTTTATGGACATTGGGTAAAGGTAAGCTAGGTTTTTTTAGTCGGAGTGTTAGTTTAAAAAAATCGTTTTATGTTTATTTACCTTAATAAAAGCGAAAACATAAAACAGAAACATTTCTCTTTTAATGGAATCATTATGAAAAAAATCATTTTAGCTACTTCTGCAATTATCCTAGGTTCAGCTGCTGCACATGCAGCCGACGGTCAAATCACCATTACAGGTAAAATCACTGATAAAACTTGTAGTATAGATTCTAAGAATCCAGATTTTCAGGTAGCACTACCTACTGTGTCTGTTAGCTCGTTAACAGCAGCAGGTCAAACTGCAGGTCGTACTCCATTTACTATTAACCTAAAAGACTGTTCGGAAGGTAAAGTAGCCACTTACTTTGAACCAGGTAATACCGTAGATTTTAATTCAGGCCGTCTAAATAACGTTAGCGGTAGTGCTAAAAACGTACAGGTTCAACTTCTAGGCGATAACAACCAAGTTATCCCAGTACTTGCAAAAACACAAGGTACTCAAGCTAACTCACAAGAAGTTACCGTTGCAGCTGGTGGCTCAGCCGCTCTAAACTACTATGCTGAGTACTATGCTCAGGCTCAAACAACAGCCGGTACCGTAGATACTTCTGTTAAGTACACTATTATTTACCCATAGTCACTACTTTAGTCACTAGAAAGTTAATCATGTTGTAAGACTAAATAAGCTAAGGTAAGTAATTACCTTAGCTTTTATATTTTAAATTTTAGAAGGGATACAACATCATGCTATCGAATTACAAATCATTAAACCGCAAAATGTGCAAAACTGCACTAATGGCATTAATGTTGCCTTTTACTGCCGCTAATGCCGATGTGGTGATCCATGGTACTCGCGTGGTGTACCCTTCTGATGCCCGTGAGATAACCGTTAAAGTGACGAATGAAGGTGCCAGTCCTGCCTTAGTGCAAGCTTGGATCGATGAAGGAGATGCTAAAATCACTCCTGATCAATCAAAATCACCTTTTGTTATTACCCCGCCTATCACTCGTGTTGAACCGGGTAAAGGCCAATCGTTACGAGTCAGTGCTTTGCCTGGGGTTGATTCGCTTAGCAAAACTCAAGAGAGTTTGTTTTGGTTGAACGTGTTAGATATTCCCCCCAAACCTTCTAAAAAAGATGCCGATAGTGGCTCAAATAACTTTTTACAGTTAGCGATTCGCTCACGTCTTAAGTTCTTTTATCGTCCAGCGGGCCTTAAAGGGGATAGCTTGTCTGCTCCTAAACAATTGCAGTGGTCAGTTCAAGGCAATACCTTGACCATTAAAAACCCTACCCCTTATCATGTTACTATTACCTCTATTGTCCAAAAACCATTGGCAACTAAATCAGATAAGGAAGAAGTATTGAGCGATGGGATGATGTTACTGCCATTTTCTGAGCAAAAAATTAATATTAAAGATCCCAATATTAAAGGCATGACTTTTACAACAATTAATGATTATGGCGGCCGAGTACAGCAGGTAGTTGAATAAAGGGTTGTTTTGCCCCTTTGACTATTTTTAATCGTACGTATTTTAATCATACGTGAGGGATGTGGGGTAACTGCAACTATGATGGATAAGGTAAGAATAATAAAAACGCCTATAAAACATACGTTTATCTACTCACTATTGTGTGGCGTAGTGACCTTAAGTCTGTCAAACTTGGCAGTGGCCGATGAGGCTGCCGGGAATGACGATGTTGGAGCGATTTCTGCAGATTTTAATTCAGACTTTTTGATTGGTGATGCCAAAAAAATTGACATTACCAAGTTTGCTAATGGTAATCCTATTTTACCAGGTGAATATAGCTTAGATGTTTATGTCAATGGCACCTGGTTTGGCAAACAGCGCTTGGTATTTAAACCCACCCCAGATGATAAAAGCTCATTTACCTGCTTTACGCCAAAACAGCTGCTTGAATATGGTATCAAAGCTGAAATTATTAAGCAAAAGGCCAAAAACTCTGCCAATAGTTGTTTGCCACTTGGGCAGTGGGTAGAGGAGGCATTCTATAATTTCGATATGTCAAGTCTAAAGCTTGATATGTCTATTCCTCAAGTTGCTATGCAAAATAATGCCCGAGGTTATGTCGATCCTAGTATTTGGGATAGGGGTATTAATGCCGGTTTTGCCTCATATAATGCTAGTGCTTACAAAACCTTTGATAATGCTGGCAATAAAGAAAATACCAATGCCTTTGTTTCACTCAATGCTGGGCTTAACTTGGCAAGTTGGCAGCTGCGTCACAATGGTCAGTGGACGTGGTCAGATAATCAAGACAGTAAGTCTGAATACACTGCGGTAAATACCTATTTACAGCGTGCCTTTCCTGAGCAGCGTGGCGTACTTACCTTGGGTGATAGCTTTAGTCAGGGTGATATATTTGATACTTTCGGTTACCGCGGCATAGCTTTTGCCAGTGATGATCGTATGTTGCCCAGTAGCTTAAGTGGTTATGCGCCACGTATTCGAGGTAATGCTAGGACCAATGCTAAAGTAGAAGTGCGTCAGCAAGGTCAGCTTATCTATCAAACTAACGTATCAGCCGGTAGCTTTGAGATTAATGACTTATATCCTACAGGCTTTGGTGGACAGCTAGAAGTTTCTGTTATTGAAGCTGATGGCGAAGTACAGAAATTCTCTTTACCTTATACCTCAGTGGCTCAAATGCTACGCCCTGGTTTAAGCCGTTATGCAGTGGTAGCCGGTAACTACCGCAATAAAGAAATTGATAAAGACCCTTTAATTTTGCAAGGTCAATATCAGCGCGGTATTAATAATCTTATTACTGCCTATGGAGGCGCACAAGCCTCTGAAGACTATAAAGCTGTTACTTTGGGCAGTGCTTTTGCTACTCGGTTGGGTGCGGTAGCTTTTGATGTAACCCACTCAGATACTGACTTTAAAAACCGGGACCCAGAGACCGGACAAAGTTATCGTATCAGTTATAGCAAGCTTATTAGTCCTACCAATACCAATGTAACTTTGGCTGCCTATCGTTATTCAACACAAGGCTTTTACCGTTTGGCTGATGCTTTTAGAGCACAAGAACAAGACGAGGAGGGTATTGGCTCCTTATATATTGGTAAACAGCGCAGTGAGTTTCAGGTGACCTTAAACCAAGGGTTACCTAATGATTGGGGTAACTTCTATTTGACCGGTGCTTGGGTGGATTATTGGGACAAACAAGAAGATAGCAAACAGTATCAGTTCGGTTATAACAACACTTACAAAGGTGTAAGCTATGGCTTATCTGCCAATAAACGGGTAGTAGAAAATGCTAACTCAGGCAGAGTTATTGACGATACTGAATATATGTTGACCTTATCACTGCCACTATCGATCAAACGCAAGGCAGTCACTCTCAACTCATACGCTACTCAGGACAACATTACAGTCGGCATTAATGGCTCACTTGGCAATAGAGCTAGCTATGGTGCTACTTTATCTACTGACTATGGCGAAAACCCAAGTTTAAATACCAATGCTCAGTATCGTAGTAACTATACTACTTTAGGTGGCACTTACTCTGTGGCAGATGGCTATCAACAACTAGGTCTGTCTGCTGGAGGTAACATAGTGGTACACCCAAGCGGTGTGGTATTCGGTCCTGATCAGGGGCGCACTATGGTGCTGGTTCATGCCCCGGGTGCTGAAGGTGCTAGAGTTAATAGTATCGATGGGATTACCGTTAATAAATCAGGATATGCAGTCATTCCTTACGTTAGTCCTTATCGCATTAATGATGTATCATTAGACACCGTAGGCATGTCCGAGGATGTAGAGCTTGAAGGGGCAAGTCAACGTGTTGTTCCGTATGAAGGCTCGGTGACTAAGTTGGATTTTTCAACCAAAGTAGGAAAGGCGATATACATCAATACTGTTGATGACAAAGGTAATACTCTGCCTTTTGGCGCAGACGTTATAGATTCAAATAATGAACGTATTGGTATAGTTGCTCAAGGAAGCTTGGTATACTTACGGACGCCAAAGTTATCCGATACTATCACCGTCAAATGGGGTGATGAACAAAATGAGCAGTGTCAAATGTCATATGATATAACCAATTTAGCCAAAGATAAAACCCAACAAATGATTACCCTAGAAGAAGGGGTCTGTCATGGGCTTTAAGCAATACTTTTTAATGTCTGCTGTACTTATAGGCTGTAGCCTTGGTGCAACGCAGGCCCAAGCAGGTTGTAGTTTCACTTGGGGCTTCAGTACGGTTAATATTAATATGGCTATTGGTAAAATAGTGGCTAAGCCGACTGACCCAGTGGGTAAGATTTTATATACCAAACGCGTTAATATTCCCGCTAACCCTAACTCAAGAATTTATTGCGATAGAGATACTCCAGTACAGGCTGTGATTCTAAATAATCAGGGGCTTGCAATGCAGGATAGTGTATATAAGACCAACGTACCAGGTATTGGGATTCGCTTATATCGAGAACTAGAAGATGGAGAGAATTTTTCGGGATTTTATCCCTATTCGTCAGTTTTTAAAAGAGGAGTAACATATTCTTTAGGTGCTGGATTTTTTGTTATTGAAATTGTGAAGACAGGCGAAGCCACGGGTACAGGTAGTTTAACACAGGGTCTATATAGCAGTTATTATGTTCAAGGTTATCCTAGCTATTCTATGTTAACTAGTACGGTAACTGGTGATACCATCACTATTACTTCTTCTTCTTGTGAAATAAAAAGCAATGCCAATAAAGTGGTTCAACTACCCACAATGAAAAATACAGACTTTAAAGGCGTAGGCTCTACCCAAGGGGAGCAGGCCTTTGACATCAATATCTTGTGTAATGGCGGTAAAAATATCCAGACCCCTGACAAAATCAGTGTCAGCTTTGACTATGAAACTGCTAATAACGACAATAGAGTTTTAAAAAATATTGCTCCTACCAATACGCAAGCAAAAGGGGTGGGCACGCAATTGGTCTCTAAGTACAATAATAGCAATAAAGTTATTGCCAAGGGTGAGCCGCTAAGCCTTGGTACGCTTAATGCTAGTCAAACACTAAGCTATACATTGCCAATGGTAGCCCGTTACTATCAAACCGATCGCGTAGTGACCGCAGGTGAGGTAAAGTCGATTGCCACAGTGACAATTGAATACGATTAATCTAAATCAAGATTGGCGCTTGTAGTAGCGGTAGATAGCTATTTCGCGATATAAGATAAAAAAGTCCCTATTTTTGAGGTTGCTGTAAATGGCAATATTTGGAATAGGGGCTTTTTTTAATTTGTGAAAACTTATTTAGAAAGGTATATTGTAATAATTGAAATAAATACGCTCCAAAGAAAAAAGGCTTCCAATTTCTTGGAAGCCTTTTTTTGATTCTAATTGCTGTTATATACAACTTAACCTAAATGATATACCTCTTGTAAACCATATACAGGAGTCTCTAATCCCTCTTTTCTTGCTTTTAACTGCAAAGATAAATATTGTGAATAGTGTCTAGACTGGTGAAGGTTCCCACCATGAAACCATAATGCTTCTTGCTGAGTTGGTTTCCACATGTTTCTCAACTCTCCTTCCCAAGGTCCAGGATCTTTCGTAGTATTAGAGCCTAGTCCCCAACACTTACCCACTTTATCAGCCACCTCTTGTGAAATTATTTTAGCTGCCCAACCGTTCATTGAACCAAAGCCAGTAGCATATACAATTAGATCTGCGTCAAGCTCTGTTCCATCAGTAAGCACTACTGAATTAGTTTTAATATGATCAATTGTTGTATTAGATTTAAGCTTAATCTTTCCTTCTGCTACAAGATCAGAAGCACCAACATCAATATAATAACCGGAACCTCGACGTAAATATTTCATAAACATGCCACTATCATCATCACCAAAGTCGAGCATAAATCCTGCATCCGTCAACTTCTTATAAAAATCGGCATCAATTTCTGCTACTTTCTGATAAATAGGTTTGTGAATTTCTGGCATAATTTTAAAAGGAATAGAGCCAAAAGTTAAATCAGCTTTGTAGGTAGTCATCCCTTTTTCTACAGCTTCTTCAGAGTATAAATCGCCTAGTACTTCAGCCATTAAAGTATTAGATTTTATAATATGAGTTGATGATCGCTGTATCATAGTAACATCTGCACCATTCTCCCAAAGAGCGGCACAAATATCATGTGCTGAATTGTTTGCCCCTAAAACAACACATTTTTTACCTCGGTAAGCTTCTCCACCAGGATGCTGGCTAGAATGGTGTTGTTCTCCCACAAAATCTTGCATACCGGGAATATCAGGAATATTTGGTATACCTGACATACCAGTGGCCAAAACTAATTGTTTAGGATACAAGGTTAAGCGTTCACCTTCTCTATCAACCACTACAGTCCATTGCTTTGATTCTTCATCGAATTCCGCACTAATACATTCAGTCGATCCCCAATAGTTTAATTCCATTACTTTGGTATACATTTCTAGCCAATCCCCGATTTTATCTTTTGGGGTAAAAACTGGCCAGTTATCAGGAAAAGGAAGATATGGCATGTGATCATACCAGATTGGGTCATGTAAACATAAAGACTTATAACGATTACGCCAAGTATCACCTGGTCTAGGCTGCTTATCGATAATAATTGTTGGGACTTCGAGTTGTCTTAATCGAGCTCCTAATCCTATACCGCCTTGGCCACCACCAATGATTAGGCAATAAGGCTGTTCGCTATAACCAAGATTTTCTTGCTCAGCCTTACGTTTTTCCTGCCACGTTACACGATTGGGATTTGCACCGTGCTCAGCACCTTTTGGGCGTAGTTTTCTACGTTTTTCAGGAAAATCTTTTAATTCAACCATGGTGGTTAATAGGGTCCAAGCCTTTCCATTACGTAATCTTAGATGACCATAACCTTTTGCTACCTTAGTTTCAAAAGATATCCAGGCTTCTATAATTCCGTTAGTTTCCACCGCCTCTTCTGTAAGCTGCCAATTATGGGGTTCAGTATTCTCTAAAACAGCTGAGAGCATTTCTTTAATTTCTTCTTGTCCCTCTAGAGTTTTAATATTCCAAGTGAATGAAATTAAATCTCGCCAAAAACCATCTTTTTTGAAAAGTTCAGCTGCTTTATTTAGGTTGTTTGAGCTTAAAGCCTGCTCAAAATCTTGCAACCAATTCGTTACTTGTTGACTTGCAGTTAACTTACTGCCTCTTTCATTAGTAGACATAAAATTCCTTCCATGGTTATTTTTATTTACTCTTCTATTAATGTACTTCATGTACAACGTATAAAAATATCTTCCCAAGTAGCTTAACCTTCAAAAGAAATTTGAGTTTTCCAGCTTGGTGAAACAATTTTTTAAAGAAGAGCTATATCTCTCTAAGGCGTTATCCTTTGCGGAATAGTGCCTCAGAGAAATATAGCTCTTCTAAATATATATTGTCAATCACAGTGTATACTTGTTTACTAAATATAAATATTTTACAGTGAGCTTTGATCTAGACTGATTTGAATATGATATTGGAATAGTCTACAAAATTAATTCATAAACTATTAAAGTTAGAGAGTGTAGTTAAGAGGTTTTTAGTATGTTATATGCTTTCTATCGCTTGTATCTGACTGATGTCATGTAGGAAGAAGAGATTGAGTAGTCTACTAAAAAATTATTTCCTAGAAAAATGACACAAAGAAAAAAGGCTTCCAATTGCTTGGAAGCCTTTTTAATATATGGTACCCGGAGCCGGAACGATTATTGATAGCTAAGGTATTGATTTTATTATAATAGTAAATATGAGGATTTTTCAGTGTACATGGTAGTGTACATAAAATTCAAGTTTCGTATTTCAGCTATCTAAGCTAATTGAGACTATTATACTCTTTATCAATCATTTGCTGAAGATACTCCTTACTACTTAAACCATATTCATCCGCTAATTTTTTTAGCTTATTCATATGGCGTCTCGTCAAGAAATACTCTTGGGCGGTCTCAGCATCTTTTTTATCACGAAACTTTTTCTGACTCCAAGCCTTACGCATATTTGAAATAAAGAATCTCTTATTTGCGGTAGGTGTATACTGGTAGTTCATGTCATGAAAATTATCTATAGCATCTAAACTTGCACAAATTTGCGCAAACATATCTTTGTTATCTTGAGCCAAAAATAATGCATTTTGCACCAGCATTCCAGCTTTTCTAAGATAGTCTACTGCCCAATAGAGTTGATCTATATCATTGATGTCAATCCAGTCAGTATACTTACGTTCTGTAAGTATTGAGTGGTAGAGTCTTTTGATATCGTTGATGACTGTCAGTTTATACTCTAAACCAAAATTATAGTTATTGATAATATGTAGTTGCTCACTATCATTCGAATAAATAGGAGGATTCAGTAGCATGAAAGAGCAATCTATACCAGTGATCAAATAATCTACGTGGTTACTAAGGCTATTATGAGCTATATGTATGTTTGATGTAAGGTAGTTATGATAGTAGTTATAAAACCATAGCGAGGCTCTCAAGTCTTTTGTTATCCAATTTGAGCTTTCTTCAGGTACTAAAACAGACTTTACATCATTAAGTAAAACTAATAAGAGGCCTTGGTCTAAATATGTTTGTTGAAGCCTTCTGAGTAGATAGTCTTTGTCTCTAATTATAACGATGTCGTTATGATATTGGTTCAGAATAGCTAGAGTTACAGCTACCTCTCTTTCTGTTAATCCATTAGCTTTATGTAGCAGTTCTTCTTTTGTTGATTGGTCGTTATTCATAAGAAAATCCATATAGTTGAGATAAAGTTACCCGTAAACTGTAAATATTAAAGTAGTATTAAAGTAGTGTTTATAAAGTATTGTGATAGTATATCAGTAATTGTATCGTAGTATTTGTAGTAATACTATTCTAAGTGTAAAGCTTAGAAAATACGGGTTTTCTATACGTAGACCCTACCTATGTAGCAACCAAATAATTATATGTCTTTAATAGATAATGGTAGTTTTTATCGAACAATCATCAACCTATAAAATCAGGAATTAGTGTAGTTGTACAAATTGCAAGCGATCAGCTAACTCCATCTTCACCCTTCTCCCTAAAACACAACGAATTACTGTGTTGCGATTTTCATAAACCCAATGCTGGCTTACAAAAAGATTGCCTTCGGATACTCATAGAAGGACGGTAAGATAATATAAGTTATATTAAGTACTACTTAACCAAGGCGGATGCTATCCACACTTAACAGTAAAAAAATATACAACCCTATGAATATATGTAGCACCCATTCAACTTTATATTCATAGGAAAACAATCATGATCTATTCAACCGTTAATCACTCACAACTCATCTCTAACGTCGACAGACTGGTTAGAGATGTATTATTTGGTACGATTAATTTTCAGCAAGTCAAAAGTCAATTGAACGAGTTCTATTACTCGTTCATGATTAGCCTTGATTCTGAATTCAGATATTCAAAACCACTCCAGGCATTTATAGAAAGCACCAATATAATTATTGGTAACGATTATCCTTATAACGTCTTTTGGGATAATGAAAAGACAATGCAGTTTATACAGCTGTTGTCAGGTTATGAGAAGGTGATAAAAAAAGACTACAGCGCGTGGCGTTATCAGAGTAATAAAAACTGCAGAAACTTAGAACCTAATATCAGAACCCTTATATCAGATCATTCAAGATTGTTGTTTGTGAGAGTGGATTTAAAATACATACAAGAGATCAGTAATCACGTTACCATTCGTGATTTTGACTTTCATATGAAAAAGTTAAGAGACGCCATTCATAATGGCGATACTTGTTTTACACATTTACTTGGTCATGCTTGGTCGTTAGAACATGGTGAAGACAATGGTGGCTTTCATTGTCATCTGCTACTGATCTTTGATGGTGCAAAGCATTACAAGGACAGTTATTTGGCTGATCAAGTGGGACAAAAATGGCAAGATATTACTGACGGCGTTGGCTATTGCTTTATCTTAAATACTAGAGAGTATAAAGAAGGTCTTGCACGCCGCGGCATACTTGGTATCGGCATGATTCATCGTAACAACATGCAAGAAGTTGAGAATGCGGTTGAAGCTGCCTTGTATTTAACTAGACCTGATAAGCGTGATGGTAGCTATCAGCGTCTTAAGGTGTCTGTACCGAATATGAAATCCTTTGGGCAAAGCATGCCTAAAGGCCAGGTCAATGGTCAATACACCTAAAACGCGTGGGCGTATCTCATAACAAAATAATTACAGATATATAGCATCCCCATGAGATAAGGAGCTATTGCTTCCTCATCAATCTAACCCTAAACGTCTAATCAAGGTCTGCTTTATAGCAGGCCTTTTTTATGCGCCATTATCAAGGAGATCCTATGAAACCTATTTGCCCTTACTGTCACTCATCCGATGTAATCAGTCAATCTAATCCCGTCTCATCAATATTCGAGCAGTTGTGCTCTCAAGCAACGCTGACAAGCCTTGGTGTGAGCATTTGTAAATACTACAAAGTCAACCCTGCCATTGGTGTGATCACAGCCACCGCGATTGCCTCTGCTGTTAGCGTAGCAACGCGCCGCGCACAAACGTCGCTGATCACAACTCCTCAGCAAAACTACCTTTGTCAGCGCTGTTTTAAGCCCTTCACGCTATAACCTTATTTTTATCATCACTCATTTATTTCATTAAAACTTATCAAGGAGCAGTACTCATGGCACATTTAATCGAAACTATGGCATACGTTGGCGAAACACCTTGGCATGGCTTAGGACAAGAGTTGTCCCCCAAGCAGCCTATAGAGGTATGGGCTAAAGAGGCAGGAATGGACTGGCGTATTGAGTCCTCAGACGTCAGCTACATGGCAACCAATGATAAAGGTCAAAACCTGATCATGCCTTTTGATAGCAATAAGGTGCTCTATCGTAGCGATACCTTAGAGCCCTTATCAGTAGTCAGTCAGCGCTATCAAGAAGTACAACCGAGTGAAATTCTAGAGTTTTATCGGGATCTGACGGAACAAGCAGACTTTGAGTTAGAAACGGCAGGGGTGTTAAAAGGCGGCCGTAAAATGTGGGCGTTGGCTCGCACAGGACAATCAGCAACGCTACGTGGCGGTGATGTCAGTCACGGCTATCTACTTCTAGCAACCGCTTGTGATGGGACGCTTGCGACCACAGCGCAGTTTACCAATATCCGTGTGGTGTGTAATAACACCTTAGCAATCAGTCTTGCTGATGGCAGCGGTGGTGTGGTGAAAGTTCCGCACAGTACCACCTTTGATGCCGATAAAGTCAAACAGCAATTAGGCGTATCTGTCAGTCAGTGGGATGACTTTAATTATGAGATGAAGCAGCTCACCAACAGACGAGTGACGCAAGCAGAAGCCGCTAATTATTTAAACCGCGTGTTTAACGATGTCAAAGACGATGGCCTTATTCTGTTTAATACCGCTAAGAAGGAGAAAGAAGCGGTGCCTAATGCTCGCGCCATGAATCAGGTGATGACGATGTTTAACGGTCAGGGTCGTGGTGCGGACTTAGCATCTGCCAAAGATACCGCTTATGGCCTGCTGTCTGCTATGACAGAGTTTGTCGATCATGAACGCCGTGCCATGTCGAGGGATCATCGCTTAGACTCAGCTTGGTTCGGTGCAGGGGCTAAACTTAAAGATAAAAGCTTAGATGAAGCGCTGCGCTTAATTGCTTAATCTCTTAATGACTTTGTTTACTCAATGAATCAACCACGCCTTTGAGCGTGGTTTTTTTATGCCGCTTATTTAACCAATCACACTCACTACTCCATTTATAAGGAATCTATCATGGAAACCATCGCATTAAACAACACCGCTCAAATGAGACGTCGTAAGCGTTCAACGGTTAGAGTTAAAGACCTCAAACCTGCTGCTCCGGTAAACGCAAAGACAACTAAGCCTAGTCCTAGCACTGACACGGTTCAGAAGGATAAAGTCGTCAAAGCGACAGCCAAACGCTTAATCAACACCAAAAACTTAAGCCATGACAAATGGCTTGAAGTTCGCAAGCAAGGCATTGGCAGCTCTGACGCTGCTGCCGCTTGTGGTATCCATCCTTACCTTTCCATGCTTGAGCTATGGATGATCAAGACTGGACGTATGGCATCAAATATTGATGAAGGTGCTGATGGTTATGCGCCACTGTATTGGGGTAACACCTTAGAACCAATGGTAGCTAAATACTATCAAAAGCACACCGGCAATAAGGTGCGCCGTGTTAATGCTGTCTTACAGCACCCTGATCCTGACAAACACTTTATGTTAGCCAATCTAGACTACAGTGTGGTGGGGTCAGATGAGGTACAGATACTTGAGTGTAAAACCACAGGGGAGCATGGAGCCAAGCTTTGGAAGCATGGCGTGCCGTTATATGTGACGTGCCAAGTACAGCATCAGCTAGCGGTCACAGGCAAAACTGCTGCCCATATCTGCGTGCTGCTGTGTGGACATGAGGCTAAGATTTATAAGGTTGAGCGTGATGAGCGTTTGATTGAGTCCATCATGGAGCGTGAGCGTGAATTCTGGCAATACGTAGAAACCGACACACCACCAACCCCTGATCATAGTGAGTCGGCAGCAAGAGCCTTAAAGCAGCTTTATCCCAAACCTGAGCCTAACAGCAAAATTGACTTTAAAAATGATGCTGGCGCTAACAAGCTATTTGAGCAATTGCTGAGCTACCGTGATTACATGCAAGAGCTAGAGCAGCGTCATGATCAGGTAAAGCATCAGCTGCAAACGCTGATTGCCGATAATGAGGTGGCCATATTCGAGAAAGGTGCTATTTCGTGGAAGCGCTCGAAAGACAGTGTCGGTCTTGATAGCAAAGCGGTCATTAAAGCCCATCCTGAATTGCTCGTGCAGTTTGGTAAGACAAAGCAAGGTAGCAGACGCTTCGTTGTACTTAGTGACTAAGCTAAATATTACTCAATCATTAGCACAACAAACAACCAATCAAAGCAAATCAATCAAAGCAAATCAATCAAAGCGCATAACTGCCCACCCTAATCGGTGGGCTTTTTTATGGCTAACTAAAACATATAAGGAATATCACCATGATTAAAGGTCTCACCATAACCCCACCAGTATTAGGTCGTATCAGCATTGGACGTGTTGTTCAAAAAGACGGCAAGCGTCTGCCTGCCAAAGACGATCAATTCACTATCACCAGTCAACTACAAAATAAAGACGGATGGATCAATCATCCACTAGACGAAAAACTACGTGCAAATAATGAAGGTAAGCTCAGGAAAATACCCGTGCGTATGCTGTTTAATGATCCGACACTAAATCTGCGAGCTGAGTACACACTGTTTGATCGGCAAACTGGACGGCCATTATGCGTGGGCGACGGTGAGCAATGCCAGCGTCGTACAAGCAATGGTGTTGAGCAACTGCCTTGTCCATCCCCTGAGCGCTGCCCACTAGCACAAGGCGGGGCTTGTAAGCCCTACGGTCGTCTGTATGTCAATCTATCTGAGGACGATGAGCTTGGCACCTTTATCTTTCGCACCACTGGCTTTAATAGTATTAGAACGCTTGCAGCAAGGCTGAGCTACTTTGCCGCAGTATCTGGTAATAAGCTGTCTTGCTTGCCGTTGCAACTCACCTTGCGAGGTAAAAGCACGACGCAAAGCTATCGCACACCGATTTACTTTGTCGATTTAACGCTACGCGATGGGGTGACATTAAAAGATGCGGTACAACAAGCTAAGGCCATTGATAGTGAGCTTAGCGAATATGGCTTTGATCAAAGCGCGTTGGATGACGCCGCTAAAACAGGTTATGCCAATTCTTGCTTTGAAGTGGATGGCGATGAGATTTCTGATGTGGTGGAAGAGTTTTATACGCAAGAGGATAGCGATCAGATACCTACTAAAACCAATAATACGCAATCCAGCACACGTAGTATCGCGCAAGGCTTACGCCAAAGCGTGACGGCGGTGAGCTAAAGCAACTATGCCGCATAAAAAAAGAGCTGACGGATCAGCTCTTTTTTTATGCACTCAAAAGGAATACGCGCGGTCAGTATGGGACGCCGTAAAAAAATATGCGACTCCGTAACTATATGAGCAGAAAAGTTCTCATTCACTTACAAGGAGATAATCATGGAACAATTAAACGCAGCACAACCAGTCATCGAGCAATGCAATCACATTCCACAGTTATTGAGTATCAAAGACGTTGGTCACTATACCGGACTTAGCCGTTCGACCATTTATGAGATGATCAATGAAAAATCAGATCGATACGACCCAACGTTCCCTAAGAAGGTGCAGCTTACGCAGGTAAGAGTAGTATGGGTAGCGAGTGAGATTGCAGAATGGATTAACGAAAAAATTGAAGCACGTTCAGTATAACTGAGCGTCACAACCGCTTTACATAAAGGTAAAGCGGTTATTTTTTTTGTGTTTTACCTAACAGTGAACGCAGCTGTTTAATCGTATTATGAGTGCTTTGATCGAGTACACGCTTTGAAAATAAAGGCTCATAGCTTTTTGGCAGAGCAGGATTATCAGACAATTGCGGGTGTAATGCGCTTTTGCATTTTTGCGCAGTATGGGGAATGTTTTGCCCAAGTATGTTCAGCAACATACCTTCTAAGCATAGCGGCGTTGAATATAAGATGGTAATTCCCGAATCTTTAGCTGCTTTAATATCTTGTTGCCTAACAGGGACATCACTATCCATCAAGATGAACTTTTGATCGTAACCAACATGACGGCTTTTTTTAACAGTGTCTTTAATAATATCGTGCGGTGACCCGCCACTTGAAAAGTCCAGAGTGATTTTACTGCCAGAGCGCCTTTCATGATAGATACCTTTCATGTGACTCAAAAACGCCTTGTCATGCTCACCTTCACCCATAACAAGCAGGGTGGTTTTGTTGACTGACCGAGGTTTGCGCTTTGCCATAATCTAGCCCCTTATAGATTTGGTATCGCGTCAAACGCGCCAGCCATATATTTGGCATAAAGGTTATCGTCATTACGAACCCCTTCCATCTCATCTAACCGCCAAGCTTCTGAAGCCTGCTCATATTTTTCCACTAAATAAACTTGATGCTTATTTAACAAATTAAACACCTCTGGGGTATGGCAACTAAAAATAAGCTGAGCGTTATGAGGGTTATGATGCGATGAGCGAAACAAATCAAAAATAGCAGGTAACAGTAGGGGGTGTAAGTCATTATCAAGCTCATCGATAATAGCTACGCCACCATTTTTAAGCACAGGTAGTATTAAGCCAAGCAAGCTATAAGCAGATTGTGTGCCATTAGACTCTTCATAAATCATAAGCTCAAATGAGTCATCACCGACTTTATGAACACCAAAGGGCAGAAGTACTTCTTGCTGCTTCCCTTCGTTGACCATCATGACGCTTTTTATATTAATCTCATCGATGCCCGTATCAAACTGACAAAGTAGCTTTTCAGCGGTTTGTTTTAAACCATCATCCTTAGCAAACAATTCAGTCATCTCAGGTATAGACTGACTAAGACTGCCAAGCCTACCTATTGAGACGACATTGGTTTTGTAGCCTTCAAACATCTCAATGATCGCTTCTGCCAGTGGTTCATCAAGCAAATTAGCATAACTGATCAAGGATGTGTTTTTTTTCACGTCATCTGCAAGTGATGGGATGACAAAACTGCGATGCTTATAAGTCATCTTATCACCGTCATAATGGCGGCTAAAAACATAGCTAAATAAGCGACTGGTCTTTTTATATAATGCTTCGTTGATCACGTGGCTTTGGCTAAGCGTTAGCTCATAGCGATATTCTTCATAGACACCATCAGCATTTTTAAGCAAAAATCCTAGCTCAAAATCAGACTCCTTATCTTTGCTCATAGCAAAGGGGCTATATGGGATATTATCTTCTGAATCAAGGCTACTAGTAGAGCCACAAATAAACCAGCGCAAAAATGATACTGCTTTAAGCAGCTGCGTCTTACCGGAGCCATTCGCACCTAAGATCGCTGTGACTTTATTGAGCCGATACTGGTCATGCGTGGTATCGATGTAAAAGTCATAGTTAGACTCAGTTGGTTGCTTACCTAGCGTAAACGATACTTCCGTTGGTTCTGGGTAAGAATAAAAATTATCGAAACGAATATAGGTAATCATAGTCAGCCGTCTTTAACGATATTTTGTGATTTATAGGCTACGATAGCATAAATAGCAGTTTAGTGCCTTTCTTATATAGCATTTATTATATTAATACAGACAGATAAAACTATCTAAATACTCAGTTAATTTTTAATGTTGTTTGTAGGTTGTATGAGCATAAAAGCTATAGTGAGCACTATATCGGCTCCGACTATTTAAGCGATATCTAGAACCATGTACAATGTCATATTTTATTACCTTATCTTAAGATAGTAATTATTATCAAAAATGCATAACCTCTGAATATAGGTCGCGCGTTTTTATAAGCAGGTAGCAACATATGGATAGTCAAAAATACAATATGTCATTTACAGCTGGTGCGCTGCTACAGTCAGAGTCAGTGACGATAGCTAAGTTATACCTTGAGCTTGGAAGTTGGAATGAGGTAAAAGACAAAGCTATTGCCAATAATGTCCTTCAATCAAGAGCAGTCAGTACGCTAAAGCGAATAAGTTATGAGATTATATCTCGTTTGAGCACCCTTACCAGTGAGGAGCTTATATTACTTGTGAATAGTAGTCATAAAGATCAAGCTTATCTGATATGGATGGCAGTCTGTCGGCATCATAAATTTATTGCTGATTTTGCTACTGAAGTATTAAGAGAGCGTTTCATCACTTTTAAGCCAGATCTTCAGTACTCAGATTTCGATGTGTTCTTTAATCGCAAATGTGATTGGCATAGTGAGCTTGATGGTTTAAGTATAAGTACAAAGAAAAAACTCAGACAGGTGCTATTCAAAATGCTTCGAGAAGCTGACTTCTTGGACGGTAAAAATAATATCCAAGCTACTATTTTAAGCCCACGATTGTTAGACGTCATTGAGCGTAGTGGCGGCAGGGATATCATGTACTTCACAGTATCTGAAGACGCAGTATAAAGAGGTGTCACCATGGCTACAAGCGATATAAATGCATGTGATAAGCAAAGTTACGATCATCTTCTCGCTGTGATTTCAAGCGAACGCTTTCTTAAAATGCAAGGTCTAGGTAATGAAGTTCCATTCTTCATATGTCCATTCAGACCAGAAGAAGTAAATGAGATGCTACGCCTTGAAGATCAGCTCACCAAGCAGTTGAGAAATCAGGGCGTCAATGTATTAAGTATTAATCTATATGACCTATCTATAGAGCTACTCAAAGAACGTGAGATCTTTGAGCAAATATTAGAGATGGAGTCAGAAATTGCAAAAGAACAGCTCAAAGAGCTGCTTCAGGGAGTCTTAGATCCTGAGTCTCATCTGGCTCCAGCTATTGCTAAGACGTTAGGTGATACGGACTATGATGTTTTGTTTCTGTCAGGTGTTGGGGAGGTTTTTCCCTATATACGCTCACATAACGTTTTAAACAACTTGCAAAGTACCGCAAAAGATAAGCCAACGGTTATCTTTTTCCCAGGTGCCTATACTCATTCTTTAGAGTCTGGTGCATCGCTTGATTTGTTTGGTAGGTTGCACGACGACAAGTATTATCGGGCATTTAACATTTATCACTGCGAAGTATAATTATAATGAGGTAGGCATGACCGCTTTAAAAAGTATTTTCCAAAAACCAGTAAACCGCCCAATCGAAGGTGTGATTAAGGCTGATGATGAAGCTAGCCTGCGTTTAGAGTTAGAAGAATATGTATTAACTGATGAGGTTGAAGATCGTCTAATCTCTTTTTTTGACGCTTACAATGATTATCAGGTTGCAAATGGTGTTTGGC
>Ga0208302_100178_pt1 | contig 18864 bp, 17 predicted proteins | sample 29_taG_FD_184103 | JGI IMG/M metagenome (GOLD analysis project Ga0208302, IMG submission 184103) | Marine viral communities from Cariaco Basin, Caribbean Sea - 29_WHOI_OMZ (SPAdes) (version 2) | ecosystem: Environmental > Aquatic > Marine > Oceanic | place: Caribbean Sea: Cariaco Basin... | reverse complement strand
ATGGTCGACCCCAGCAAAGTTTGTTTGCTATTGGTTTGGATGTTTTGATTGATGGTTTGCGTGAGTATTTCTTTGCTGGCAATCGACGTGTGTTTGAGGTTCTAATAAGTTATTTGTCTCCTAGTCCACGACCTTTGAGACTTTGAGCATTTTTGTCGTGTACAGAGGAATAATTTACAAAAGTTAGGGGGCATTGCAGCAATTCTTGAAGCCGCTATTTATATAGCGGCTTTTGTTTTTTTTGGGATGTTTTGGGACTATCCTTTGAATGCGGATGACGCGCAAAAAATCGTTTTTTTAACCAATAACCATATCGCTTTATCGATAGTCAATTTGACTATGTATGTCGTCTTCGGTTGTTTATTGATGGTACTAGTCTTAGCACTTTATCGACGAATGAAAGATAAAGCGCCTGTGTTATCACAAATGGCTATGGTTTTCGGTATTATTTGGGCTGGGCTAGTTATAGCCAGTGGGATGATTGCAAATGTAGGATTAAGTGCTGCAATTGATTTATCTGCTAAAAATACAGAGCAAGCCATGTTTCTTTGGGTAGTTATTAATACTATTGTTGAGGGCTTAGGAGGCGGTAACGAAGTTGTCGGCGGATTATGGGTTCTTTTATTGAGTGTGACAGGTTTGAAAATTACTGAACTTCCTAGATGGTTAAACTGCTTCGGATTATTGATTGGTTTTGTCGGCATTTCTACTATATATCCTGCTGAAATACTGACAGAAATCTTTGGTGTAGGTCAAATTGTATGGTTTTCTTGGTTAGGGGTGAGTATGTTGATTAGTCGCCAACGCTAACAAGAGAAGATAGTAAACAAAGATGCTTTGGCTGAAAAATTAAACCAGTTAACTAATTAATTATCAGCTAGATAACCGTAGATTAAATAACCGTAGACCAAATAGCAGACAGCCAACTCAAACAATAGGCCGACGTCTATAGAACAAAATCCCTGGAATGGATAAGCCAAGCACCAATCCTGACGTGACAAAAAGCGCCTCAAATAAATAAGTCATCATTTGATTAAATAGGGCATCCGAAAAGCCAAGATAGCCAATTTGAACCATACTGACCATCGCTTTATACGCCGCAATACCAGGCATCATACAAATCACGCTGGGTGAAATTAAGGCTTTAGGCGGCAAGGTGTATTTTTGAGAGAAATATACCCCCACAAAGCTCGCCAACATCGCACCCAAAAAGCTCGCTAAAATCAAATTAACGTCATAATGTACCAACGCTGACTTAAGGCCGAAACCCAATGCGGTCATCAGTAAACACGGTAAGATATAGCGCTTAGGCACCGTGAACATCAGGGTCCAACCTAGGGTGATAATAATAGAGAGGACGATGGTTTCTATCAGCCACATCTTAAAACCCCCAGTGTTGAATTCTTAGCAAGATAAGCGCTATGACAATACCGACGCAAGAAGACAAGGTCAGCATATAGGCATACACTGCTCGGCCAAGCCCAATATTAATATAGCCCTTCAGAATGTCGGATAATGAATTGATAAGCGGGAAGCTAGGCACCAAAAGCAACACGCTAGAGGCGACCGCAATATCCGCATTATTGCCAATATCATAATAATAACTGGTCGCCCCAATTAATGATGCAATAAATGCAGTAACAATGACGGTAATAAAAGGGTTGAAGTGATGTTTGGACAAGTAGATACGGGTCAACATAGCCACCATGCCGGCCATAAAAGTTATGGCAGTGATAGACCAATTGCCACCATTAAGATAGGCAAAAGCGGCACAAGAGCCGCCCACAAACAAACTCACCACCCAAGACGGATAAACAGACTTATCTAGCTCATCAAACGCCCTTTCCGTCTCTTCGATTAATGCCTCATTGGGGGATGATGCGTCCTCTGCTTTACTGACAATTTGTTGAATTTGTACTAGCAAATTGACGTTGATACTCTGATTGATAGTATCCCTTGTGGTGGTGATACAGCGTCCGTTTAACAGCGTAGTCAGGGTTAACGCATTAAAATTAAGAGCACATTCTACGCTATTCACCCCCAGTGCTACTCCCAGACGTTTAGATAAGTCAACTACCACTGCAGACTCTGCTCCGTATTGCATGAGCAGTAGACCACAGCGTACACATAGACGAGTAATGTGTTGTTGCTGAGCGTAGCTAATTTTAGTCATGAGTACATACAAGTGTTAAGTAAGAGGGTAGTCATATCGACGGATTAAATAACTGATAACGGGTTAAGTAACAGATAAATGGGCTGTCGAATCCGAGAGAGATATCAATCATCTAAAACTCAATGTTATTACTGAGTTTATATCAGTTAACCGTCAATAGGTTTGGTTTTATTGCCCCACCAAGATAAGGCGGAGACTAAAACAGCCCCTAGTACCATTAAGCCGATAGTGGTGAACCACTGAGCACCACTAGGATAGTGCCAAGGGGCAACGTTATTTATGGCGTCACCCGCTAGAGTACCAAGCTCATCTACCTTCCACGGCCAAACTTTGACCAACGAGCCGGCAATAAATCCAGTCAATAGTGCTAAGGTGCCCTGGTAGTAATGCGCTAGTAGCCATTTAAGCGCCCGCGTAAATAGTAGCAAACCGGTGATCATACCGCCCATTAAAGTAAAAATAATAGGGAAGTTAAAGCTATGAACCGCCTCTAACACTCGGTCATATACGCCCAGTAGCAATAAGATAAATGAACCAGAGATACCCGGTAAAATCATGGCGCAAATGGCCAGTGCGCCTGAGAAAAAGATATAGGTTAAGCTTGGCTCAGTGGTAAGCGGAGGCAGGTTACTGATAGTGACTGCCGCTATAATACCGACAATGAATAGTGCGGCCCGTGCTATATTCCAGCGTTTGATTTCGCTCAGTAAAATAACCACGGTCGCAACGACCAAACCGAAGAAGAAAGACCAAATTAATAAGGGTTGATTGTCCAGTAGGTTCTTGATAAACCCAGATAAAGTGGCAAAACTGGTGGCAATACCCAGTACTAAAACCAATAAAAATGTCGCATCAACATGACGCCAAATGGCCAGTAGTCCTTTAATGCCACCTTGCTGACGATACACTTTCCATAAGTCGGGACCAATGCTACCGATGGCATTGATTAAACGTTCATAGATACCCGCAATCAGAGCGATAGTGCCACCAGATACGCCAGGGACAATATCGGCCGCTCCCATAGCGATACCTTTAACGTAAGTAGTCGCTAAGTCTTTGGGACTGTCTTTTATGGTTGCGTCTGCATCTAGTTGATTTGAGGGTAATGACTGTTTGGTAGGTCGCGGAGAGTGTGATGCCGTCATAGACATTCCTTTCGAGATAAGTATTAAAGGCGAGAGTATATAAATTTAAATAATAAATGTTAAGACTATTTAATCAAGCCGGCATTTTACCTTATCTGCTCTGTCGAGAGGTTTGTTTATCAATAAAAAGTTAAGACTTGAGCTTTACACTAAATAATAACCAAAAAAGGCCACTCTTAACGAATGGCCTTGTTATATTAAAACAATTATATTAAAGAAATATGTGAGAACTAAGTTCTATACAGTCTAATTAAGACTTAGTAGTTAATGACAAAGTCTTCTGTTGGCAGACGCACTTTAGCCATAGAGCCTACCCAGTCGCGCTCAGGGTCAGCCACACCGACATAAATTAGGGCAATACTCTTTAGACCCAATTTATCAAGCTCAAGGACCTCATCAACCAAATCAGTACTAAACCCTTCAGCAGGGCAACTATCGACTTTCAATTCAGCGGCTTGGGCCAATGCTAAGCCCATTGCAATATAGGCTTGTCTGGCGATGTGCTCAAAGTTCTCTTCAGCACTTTTGCTGCCCACATAAGCTTTTAGCTGATCAGTATAGCTGCTAAAACGACCACGAGGTAAGCCACGTTTGTCCGTGGTCATTTCATAGACCTCATCAATTTTCTGCTCACTATAGTCTTTCCAACCGGCAAAGATAAGTACGTGTGAGCACTCTTGCATACACTCAGGGTTTAACGCCCCTTTGACCAGTTTATTTTTAATGTCTTGGTCTTCAACAACCAATAAGCGGAAGGGTTGTAGACCTGAAGAAGTCGGTGCCAATCTGGCTGCTTCAACAATTTTATCAATATTTTCTTGGCTTACTTTTTCATTTGGTTTGAATGCTTTTACCGCATGACGCCAGTTTAAATCTTCTAGTAATGACATAGTTATCCTCGGGAATTTTTATGATTTTATAGAGGGGTCTTCGATAATAAATAAAGTTTATCGCCCATCAGCTATCCTATTTGAGGTTCACGCTCTGTTTTACAATCTTTAGCGATTAGTTATTACCTAACAATTACAATATATTCAAAATTAGGATGGATTTGACAGTATTTTTGGGGTGTTAATAGATGAGTCTACCCTAATTCTACTTACGAAAAAGGAGGCAGTAATTTGACGAATTTCTTTAGAGAAGATGAGTTAAAAAATTATCTAATAATTGTGTGCGGGTAGTTGTAGTAGTGGTATAAACTACTTCTGTCTACTAACTTACCTAAGGTTTAAACACACTGTGACCATTACCTTTATTCAGCTATTTACTTTTATTTTTGCGGTAACCTTATTTATGTTAACACCGGGTCCTGGTGTTTTTGCCACTATTGCTAAAGCTATGAGTCAAGGAAGTTGGGCGGTATTACCTTTAGCCATTGGTCTTGCCGCCGGCGATACCATTTATATGGTTTTTTCGGCTTATGGACTTAGTGCTTTAGCGACTAACTTTAATATCTTGTTTACGGCTATTAAATTTGCGGGTGCAGGCTATCTGTTTTATTTGGCATATAAGATGTGGGTTACTATGCCTCCGGCCATTGAAACTGAATCTTCCGAAACCTTATCAGTGACTAAAGGTAATAGAAAACAGGGTATTAAAAGTATGACTTCAGGCTTCCTAATTTCGATTAGTAATCCTAAAGTTATTCTATTTTATGTCAGCTTACTGCCTAGTTTCTTTCCAGTTGCAAACTTAACAGGCGTTGATATTGGCATATTATGCGGGGTTATATTTGTTTGTGCAGTTGTGACTATGATGAGCTATGCTTTTATAGCAGGGTACGCTCAAAAGCAATTAAAAAGCCCCAAGTCACGACAGATATTCAATCGAGTTGGGGCCTCATTTATGGGGATGGCTGGAGGGTGGTTATTGACTAAAGGGTAGTTGAGTAGTTGTGAGTAGCTGAGTTAAGTAATATTTATGATAGAAGTTCTAGTAACCTTTTAAACTCAGGTAATTCCGCAAAATTTTCAGCCTCTGAGTCAATTTGATGCCAACTGGATTTTGAGTTTAAGCAAAAGTTAGCCACCACTTTTACGTTATCCGTATGTCCCTCGATATCAAGCAACCCAACAGGAATCCAGTAGTATTGCTCATTGGGTGAAGGGGTAAATAAATTAGGTACTGGACCGCCACAGTTAGCACAAAAGTGTGAGCTAAAGCCGGTCTTTTTTCGCCAACTTTTTATTGTGTCGTTTTTAATCCATTTGAAATCAGTTGTTGGAATAATGGTGGCTGAATTAGAGCTTGAGCCTGACTGTTTTTTGCATAACGTACAATGACATTGATATATTTTCAAAGGATTGGTGTTGATGTTACATTCAAACTCAATATCCCCATACAAGCATTTACCTGTCAGCATAGTCTGTCCTTGTTTTTGTTTGGAGTAATTTAATACTCATGTTCTATCACTTTATAGTAGAAGTCTAAGGCTAATATATCAAAACACTCACTTAAAAAGGAGACAGCTATGCACATAGGTATTTTAACTTTGACATTCTCATTGCCCGGTTGTAGCTCGCTAAAAGAAAAGCGGATGCGTATGGGCGGATTACATGAACGTTTTGGGCGTAATCCTGCTGTGGCAGTCAGTGAAAGTGGTGAGCGTAATCGTCATGACGCCAGTGAATGGACGTTTGTAGTAGTAGGATTGTCTAAGCGTGAAATTGAGTCCGAGTTTAGTCAGATTGAGGATAAAATTCAGCGAGTAGTTGAGGCAAGGATTATGGATGTTAGACGTGAGTTTATTTAAATATTAATAGGGTTTAGGGATGAAAATTAAGAAGTTAAAAGAATATAAATTAAAAGATAAACGTAGAATATCACCAAGAAATCAAATAATTATCGGCGACAATTTATATTCAGCTTTTATCTTTGATAAAGGAGATACGAGTAATAGTAGAATAATTTGCTTGGATATTTGTACTTTTGAAGAGAAATGGACATATGATTATGACTTTATTATTAATAAAATCATGAAATCACCTATTTCCAATAATATCGTAAGTGTATGTATGGATGGGAGAGTTGAAGAGATTGATTTATTAGAAGGTCAATTAATTAAAGAAATTGATTTGAATGTTAATAGATGTGGTTTTCCTTCAGTTATTGTTGATAATAAAATTGTGACAGGAGGTATTCAGGGCTCAACACAGACGACTTGTATAGATTTAAAAGAATTTAAGATTGAATGGGAGTTCGATACTGATGGTCACTCCTATACACCCTTAATATCTGCAGGACAGGTTTACCAATGTACTGAGAATTACTTAAGGTGTTTGGACTTGAATACAGGCTCTTTAATTTGGAAGGTTAAAGAGGCTTCTACTTATTTGTTGAAGGCTGAAAAATTTAAGGACTTAATATTAGCATCAGGCCATGGTTTAATAAATTTTTATCATAAACATAACGGTAGGCTTATAAAGCAGTTACGTACTCAAACTGATGCTTTAGACAGTGCAATTAGGCATATAACCACTAACGAAGAAAATATTTATTTTAGCGATCATTCAGGTAGTATTTATGCTTATGAGTGCATTTATCTTGATCAATATAATATTGAGACAAAACTGCTTTGGGTGTTCAAATCTGATGGTGAGATTGAGAGTCAGCTGAAAATATATAAAGATTATCTTGTTTTTGCTAACTCTAATAAAAACCTGTCTATTATTAATAGACATACTGGTGAAGAATACTCGGCTGTAAGGCTTAAAGAGAGCGCCGAGATTTGCGATATTTTAGTAGAAGAAAAAGAAGAAAGTATAATTATAGCTTATGAGAAAGGTTATATTAGTAAGTTCCTAGTTGGCTGGTAAGCCCCTGGTAAAATAGAGTTATTCGTTATTTTCATAAGTTCTATGCCAATCTAAGAATCTTCCTTCAAAAACTGAATCAAAGCCGGCATATTCTCACGTGCACTACGCCCAGCGCCGATAATGGTGGCTGAAGCAGGGCTAACCCAGTCGTCATAGCCAAATAACCATAGACGAGGTTCTTTAACAGATTGCCCATGTTCGGTTAATACTTTGCCATCATCTTCAATCACATCCAATGGCGCTAAATGCTGAAGTTCAGGATTAAAGCCGGTACACCAAATAATCGCATCTATCGATTCCTCTGTACCATCAGACCAAAGCACACCTTGCTCAGTTAAGCGATCAAACATAGGCTTTGTGGTGAGTAATCCTTTATCCCGTGCTTGTTTAACTGGTGGCATCATTACGATATTGCCTTTGGGTGTATCCGGACCTTCTGTATTACTCTCATCTTCGGCATTACTACTGGCATCTTTTTTAATACGCTGTGTGGCTCTTTCAAAAAGAACACGACCGTCGACGTCATCAGGCAAAAACTGTGGTGGTTCGCGAGTCACCCAACTGGCATCAGTGACTTCAACCAATTCGGCGAAGATTTGAGCGCCTGAGTTACCAGCACCGACCACCAAGACTCGTTTGTCTTGATAGGCTTCTGGACCGGAGTAGTGGGCGGAGTGGATTTGTTCACCTTGGAAATCTTGGCGTCCTTCAATCTCTGGAATATAAGGGTTGCTCCAAATACCGGTAGCGCTGACAACGGCTTTCGCAAGCCACGTAAACTTACCGTCGCTGACTCGTAAGCAGTCGTTTTCATCATCACGCTCTACGTTTTGTACCTCAAAAGGGCGGTAGATAGGTAATTTGTAATGCTTTTCATAGTTATCAAAATAGCTTAAGACATCTTCTAGATAGGGACTGCTATTGTCTTTAGCGGAGGTCATCATTCTACCCGGAAGTGAGCTGACCGATGCTGGCGAGAACAGTCTTAATGACGGCCAAAAGTTTTGCCAGGCTCCGCCACTTCGAGGTTGATTGTCTAGGATAATAAAGTCCAGTTTTGCGCGCCTTAGGTAGTAGCCAACTGCCAATCCTGCTTGACCTCCACCGATGACAATCACGTCGAATATTTTGGTGCTTGGTTTTGATGACATGGTTACCTCATATTTATTATTGAGTATGATTATAATCTAACATGACTAAAGGAATCTTCTAAGCCTATAAAAAAGGCCATCCCAATAAGGACGGCCTTTTTCAAACTTAAAAGTTTTAAAACAATCTACGAAGCTTTTTCAAGCATAGGCTTTAAGAAATGACCGGTAAACGAAGCTTCGTTATCAGCCACTTCTTCTGGCGTACCTTCAGCGATAATTAGTCCACCATTCTTACCGCCTTCAGGGCCTAAATCAATAATCCAATCGGCAGTCTTAATCACATCTAAGTTGTGCTCAATGACCACGATGGTATTACCCTTATCACGTAAGGCGTGCAGGATATTAAGCAGCTTATAAATATCATGGAAGTGCAGACCAGTGGTTGGCTCATCCAAGATATATAAGGTCTGACCGGTATCACGTTTGGCAAGCTCACGAGCCAGCTTAACCCGTTGCGCCTCACCCCCTGATAAAGTAGGGGCAGACTGACCTAGACGGATATAGCTTAAGCCCACATCCATCAGCGCTTCAAGACGACGGTGAATCGGTGGAATTGCTGAGAAAAATTCAGTCGCATCTTCCACAGTCATCTCTAATACTTCAGCGATGCTCTTACCTTTGTAATGAATCTCCAGCGTCTCACGGTTATAGCGTTTGCCATGACAGCTGTCGCAAGGCACATACATATCTGGCAAGAAATGCATCTCAACCTTGATTAGACCATCACCCTGACAAGTCTCACAACGACCGCCTTTGACGTTAAAGCTGAATCGACCGGCTTTATAACCGCGCGCTTTCGCCTCTTGCGTCTGTGCAAACAAATCACGGATAGGGGTAAACACACCGGTATAAGTCGCAGGGTTTGAGCGTGGCGTACGGCCAATTGGGCTTTGGTCAATATCCACCATCTTATCTAGATACTCAAGACCACTAATGCTCTCATATTGATCAGGCACTAAGGTTGAAGCATTGTTCAACTGAGTAGCTGCCAAAGGCATAAGCGTACGGTTAATCAAGGTTGACTTACCCGAGCCTGATACCCCAGTAATACAGGTAAAGGTACCGATAGGGATGGTTAAGTCCACATCTTGTAAGTTATTACCATTGGCGCCTTTTAACTCGATTTGCATTGGTACAATATTCTTCGCTTTGGGCTTAGCATTCTTCGCCGCTTTGGCTGCTGCCGCCGCTTTTGCTTTACCCATTGGCATAATGCGCGCTCTTTCAGGCGGATTATTTAAATCAATAGTTTTGGCTTTATGACGAGTCTTAGGAATCTCAATTTTTCTTTTACCCGATAAATATTGACCTGTCAGCGATTCCTCAACATCCATAATCTCTTGCATGGTGCCTTCAGCAATCACATGACCGCCATGCACACCCGCACCGACCCCAATATCAATCACATGGTCAGCCTGACGAATGGCATCTTCATCATGCTCAACGACTAACACTGTATTGCCTAGGTCACGCAAGCGAACAAGCGTCTGTAATAAGCGGTCATTATCGCGCTGATGCAGACCGATAGACGGCTCATCGAGCACATACATCACGCCCATTAGGCCAGCACCAATTTGGCTGGCAAGACGAATGCGCTGTGCTTCACCTCCAGATAGGGTCTCCGCTGAACGGGCAAGGTTTAGATAGTCTAAGCCAACGCTGACTAAGAAATTTAAGCGTTCGTTGATTTCTTTAAAAATCTTGTCACTGACTTCACCTTTGGCACCGCCCATGTGTAAATCAGCATAGTAATTGGCAGCATCGCCGATAGATAACTGGACGATGTCAGCAATACCACGGCCATCAACACGAACGTTACGCGCAATCTCATTTAGACGAGCACCATCACAGACGTTACAGGTGGTATCGGCTAAGTATTTGGCTAGCTCATCACGTACAAAGTTACTTTGGGTCTTGGCATAACGGCGCTCAAGATAGGGGAGTACGCCTTCAAATGGCGTTGTTTTCTTAGTTTTACGGCCACGTTCATCGGTAAAGTTAAACTCGATTTTTTCTTTGCCAGAGCCATTCAAAATAATGTCACGGTGCTCTTTTGAAATCTCCTGCCAAGGCAAGTCCATGTCTATTTTGAAGTGATTGGCCACTGTAGACAATAGACCGAAATAATAGGCGTGACGCTTGTCCCAACCATTGATGGCCCCTTGATTAAGTGACTTTTCAGGATTGGTGACTAATTTTTCAGCAGCAAAATACTGGCGTTTACCCAGACCATCACAGGCAGGACAAGCACCATAAGGGTTGTTAAAACTAAATAAACGAGGCTCTAGTTCGGACACCGCACGATCACAGACTGGGCAAGAGTGCTTAGCTGAGAGAATTTGGTCATCGCTATTTTGATTAGAGGCGTCTGGATTAGGGTTGCCATCCATATAATGCAAAATAGCCAAATCACCACCGAGACGTAGCGCCGTCTCTAAACTTTCAGCGACACGGTTACCTAAGTCATCACGCACTTTAAAGCGGTCAACGACCACTTCGATGGTATGTTTTTTATTCTTCTCAAGTGCGGGCAATTCGTCCATATCATAGACGTTGCCATCGACACGGACGCGCACGAAACCTTGACCGACCAATTGCTCTAACAGAACAATATGCTCTCCCTTACGGTCACGGACGACTGGTGCCAAAATCATTAGCTTGGTATCTTCTGGCAAGGCCATGATGTCATCGACCATTTCAGTGATGGTCTGTGCCACCATGGGTAGGTCATGCACAGGACAGTACGGCGTTCCCACACGAGCATATAGCAGACGTAGGTAGTCATAAATCTCAGTGATGGTACCTACCGTAGAGCGAGGGTTGTGGTTGGTCGATTTTTGCTCAATAGCAATGGCAGGAGACAAGCCTTCAATGCTGTCTACTTCCGGTTTGTCCATCTGTGACAAAAACTGACGGGCATAAGCCGATAAGCTTTCCACATAACGGCGTTGGCCTTCAGCATAAAGGGTATCAAAGGCAAGAGAGGACTTACCTGACCCTGACAAACCGGTGATAACCACAAATTTATCACGAGGAATATCAATATCGATATTCTTTAAATTATGGGTGCGTGCGCCGCGAATCTTAATGTGTTCGTGTGCCATATAGAGCCTTTTGTTATTAAATTATTCAGTTATTAGGTCGATTAACTTTTAGATTTCACAAAACAGTTAAATAAAGGTTTAGCAAAAATCAGAGTACAGAGTTTGAGTCAATATAAAGAGATTTGGATAGAGAAATCTGGTGTCGTAAATTATCAATAGTGATAACCGCTTACGGCACCCTGAGACAACCTGCTTTGACATCAAGCATAGCTGAGTTTATTGCTAAGTTAAATTAGAGGTGAGTTTAATATATGTATAAGTTAGTTAGACTATTAATGGGTGTGATTTGTCAATAATTCAAGGGCAAACAGACGTCTAAAAAGACAATCAAAACAAAGTAAAAGCGTTAAAAAAGAAGGTTTATAATAGGCAGCGTAGCATTGAATATGATCGGAAATGACACAATAAAATTTTAGCTGAAGGTTGCTGCCCATAGTGTCAGGTAATCCATTATAATGGCGCACTCATTAAGAAATGATTCGCTAGCTAATTAATGGAGTTCCCGAAGGGTCTTGGTGTCTTAATACCGAATGTGGCGAAGGCGTCTTACCTTGTTTGAGAGCAGCAAAAAGTGACTTAATTGATCAACATATAAAGTGGGTGTAGCCAATGTGGGAGCAATATGAATAGCATCGAGAAGCGAGCCATTGCCGGTATAGGTGGTATTTTTGCACTTCGTATGATCGGCCTATTTATGATAGTGCCGGTCTTTTCAGTTTATGGTAACGATTATGCCCATGCTACGCCGTTTTTAATTGGCCTAGCAGTGGGTATTTACGGTCTGGGCCAAGCCATATTTCAAATTCCTATGAGTATGGCTGCGGATAAATTTCCGCGCAAACCGATGATATTTTTTGGACTGCTGTTATTTGCCATCGGCGGAATAGTCGCAGCAACGGCCACCGATATTTACGGAGTTATTATTGGTCGGGCGCTAGCAGGCAGTGGTGCGGTATCAGGGGTAATGATGGCTTTATTAGCTGATGTAACCCGTGAGCAGCAACGCACTAAAGCAATGGCTGCCATGGGTCTGACCATCGCTACCTCAATTATGCTGTCATTTGCCATTGGGCCGATGATGGTATCGAGTCTCGGTATCTCTGGCTTGTTTTGGCTAACAGCAGTATTTGCGTTGCTGGCCATGCTATTACTATTATTTGTGCCGACACCAATGAGAGTGCTAAGACACAATCTGGACAATCAATCGATAGGTGATCAGCTTAAAGAAGTGCTGCGTATCGGCGATTTAAACCGGTTGCATATTGGTATCTTTGCTCTACATTTGACCATGACCGCCATTTTTGTAATCGTGCCACAGCAGTTGGCAGACGTGCTAGATTTAACAGTGCGTCAGCAGGGTATGGTGTATTTGCCACTCCTGTTTATTGGTTTTGGTATCGCCATTCCGTTTATTATCATTGCTGAGAAAAAGCAAAAAATGCGTCAGGTGTTTTTAGCCGCATTAAGCCTGTTAGTAGCAGCGTTCGCCTGCTTGGCACTAGGCAGTGAGCTAAGCTATGTGTTGCTGTTTGGACTGGGTCTATATTTTATCGGCTTCAACTTACTTGAGGCGACCATTCCCTCTTGGATTTCCAAAAAAGCACCTGTGGCTAACAAAGCGACAGCGATGGGGATTAACTCTTCAAGTCAGTTTTTAGGGGCTTTCTTTGGTGGTGCTTTAGGCGGTATGTTATTAAGCCAAAGTGCCATGCTGTCTTGGGGGCTACTGGGTGGAGTAATGGCAATTGCACTGTTATTAATTTTCCCTATCTCTCAGCCACCTTACTTGACCAGTACCACATTGGCCATCCCCAAACAGACTGATATTTCTGCATGGTCGCAACAGGTTATGTCAGTAAATGGTGTGGATGAAGTGGTGGTTATGCCCAAAGATGGCGTGGCTTATTTAAAGCTTGATAAACAAAAACTTACCGATAATTCACGACAATTACTGTCGCAACTGACCGAAACTAAGCTAGATATTTAATCAAAATTTCGGTACAGTGACGGCATGTGCTATAAAATTAGCAGTTGATAGCTTAAATTAATTAATTATTAAACAAATCTATAAAAAGGAAGTATTATGCGTGGTATCAATAAAGTAATTATCATAGGTAACTTAGGCGCAGATCCTGAGACTCGTCAGTTTAGCAATGGCGGCAGCGTGACCAATATTTCAGTGGCCACCTCTGAGCAGTGGACTGACAAGCAAACCGGCGAAAAGCGCGAAGCAACAGAGTGGCATCGTATTTCATTATTCAATCGCTTGGGTGAAATTGCGGCTCAGTATTTGCGTAAAGGCAGCAAAGTGTACATTGAAGGCAGCTTGCGTACCCGTAAATGGCAAGACCAAAATGGTCAAGACCGTTACACTACCGAAATCCGTGCTGATCAGATGCAAATGTTAGATGGTGCAACCGGTGGTATGGGTCAAACGACGCCTACTGGTTTTGGCAGTCAGGCTCCACAAGGGGGTCAACAAAATGGAGGCTTTGGTGCTCCGCAAAACCAAGGTGGTGGCTACCCACAAGGCGGTAATCAAGGTGGCGGTCAATCGTATGGCAATCAAGACGGTTACCCACAAGGTGGCAATAACTTTGGTAACCAAGCGCCAAGCAATAACCAAAATACTTTTGCTCCTAAAGCCCCAAGTGCGCCTGCACCACAGCCACAGCAGACTCCTGCTTTTAATAACCAAACGACGACGCCTGCGGGTGGCATGACTGATACACCAAAAGACGATGATATCCCATTCTAAATCTTATATACCCGTTCTAAATCTCATATATAAGTAAATGTAGAATAATAAAATTTTATATTTCTAAACATATAGCCCATTGATATAACTGTCATTGGGCTATATTTTTATAATATCTACTCACTTTCTAAATGGGAACGACAATGAAATACTCTAAATTGATTAAGCTAAGTGCTATAGGTTTGGCTTTATTATTAATTCCTAGACGTAGCAGTCGTCAATCAGAACAGTCGGTGCCCACGCCATCTGATTCAAATTTAAACTCTGATCCTATATCCAATGCTCCGCCGGACAAAGAGGCTAAGCAATCTGCACAATCTGAGCAACCCACTCAACAAAGCGATACTAATATTGATTCCTCTAGTGATAAATAACATTATGCCTTACCCGCTGATAGACACCCATACTCATTTTGATGATTTTGTTTTTGATGAAGATAGGATTGATTTGGCTGCGTCGGCTTACGATTCTGGTGTGCGTCATTTACTATTGATAGGTTATTTGGCCAAATACTTTGACCGTATGCGGCAGACACAGCAGCAGCTAGAAAAAGCTGAAAGCGATCTTGCCCTGCCAAAAGTCTATCTTGCTTCAGGGCTTCATCCTGCTTATATCGCCCAACATACCGAGGCCGATTTAGCAAAGTTGGCAAACTTTCTACAAAGTTATCCTCATGTGGCTATTGGAGAGATTGGACTTGATACCTTTACCGACGAATTAAAAACAGATAAGTCGGTGGCGAAACAAAAGCGGTTTTTTATAGCCCAATTAGACTTAGCGGTTCAGCATCAGCTACCCGTATTGCTGCACATTCGTAAGGCTCATGCCGACTGTTTGGCTATACTTAAAAGCCATGACTATAATGCGCACAAGCTTGGCGGTATTGCCCACAGCTTCAGTGGTGGCGAGCAAGAAGCTAAGGCCTTTGTAAAACTCGGATTTAAACTCGGAGTAACCGGCCAGATTACCAATACTAATGCCAAAAAACTGCGCCGAGCCATTACTGCTGCTGTTGAAACCTATGGATTAGAGTGTTTGGTACTAGAGACAGATTGCCCCGATATGACGCCTGTCTGCTGTCAACAAGGAGACGAGCCCACTCGAAATGTGCCAGGTAATTTGAACTTTGTGTTGCAAAGCTTGAGTGAACTACTGGGCGTCGGTGAGGAAGTCTTAGCCAAACAGCTGTGGCAAAATAGTTGTGACGCTTTAAGAGTAGATTGGGCATATCCTGTATAATAGGCGACCAGTTTCGTTTTTATTTCACTCATTATTTGACAAAAAGTAAGCGCTTTATGACCTCATCTCAAACTGTAGACAACACTCAATATGACCGACGCTTTAAAGGCACTCAGACCTTATATGGCCAGCAAAATTTTAGTAATTTTGAGAAGGCACATGTGATAGTGATAGGCGTGGGCGGTGTCGGTACTTGGGTCGCTGAAGGGCTGGCACGTACCGCCATTGGCAAAATGACTCTAATCGACCTGGATGTGTTGGTCGCCTCTAACGTCAATCGTCAATTGCCTGCTCTCGATAGTAGCTTTGGTAAAAGTAAAATCGAGGAAATGGCAACGCGTGTCCGTCAAATTAACCCTAAGCTTGAAATGACATTGGTAGATGATTTCTTGACCGCTGAAAATGTCGCTCAGTTGTTACCTAGCCGACAGCAAGCTAACCAAAGTAAGCAGCAAGGTGAGACCACCATCATACTCGACTGCACGGATGATATGTCAGCGAAGATTGCCATTGCGCTACACTGCCGATTTAATAAATTAAAATTGATTTGTGCGGGTGGGGCAGGCGGCAAGACCAATCCGCTGCAAATCACGGTTAGTGATTTAAAAGATACTTATCAAGACCCACTGTTGGCTCGTCTGCGTAGTAAGTTACGCAATGAGCATGGCATTAATAAGCAGATGAAAGAAAAGTTTGGCATCAAGTGCGTTTATTCGACGCAGCCACCGATTGTCAATAAGTCAGCTGATGGCAGCGTCCAAACCGGCGGCTTGCATTGCGGTGGCTATGGCTCTGCAGTGGCAGTAACTTCAGTAGTCGGTATGGTGATGGTTAGCGAAACACTGGCGCTACTGAGTCAGTAATAGGGCACCGTTTAGTTAATGCATCGCACATAAAAAATATATAACAGTCAGCTACTTAAACAATGGTTTTTGCAGGCTGGCACGATGAGGAGATAGCCTGTCTAGTAGCACACTTGGCAGCGGTGTATATTGCCCAGTCATCATGTCTGCTAACACTTCAGCGCAGATTGGGGCGAACGCATAGCCTTTAGAACCCATGCCACTTAAGGTCCAAATGAGACCCTCGTCATCCACTTGACCGACCAAAGGATGATAGTCTGGCGTTTGAGCACGAATACCCACCCTCGCTTGCCAGCCTTCATCGTTGGCTTGATTATACTCATCCTCGTTTCCAAGGGTAGAGTTTATAGATGTCGTCAATACGCCCTCTAACTCTGGTATGGCAGTAATTAATTTATGGCGATTAACCTGATGCTCAGAGGGACGAATCTCAGTGCTCATGTCATTGCGAACGAAGCTAGCTCCCAATAAGAAAGTAGGGCGATCAACTGAAACTGGGTTTAACTGCTCATCATGTAGACAAGGGGTAAAGGCGGCACAATAGCCCCCGTATTTAAGCGGTACTTTGGGTAACGCCTCTAACTGGGCTTTAGTCGGTTGAAACCAAGACAGTTGACCTCGAATCCTACGAAACTCAAAAATTCTAGCGTCTAAACTTTGACTGTCGAAAGCAGCGGCTATAATCACTGCATCAAATTCTTTAGGGTGATAATCGCCACTCACTGTTGACTCAAATTTTAATTGAACGCACTGTCTTGAGGCGTTAGTCTTTGAACCTTCTATGCTGTCGTAAGGTGTAATCTGTTTGACCTGCGCTTGCTCAAAGCTAATATTGGGGTGAGTTAAAATCGTCTCGGCCAAGGCTTTTGGATTAACCAGTCCGGCCTGAGGTAAATACAGATTGTCAGCTAAGTTCTGTTGTTTAAGTCCAGTAATTGCGCAGGCTTGCTCATTCGACAAGGTCGTGGCCATTTGCGAAGGATATTCAGCAATCTGCGAAACGTCGACATTGGATTTTAATAGTAAGTCTACGGTGCCAGTACCGGTGAATATAGAATTGGGCAAGGCAGAGGATTGATCGGTGTCAGATGACACAAGCTGTTGCAGATTTCGCTGATCCAGTTGTCGATATAGACGCTGGCTATATAGGTAGCCAATAGTATGTAAGTGCTCTGCCACATGCGCTATGGGCGTCATTTTGGGGGCTAATAAGGCTCTAGGGTTGCCAGAAGCCCCTGCTAAAGGAGCAGTCTTATCTATTAAAGTGACTTTAAGCCCACGCTGCGCTAGAGACCACGCCGACATCAGACCTGAAATACCTGCTCCAATAACCGCTACCTGTTTATAAGGCTTCGGATTAAGGGCTACATCGCTGCCGGTGATAGGCTGCTCGTTATTAGGGTTAATAGGGTTAAAAATGTTAGGCCGTTTAGAGGCCGTGAGCATTTCACGTTTGCGGCCAAAGCCTTTGACTTTTTTGATGTCAAATCCCGCTCCCTCCAAGCCACGTTTTACCACCCCTGCACAGCTGAAGGTCGCCGCCGTTGACCCTGGCTTTGACAAACGCTGAACCTGCTCAAAAATTTGCTCCGCCCATAACGACTCATTGCAAGAGGGGGCAAAGCCGTCCAAATACCAAGCGTCTACTTGCGTCTGATGCGACAGATAACTATAAGAACTGGCTAGCTTCTGTAAGCTTTGAGTGGCGTCCCCTAACCATAAGTCCAACGTAACATCATCCTCTAAGTGCAGACGATGGCAACCTGATACCAAGGTGGGGTATAACGCCAATAGACGAGTGATAAAAGGAATTAGACTGGGATCATTGTCCTGCCAACTTTGTAAGCTACGTGGTAAGTCTTCAAGAGTTAACGGGTGTTTCTCGGTACTAATCAGGTGTAGGCGAGGGTGTTGATAGCCATTCTCTGTATCGCTGTGTTTTATAGAATTAGCAGAATGTACTTGCTGCTTGGTCTGTTGCCACAGCTGCCAAGTGGCCAGAATATTAAGACCTGTCCCAAAGCCAAGTTCGGCAATGGTAAAGCTGTTTGAAGATACTGAGGGTATAAATGAAGAGGTGCTAGAGTCGCCATTATCAGTATCAAAGGAGGCTAGGTATTGCTCGAAAAGAGCCGTAAAGCGTTCGGGAAGATTGTTTTGCTGTAAAAAAACATAGCGAGACTCTGCCAGACCGTCTGCCAAAGAATAATAGACATCACCGAAAACCTCGGATACAGGCACTAAGTTGCCCAGCTCATCTTCACGCCATGATAATTTGGCAGGGTTGACCTTGTCTATTTCACTCACCGCTTTACTCTCTTTTTTGATTGAGCCTTATGTAATTGCTATAAATATAACAGCCGTTAACAATAATAAGATGGAGGCAATTAGAACCCATACAGCTGGCTTAACTTGATGCAGCTTTGCTATTGATAAAGCTTAAGCCCTTATTACTAGCAAATATTTATCCGTCATTAACAGCAACTATCAGTGATCAGCAATAATTAGCAGCAACTAATTACCAGCGATCTCGTCTACTGAAGATAAAGCCGCCCAGTAATACGCCCAAAAATAATGAAACTGCCATCGTTACTGCACCGTACATAAATAACTGAC
>Ga0208302_100177_pt1 | contig 18972 bp, 10 predicted proteins | sample 29_taG_FD_184103 | JGI IMG/M metagenome (GOLD analysis project Ga0208302, IMG submission 184103) | Marine viral communities from Cariaco Basin, Caribbean Sea - 29_WHOI_OMZ (SPAdes) (version 2) | ecosystem: Environmental > Aquatic > Marine > Oceanic | place: Caribbean Sea: Cariaco Basin... | reverse complement strand
CGTTAAGTCGAACTCTAAAAACAGCAACAATGACACACTAGACTGGTATTTGTATCGTTGCCGTCACTTGGTAGAAAACGCTTTTGCTAGGTTGAAACATTTTAGGGGCATTGCCACGCGATATGATAAGCTCAAAGATAGCTATGCAGCGGCGGTAATGCTTGCTTGTGTCTTTATCTGGTTGCCACTCATTTGAATTCTATACACACCCTAATCGAAGAATATAAATTATGCTAACGCTACCTTACCTTAAGATCATTCAGATAATATGTGGCGAAGTAAAATACTAAGAAGTCATGTATATATTCTTATCCCATAGTGGTAAGTAGTGAGTAAAATATTGCCTACTCTAGTGAGAATTTAATCTTCCAACGACCAGCTTCCTTATATTCACCTTTAGCATTCAATTTAAAATATCGGTTCTTATCAGCATCTGAGGTTAGCTGATAGGTTACACCACATTGCGAGTTTAAGCATTGAGCGATAAAGGTACGATTGGTTGCTCTTGGTTCAAATGTGGATAGTTGATGACATAAAGGGCAGTGCTTCAAAACTGCTACTTCTTGATTTTTTTCTAGCAGACTCGCTTTATCTGTATGACGCAAGTAGCTTTCAATTTCTTTTTTACTATTAATAGATAACTCATTTATTAATTGATAGCTACTAGCGTTCTTATGAATACTATTAGTCGCTGCTAGACTTTGTAGAGCACGACTGGAGATTTTATTAAATGGTAGGTCACTGGCATATCCTGTTAATATGTCAACGTATAGCCATTCTAGCAGTCGAGTAATAAGGCGCTCGGTAGCCATAAAATTAAGTGGATTAGCCAGTATCGCATTGTTTGTGACAGGCTTATTATCTGATAGATCAATCTTTGACTCTAAAAGATGAATAACGATCAGATGGGGATTACTTTTTATATCATGATTTAAGGTATCATCAATTTGATTGGCAATGGAAACAATATTTAATTGGTTTTTCGAATACGTATGAGTCAAACACCAGTTATGTGTTTGTTGATCGACTTCAACAGTTACTTGCCAGTTGAGTTCATCGTTTGCTAGAAGTATACTACCAGTAGTTTTTTTAATAGTATTAAAATTTAACTCTTCGAGTGCCCTTAATAAAATCAACAAAGCATATTGATTGTACTCTTCTTGGAACTGGCGCTTTTTTTCCAACGCTTTAACTAAATCTTTCACTTCTTGAGACTGTTTATTGAGTTTTGTCCATAAAATACCCACATATCTATAATGTTGATCATGCATCAAGATATTTGTCTTGTGCAACTGGTTTGAAATATTCTTATGGGCTTGAGGGATTTTGAGATAGAGTCCAAAACTTTGTAATCTAGTTATGTTATCTTGCAATGCTAAGTTTTTTTCACTAATTGTCATTAGCTCTTTGCGTTTTTCGGCGGATTTTTCATCACTGAGATTGCTTGCCCATAAACTACAAAGAAGGCTGGTTAGTTTGTAATAGCTTTCATGCGCTTTATCAAGTTGTAGGGCATCATCAATATTATTGATTTGTTCCTCTAGCTCTCTAAGTCGTTGTTGTAAAAATAGCATGACCCTATCGAGTAGTCTTGAAAAAACTTTATTTTCATATATAGAGTAGTTATCGTCACTAATTTTAGCTAAAAGTTTTCTAGGATACACGCCTGCTAAAGTACGCCTTTGCCAAGTCTCGGAATGCACAGCTAAATAACGATGAGCTTTATTAGATATCTTCTTTGCTCGGCTAACATCAATTAACTCTTCATCGTAACGAATATCAAGTCTAGGCTGGTAGGCTATTTGATGTAAATGACCTGTTTCCAATACGTCGAACAAAGATTGTTCAAAATCGTTCAATTTAGCAGTGTCCTCGAACACTTTCTCAGGCACAAGTGGGCTAGGTAGAGGAGTCAATTCATCCTCTGCTAGCCATAATGCCAATTGTAAGGCTATATGTTCAATTGAACGACTCATTGTACTTGTTATCGCTGGATCTAGGCATAGTACAGAATCTGCGTCATCTATCACAAAGTGCCCTGTACTATCACAGAAAAGAATAGTATAAGCATCTACTTCAAAACGTCGATTGTAAGTAAATGGGCGAGTATTCACATATCTTTGTGGAATTACAGAAGTAATTATAGGTAATGTGGATAATGAGACGATATCGCCTGTAATTCTATCAAGCATATATTAGACTCCACTTAACCTTTCTATATCCTGCTCTAAAAGATAACTACTCTCTTCAGGGACATCCGATAAACCTAAGGTCTCCCATATCCGTAGTAAGCTATCGTTGATATCCTCAATCTTATCAGAACGTGTATCATATCGACCACAGACTTTACCAATACGGAATACTTTAGTAGCTAACAAATGGTCAAGTGCTTCTGCCATCGTGCCACCGCAAGCCATATAGACAGGAATAAACTTACGAGCTTGGTTTTGCAAGCGATTACCCCAGCTAACTTTAATTTTAAGTAGGTTTTTTTGCAATTCGCTCTCTAATAACAACTCGAATATATCATCGACATCTGACTGATGTTTTGTAATAGCTTGTTCAAAACGTTCTATCAAACTGCTATAGGAGTATTGAGTATTGTCCACCGTATTATCGAAAGTAAGTTTCTCACTTCTGTGTATTTCCATAACGTGGGCTCTATCATAGGTTTTGTCAGCAAACTCTTTGGTTGTTTCATCGTGGTTTGCAGTGCCTATAAACCATACATTTTTAGGTATCTCTAAGGTCCGACCATTTTTAAATAGCAAGGGTGCATCATGATGTGAGCTATCTAATAAGTTTATTTTTGCGATATCAGAAGTTTCTAATAGAGACAAAAAGTCAGCAAAATACTGTTCAGGTTGAGACAAATTCATTTCATCTAATAAAATTATTTGTAGAGTGTTCTGAAATCGCGGTTGTTGGGCACGGTATAAAGCTTGTAATGCTTCTTTGGCATAGAATTTTTTCTCAAACGCGTTATAGTGACCTAATAAATCTTCTCTATCACGCCAGCCTGCTTGTACTCGAATCACCTCGCAATAAAGTTCATTATCATTATCGGGTGGGTTATTAATCGCTTTTGCAAAGGCTCGAGCTAAGCTAGTCTTACCTGTACCAGAGATACCTTGCAAAATATGTAGCTTGCTCATTGACAGTCCAGCAATAAATAGCCGTATGTCTTTATTAGTATAATAAAGACCTTGATTGGCAATGCGGGCACGCATAAGGTTTGAGAATTCCTCTAAGCTTGGCACGGCTTGCAAGCCACTTGCTAGACTACTGAATTTTTCATCCATGTCACTAAGTAGCGCAAATGGTAGTGCGCCTTTTTGAGCATCTTCTAAGTCATCAATCTGACTTTTTAATTGTTCAATACTAATATTCAGCACTCTTTTATGTTCTTCTAATATTCGTTTTTCTTGTAGCAAGTTTTGACGTTCAAGCGCGCTTAATCGAGTGTTATTAAGTTCATTCTGAGCCTGGGCATAGCTTGCTTTTAAGTCTTCTAATTGACTTAGTGTGTCATCTAATCTTTCTTCTAATCTTTGATTATCTTCTATTAATCCATCTTCATAACGTTCACTTAGTTCATGCTTAAGCTCTCTATTCTTCTGTCTAAGTCGGTTTAGTTCTTCTTGAACGTTATTGATACCATCGTTGGTTAGTTGGCGCTTTAAATCCTCAAATTGAGCATTTTCTTGTGCCATTCTATCTATCTCGTCAATTGCCTTTCTTTTACTCTCTATAAGCGCTTTATTTTCAGCGGCTAATTGAGTTAGTTTTGCTTCAAACTGCCGATGAATATGGCTTTTCAGTACATCGTTTTGAATGTCTAACTGTGCTTTCGTTTCTTCTAATTCAGTTTGCGCCAGTTTAAGTGCGCTCTCCTGTTCGACTAAATCTAACTTTTGCTTTTGTAAGGCTTTGTTGTCATTTTCTTTTCTAGCGTGTAATTCTTTTAGTAAATCCTGCTCTAAATTATTGGCTCTAAGGGTCAACTCTTCTTCTATCAATGATATTTGTTGTTCACGCTCTCTAAGCTGGTCATCTTTATCATAAATATTTTTTAATCGTTGTTCTATTTGAGCTAGAGATGTTTTCTGTAGTTCACTTAGCTCTTTATTTTTGACTTGTAGCGCTTCTTGTTTTTGACTTGCAAAACCTAATTCAGCATTAATTTGTTGCTCTTCTAAAACAGATAACTGCTTTCGAAGCTCAAGCTGTTCTGTTTTTAAACTTTTCTTTTCTTCTAGTAACTGCTGACGTGCGTTGTCAACCTCTGTCTGCCGTTGAGCTATTGATGCATTGTCTTCGTCAAGTTTGGTCTTTTGACGGTATAGATCGCTCTTTTGTTGTTCTAGAGCTTCAAGCTCTTCATTTAGAAGAGTGCTTTTACTTTGGTATTCAGCCGAGTCTTGCTTGTATTGCTGTTCAGCTTCAGTATAAGACTCTAGGTCAGCTAGCATCTTCTCTCTAAGCTCATTATCCTTTTCCAATAACATTTCTTGTTCTTTATTGACAATCGAACCTGTAACACTTTTTAGAAGCTCTGATATTTTTGTAACCTCTTTATTTGCACTAGGGCTAGGAATTTCAGACTTTACATGGTTATTTTTTCTGTTCTTTCTTGCCATAGTGCTATGCCTTATCAGTTAATTGGTTTAAGTAATTTTGAACCCATTGAGTTGTAAATTTTGCCAGATCGAGCGCTGTACTTTGGGTAATATCAGTCTTTGGCCCGTCATGCGAGCTTTCATTACGGTAATCACATATTTGACTTAAAAATAGCAAGTCAGCATCTAAATCATCGGTAAGTAGCAATGGGTGATTAGAGTAATCAGCAATTGCTAGAATATTTGCCGTTATAATAGGCTTTAAAGAGCTATAGATAGTGGGGTATTTACCCGTTGAAAAACCTATAGCTGACTGTACCGCTCTAACATTACAAGTAGAGAAAGGTTCTAGACTCTCATCTAGAGCTCTGTTATTTGCTCGTAAAATTAGGGCTTGCAATAAGAATTTTTTATCTGAGGAGTAGGGCAGTATCTTATTATGTTGATGTGGGTAAGTGGTCAAAACATGTTTAAAGCAAGCTTCTAATGACTTTTGAGATTGCAATAATAAGTCATCGATATCTGCGCTATAGTTATGTTCTTCGAGATGTTTTTGTCTGCGCAATAGTTTAGCGAGATGCATATCGAGATTATCAATCTCATTAACATTTGGATATGACGATAATATTTCAAAACGCATTTCTTCTTGTAAATGCGCCTCAAACTCTTCAATGCTTTGTTTGTCAGACTGATCAAGCCCCATAAATCGTTTAACTTTACTTGCAAAGGGTTTGTTACCCTGTGCTATGCTGTCATGTAAGTGGATAATCCAGTCATCAGATTGAGTAATATGTAATGGGTCTTGAAGCTGAGAGAAATGCTTTGTATCTATACTGTGCTGTAGATGAGTAAGGATAAAGTATGGTGTGGGTTGCTTGCTGGCAATATCAAAGTTACCAAGATTGATATTAGAAGTGGCAGTTTTTTTTGAGTCATTACTACGGTTACGTAATCTACCACTGGCTACGGCTCTTTTATATAGTTCAAGTGCTTGCCTAAACTCATTCTTAGTTGGTTTGGTAAAACGATATTTTTGAGAGGTATTTACGATAAAAGGTTCAATGTTTTGTCCTGTGTTTCGATCCGCTTTGATAGTAACGCTATGGTCGTTCTTAACAACATCTAAGTAATTTAGCTTATGTGCGACAACACGAGGCCAAAGATGACCGTCAATAGCATCTTGGATAATATAACCCAGTTGTGTCTTATAAGAGGGCGTAGCTGTTTTATTTAGTGCCTGCCAGCCCAATGGTGTAAGATTTATAATGCCCTTGTCACTATTCACGTAACCACGATTAAAAAGTTCATTTATGATAATATCAACAAGTTCAGCATCAATATTTAGCCATTGACTCATTTGCATGCGATCACGCTTGTTATACTTTAACAGCTCAAGAATGGTACGTTGAAAAAAGTTGAAGTTATCTTCTTTGTCCGCGATGGGGGTTATTACTTCCCACAGCCAGACTGGAAGAAATGCCATGTTATGTCTATCATTGGTATTTAGATCCTTCATATCGCTATTGCTATAGAAAGATAGGTAATTATCAGAAAATTTGTCCATAATCACCTCGACATAGTTGGCTCATAGCTGTTAAAGATGGAATGTGTTGTTCTGTTAATGGATGCTCAGCTAACATTAAGTCACCTGCGATAATAATCAAACTTCTTTGTCGACTAAAAGCCACGTTAAGGCGATTATCTACACGCAAAAAGCCATAGAGCGAATTGAGTTGAGTTTCAGTCATCTCATAGCCCCTATTTTTTGTTACGGTTTTTAAGTCATTAGGTAGCGTGCGTACAAGTGACAATAACACCACATCAAACTCTTTACCTTGAAATGAATCTACTGTACCCACTCGCAAACGCTCATCACCTATATGACTGCCTTTAGTCAGTTGTTGATAGTCAGGATGTACTTCGTTGTTTAGAATCAAATCAAGCTTTTGCATTTCTTGCATTAGAGCGCTTCTTTGATCTCCATAAAAGGTGATCACACCGACACTTATTTCTGGATTTTCATCTAGAATGCGTTTTGTCTCTTGGGAAATCCAAATAGCTTCATTCATATTTCTTCTCTTATTACCTTTTTGAGTACCTTCAATATGTTGCCAGTGACATACCATGCCTTCGTATCCAGATATGTCATGAATAAAGTCAGTAGTGGGTCTACCTGACTTAAGCTTAGATAGCCCATGATTTTCGTAAAAATTTTTGCTAATAAAATCTCCAAGCACTGGATGCATACGGAATTGCTCATCAAGCATTACTACTCGTTTTGGTTGCCCGTCCTCTTTCTCTAGCTGGGTTAAGTTCTTTACCATTCTTTGAAATAAGCTGTCGCGTAGCATTTCGCTTTGCAAGCTGTCCCAGTCATCTTCTTCTACCATTTGGGTTTCCACGGCATCATCAAGCATATGCGGCAGTTGTCTATGATCTCCTACCAATACAATCCGTCTATTTGCCATAGCCATTGGTATCATAAGATCTAATGGTGTGGCACGTGCAGCCTCATCCACAATGACATTTTCAAAGTTAATGTTGGAATCTTGGCTAAGTTGAGTTAAGCGTCTCATGTCTTGGCTGGCTGATTTTTGACAAGTGGCCGCATAGACAGAGGTATAGTGGGCGATTGTTTCGTCTACTTTGTTATCATCAGTAGCGACTGTTTCACGAAATTGCTTTAAAGCCAAAAGATACCCTAATGTATGCGACTCGCTAATTTTTTTAGTCATTTGAGTATCAAGTTCATCTAACCTATCGCAATCACTAGCAGTTAGTATGCTTTGTATATTCAATGGTCTAAAGTCAGGTAAGCTCTTATCTAATAAAGTATCTTTCAGTTGCTGTAATGGTATTAGATCAGCGTCTGAAGGAGGGGGGATTTGCATATGACCAAAGTTATCTAATATTTGAAGTTTATCTTCTGATATGAGCTGAGTGTCTGGATTATCATTTTGTAATAATGTTAAGTAGGCGCTTAACTCCGCGCAACGTTGGATTCCATCATCGGCAAAACTTGAAGCAGAGGTTCGAAGTGCCCAAATATTAGGTATACAGTTTTGTAATAATGAAGGAGAAAAGTAAGACTGCTCTAACGTAAAGCCTTCCCACCATAAGCGCCAATCATGAGACGGTACAATATGATAATACGTATTAAAGTCTGTCAAGATTCGGTTGATCTCTATTTTACTGCGCTCTTTTATATCTCTAGCACCCAAACGCAAGTTTAGGGTTGCATGCTTTAATGAATCGAGTAATGTTAACGCATAACAATCGTCTATCTCTTGAGTTAAAACATCCTGTGTAGAATTACGCCATTTTTGGATAGGCAGATTGACGTCTTTTTGTCCTACGTTGTCTTGATACTTACTACCAACACGTAGACCAGGTAAGCCTAATACCTGTGTTCGGCTATTGGCGTTATCAACTGCATCATGTTGATAGCTGGTTAACAGGATGGAACGTTGAACTGGCGTATCATCCTTTGCTTTTTCTTCTACGATTCGCTGTTGAATAGCAGCGATGACTTGAGTCTTTCCTGTACCAGGTGGTCCGATAATAACAGTAACATCAGTACTGTTTAAAGCCGTTTCAATGGCTTGTTGCTGTCTGCGAGTAGGTGGGCCCGCTTTAAATAGAGTTTTTACCTGTGGACTATGCCATCTTAATTTGCGAGACTTTTTGATAGTGGGTACAGCAATACCTTGCATTAAATAGTCTAAACTTGGCATTGGATTATGATGATGACTAATTTGCTCTAAGGCTAGAACCTGACGTTGGCGTTGAACTTGAGTTGAATAAATTGATAAAAATAGAAAGCTATTACCGTGTTTATCGACAGGTTTTTTTTTCTCACGAAATCCTGTGTATTTAATAGTCAAGTATCCTGAATCACTGTCAATATCAACGATTTCACATTTCCAAGGTTCTTCTAGAGCTTTCTTGTGGTCAGCTTTACTGCTATTCCCAGGGCTGCTGTTACTTAGCCACTCTGGCAATGTCGATGCTATCTGAAATACATGGTTTTCTTTATCATTACTTTGAATACTTGCCTGTAATGCTTCGGCAAATTTTTTTAATTGCTCTTTGTTTACACTAAGACGAGACAAATTTTGTTGCTCTAAAATTTTGTCATCTAGTATTTTTAAATAGTTAAATTTTTGCGCATTTATGACAACTTTTTGCCATTGTAGATCACTATATTTTTGCCATACTTTGATATAGTTACCATGGGTGTTTTTACTATCTTTGAGCGCAGTTTTATAATGAGGCTGATTGAGCTTTTGCGCCTGAGAGTTATCAAAGAAAACAATATTACCCTGTATCGCGCTTAATTCAATATTATCACTATGTGGATTAAATGGTCTGATTCTTTGTATATTCCATTGGTTATTTGATACTTTAATATCAAGGATATGTGCTTTACCTACTAGACTTAAAGTATCATCAGTAGAATTTTGATTTAGGAAGGTTATAAATAGTGCTGTAGTATAAGAATGAGAAGTCTCTACAAATGATACATTCTCAGTGATTAGAAAGTTCTCTTCTAACCATACTATAGCTAAATTGACGTCATTATCTCCAATATGTTTTTGGTTTTTGAGTTGCTCAACGATGTATTCACTGATACCAAGATTAAAATTTTCCCCGTCTACTCGAACTATTTCATCTTTAAGGGGTGTTGCCATTAGCCAAAGTGCATCGGTCTCTTGTTTGACTAATGACCACAATAGATTGTGCTGTTGAATATATAGTTTAGCATGAACAGCTGTCTTATCAGCAGACTGTATATTCTCTAGGGTAGTTACTGTGCCACCTTGAGCTAAGTACAGAGATTCGCCTTCTACCCATACGTTTACTGGTTTTTCCTCTATCAATCTGACGCTATCATCAATGAGGGTTGCTTCAAACAACTCACTGGAGTTGATTCTAAGTTCAAATAAGTTCATTTATATCTACCAGATAAAACGCCAAAAAAAGTATGAAGTATTGTCAGTACTGCTAGAGGAAGATGATATTTTCAGTGCATAAAAATCATTTCGTTTAATTGCTATTTTCAGTAAACGAGTCTTCTTAATATCTACTGTTTTATTATCTTTTAGCCTGATAATTGTAATAGTTTCATTATTTTTTGGTGTTATATGAAGGCCGTCATCAGTGAGCTTGAGTTCACACCAAGGTGATAGTTTTGTTAAGTCAAAGCGGCTGTAAGGTTCGGTATACAGATATTTGTCATAATTCAAGCTAATGATTGAAGTATTATGACAGTCTATATCTTGACTACTAGTATCGTCTATTTGTTCAGTCGTATAAAAGAACTGTGATATGGATAAGGAGTATGGTTCGTTAGACTCACCACAAAAAAAGCATTGCCTATCATTATTAGCGACAAAACTACTCTGAAAATGCTCACCTTGACAGGGCTGATGTTGACAGTACATTAGTATCTGAAGCGTTTTATTTAGTTCGTGGTGCCATTCATTCATACTAGGCCTAAGGTATAGGCCACTACGTAGTCTACTATCAGCAAAACAACGTTTAAACAGTTCAAATAGGTCATCATTAATTAATTCATTCAGTGGCATACCTGCGCCATTGTGCTCATTACTATCATCTTCTGGATCAAATATCCAAGCGTAAGCTCCTTGTTCAACTTGCTCATCGACCACATCGGAATCTTCATCATCATAAGCATCTTCCACACCGATACCTTCATTATATGGATGATTATAAGCGAGTAGTTGCTGTGCTATGACAGCAAAAGTCCAACAGTCTGTCCAAGAACTGTTTTCTGACTCATTTCTTAGGACTTCTGGAGCGCCATAGCCAGGCGTGTAGTAAGAAGCAGCGTGCGAACTTTCCTGCGTTTTGATATTGTCAGCATCTATCAGCCACACCTCATTATGATCATAAGATGTAGACACATAGATATTGTCTGGTGATAAGTCGCCATAACACAAGCCTTTGCCATGAAGCTGGGCTAACGTTTGGGCTAGTTGTATTAATAATTTTATCCGTCTGGCTAGTCCACCAGTGTCACGATAAGCGTCTGCCATGCTAACGTTGATAGAACTATCTTGAATACGCTTTATTTGCTGAGTAAGCGATTCGAGGTTATCCATTAACTCCATGACATAGCCGACACGATTTTTTAATTTAAGTACGGCTATAGGTAGAGCGATATTTAAATCTCGTATGGGCCTACGTACCACCCATTGTATTTTTGCAAATTCTTGATGTCTTTTGACGTCACTATCTATAGGGTTGGTTATTTTTACAATCAGATTATGATGATTGGTAGTGAATACTTGACCTTGCCCGCCTTGCCCAAGTTTGCTTGTTAATTCGTAGACGGTGCCATGAGTATCTTTAACTTCCTTATTCTTTTGTGCTACTGCCATGTTGTTTTTTCCAAATAATTACCCCAATACTTTTATCATCACTATGATGAGGGGTTTGCCAATTATTGAGCTCATTAATTAGGTATTTCTTACCTTGACGAGGGCTAATAGCTATGAATTTACCAGACAGAAAATCTAAAAATTGTTGAGGCTTATCTATATCATCACTAATTCCATCTGTCATTAATGTAATTGTGGCACCAAAATCTAATTGAATTTCTCGGTAAGTCCAATCTTGCCAACGTATTGAATATCCTAAAGCAGTTGTTTCATTACCAAACATATTGTCAGATTTTTCATGATTAACGCCGAAAGTATCTGTCATATAGTAAATAGCACCGTCACCTAGCTGAAAAAGCCTTACTTTCCCTGAGGAGTCTCCCCAGGCAAACAGGCATGTTGTGGCGGCATCTTTAGGAGGGGTACGAGGAAGATAATCTTTCAAGTACATTAGCCATTGCTGGTATATTCTTTTTACTACACTTTTTTCAGGCTCATTGAAATTGGTCTCACGTAAGGTAGTACACACTGCTTTACACGCAAGATATGAGCCAAGGGAGGCATAAGGACGAGAACCCATACCATCACAAACGACTACTAACCAATGAGCACGCCAAACACGCTTCAAAATAGCATCTTGATTACGTTTAGATTCACGATGGTTTTTTGGCCCTCGAACAGTAGCTATAGATATATTTACATTCACTAGTCGAAATCACTTAGGTCAAGCTCGTCGTCTGTGGATATATCATTAAAATCTATCTTATTAATTTGATTTGGCTTTGTGCTACGAGATCGTAAAGTGACGCTCATGCTAACTGCTCTAAAAAATCTAGAAATGTCTTTAGCATCATGTGCTTTGAACACCGGCGTTTCAAGGTCATTAATAAATTGTTTTAACATATGTATATTAGCATCTGCTCCAATACCCATTGCCATTCTTACGGCTTTGCTGGCACGTTCAGATTCTTGTAATTCGGCAAAGGGTTGTTCCCAATTATCTGTAGGGCTGCCATCAGACACCAACACTAGAGTAGGCTTGTATGCTCGACTTGGTATGAGCTCTTTGTCTTCTAACAATTCTTTTGCCATTGTCATTGCACTACCCATGGGAGTACCGCCACTTGCTACTAAGTCTTGCATACCTGATATTTCATCAGCTGAAGTTAGAGGTAATATCATCGAAGCATTCTCTCCCCCAAATGCGATGATAGCGACTTGGATAACTGCATTGAGATGGCTTTCTTTGCCAAACGATATCAGCATGTCTTTAAGTGCTAAATTCAGAGCTTCCATTTTTCCATCTATACTCATACTACCGCTAGTATCTGCCAAAATAATAACTGGTAGAGGACGTGGCTTAGCAGCTGCGAATTCGCGCATTGCCATAATTATTTCCTTACATTAGACGAGATTTATTGCACTATCCTACTGTCTAATCTTACAGAGGTAAAGCAGTTTATTAAGACTTTCTCGAGCAAATATTTTTAAATGTTATTGTCAACTTGTACATAAACTAGAATGGTTTTAGCTATGAAACCCTGACTGTCACAGAGCCAACAGACAAATCTTATGATTAGCAATTTGTAGTGCAAGCTTTATATAAACAGGCTTAGATGAATTATCGATATAGTATGTTCACATTTTGGTAGGTAATCAGTTTATCTATAAATGCTATCTGTAGACCCGTAATATTGTAGGTAACGGCATCTAGTAATACTTAACTCATAGATGTAAATTAATTCTGTAAAATCTCATTACTTCAAACCCCGATTTTTACGAAGTCACCTAGCAAAAATTTTTTTAGGTATTTACCATGCACGTACTACGAACACTAGCTTAAAGCGTTTATGAGTAAAGCTATTTCATGTTTTGGGTGACAGTAGTAGGCTTATAAATGACTTTCATATACCCGCAAAATGAGAGGTGCTAGAACCTAGCAACTTTCATATCATGAGTATAAATTAAGCCAACATCAGCATTACACGGCATTCCAACTAAGTAGAATGTAGCAGTCATAGTGAGTTTAAGTAATTTGTTCTCTCTGCTTCCAGTTCTCTTGACCTAAAGGCATGCGATTGAGTAAGTCACGCCTTGATCGCCAGTCAGGCATCTGAGTATCTAGCAGAGCCTTGAATCTGTCGTTATGCTGGCGCTCTTTGAAATGTAGTAGCTCATGAACGATAATATATTCTAAGCAGGGTACGGGCTTTTTTGCCAATTCTAAGTTAAGTAGGATACGACCTTCCTCTATATTACAGCTTCCCCATTTAGTCTTCATCTTTTGCACTTGCCAGCTTGTGACGGTGACGTTAAGCTTTTCAGACCATTGCGTAATCAAAGCAGGAATACGTGCTTTTAGACGAGTACGATAGTACTCATTGAGCAGTTTTAATCTATCTGTAGTCGACGTTTTAGTATGCACGGATAAAATGAGTTTGCCACCTTTTAGCTTGATGCTAGGTGCTGGGTTTTGAGCGGTATCTAACTTAAGCACTTCAAGCCGATAGCGTCTGCCCCATAAATAATGTGTTTCGCCATCGATCATTTCTCGAGTGGACTGACGCGCTTGTTTAATAAAGCTTGCCTGCTGTTTACGTATCCAAGGTATGCGGTGAATTACTGCCATTCGAATAGCGGTTTCGGTCATTGCTTCAGGGGCAGCCACTCTAATCTCACCATTAGGCGGCATCACACTGATATGTAAATGCTTAATGGTTTTTCGCTGCAATTGAATGTCTAGTGATCCGATCATTAGTTGCATTATTTATATTCCGGTTGCGCTTTGACTAGACTCATAACCTCTTCAATACTGCTGTCCGATTCATACAAAGACAATGTTTCTCTGACGATATTTGCAACTTTGCGCTCTTTTAATAGATGGCCTTGCCAGTCAGCTTGCTTATTGAGTCTGACAGCCGCGTCAAGCTTATCAGCCAGTTCTTCATTTTGGTCTAAGTTGTCGTACAATGCGCGTTTAGCATTAGTATTGATAGAGTCTGGGTAATGGTTATTTGCACTATTGGGTCTTAATACTTTGGCAGATAGCTCTCGTATTTTGTGTAAGTACTCTTTGTAGTCTACGGCCTTTTGGCGACGCAAGGTGACAAGCTCATTAAGTAAGACTGACATGTGCTCATAGTACTTAGGGTTGACAGGGTTTTCATCTACAATAGTTTTGCGCACGTTATTTTCGATGGTTTCAGCCACGTTTCCTTCATCATTAGCGATATCATCAGGTAAAGCATTAATCAGCTCATCACACCCTTTGTCTACGATCAGCTCAATTAAGCCAAGTTCTTCAAAGTCCATGACTGTATCACTAGGTTCGGCACGGATATAACTATCCAATAAATGACGCATGGCTGGCTCGTAGAGCTTCATATCGAGCATATCAGCGCTCATCATTTTGATGCTCTCACGCACGCTCTCAAAGTGCTTCACATCGGTTTGAATACGATCGATCTGCTCTGGACTATAGCCACACTCTATCATCTCGTTAGCAATATTTGCATAAGCTCGCAGTAGCTTAGCGACACTTTTGTATAAAGTGACCCGTAGCTGTTCTTTTTCTAGTTTTTCATCAATGGGGGCGTCATTTGTCGTGCAAAAATAAGCATAGTAATCTTGAGTGTTCTTAGGGTATCTAACGGGTTCGCACAGTCCTCGTACCATCTCCAGTGCGTCATCTAAGTCCTGCTTAGCAGACTCAAGGCGGTTTTTTAATAAGCCTTCGATATCTTTGCTGTCATAATCAGAGAATGCGCCCTGTGTATAGTTTGATATGGCTTTATCTAAAGACTGAAACAGATCCTGATAGTCGATAATATAACCATATTCTTTATCTTCACCATCTAGGCGGTTAACTCGGCAAATGGCTTGAAATAAGTTATGGTCTGCCATTTTTTTATCAATATATAGATAGGTTGCTGAAGGCGCATCAAATCCTGTCAGTAGCTTATCTACTACAATCAGTAAGCGCATCTGACCCGGCTCATCAATGAAGCGTTTTTTAACCTCTTTTTCAAAGTCTTCAACCTTCGCGCCAGCTTCTTGTTCATCGATATCGTAATATTCGGCAATCATCTTACGATAGGTGGCATATTTAAATAGTTTTTCAGTCGTACCTTCGCCAGACGCTTCACCCTTAATACTATCGGCAGTCGGCTGGTAGCTGGTGATGATAGCAACTTTATCTTTTAAGTGCGTATGGCTAAACATCTCATAGACTTTGCAGGCTTGATAGATACTGCCGCATACGAGCATTGCATTACCTCGACCATCAGCCAGTCGCGGGCGCGTCTCCATGTCATATAAGATATCGTTCTTGATTTGCTCTAGACGAGAGTGACTCGATAACACGCGCTGCATCGTGCCCCATTTCTGTTTTAGCTGAGTTTTGGCGATATTGGATAAGCCGCGAGTTTTGGCATCAAACCATTTATCAATTTTATCAGGTGATAGTAGCTGTTGATCGATATCGCGGGCTTCATAACGCAAATCAAGCACGACGCCATCAGCGACTGCTTCATCGAATTTATAAGTATGGATATAGGGACCAAAGACCTCGATGGATTTTTTCTGATCTTTTTTGAGCAGTGGCGTTCCTGTAAAGCCAATAAACGTCGCATGAGGAAGTAGGGCAGTCATCGCACTGTGTAATTTACCCGATTGCGTACGATGGCATTCATCAACAAAGACATAAATATCCCCTTTAGCGCTAAAGTTTGAAGACAGACTGCTTTTTAGATCTTCTATGAATTCGTCAGTTTGCGCTAAGCTGTCGTCATCCTTTTCATTACTCGCATGACGACCAAATTTATGTACTAATGAGCATAGTAGTGCTGGGTTAGGGTGATTAAGCTGACGGATGAGATCCGCGCCATTCTTGGTACGATATATATTTTCATCAATACCTGAAAACACGCCTTCAATCTGCTCGTCCAACTCTTTGCGGTCAGTAATAACAAGTACGCGGCTGTTTTTAATATTCTCACGAATCCACTTAGCCAGCCATACCATAGTCAGGCTTTTACCTGAGCCTTGAGTGTGCCAGATAATGCCGTTTTTACGTTCTGCAAGGTAGTCTTTGGCGGCTTGCACACCAAAGAATTGATTGTGCCGGCAGGTTTTTTTGACACCCATGTCATAAACGATGAAGTTGTGAATAACATCGAGCAAGCGCTGTTTATTACATAATTGATAAAGGTGACGATCTAATAGCTCATCATGGGCTTCTTGACTTGCCTGTTGCGTCGTGCTGGTAGGCTGAGGACTTGCTTCTTTCCATTCCAAATAGTAGCGCTCTGGGGTTTCTATAGTGCCATAACGCAAACCCTGACTGTCATTACCTGCCATAACCAGCTGCATGGTGGTAAAAAAATTACGGATAAAATCCTTGCTTTGGTTATCTAGGTTCTGCCGTATGCCTTCAGAGACTGAGATGGTAGAGCGCTTTAACTCTAAGACACCAAGGGCGATGCCATTGATGTATAGCACCACATCAGGGCGTTTTTTATGCTCGCCTTTGATCGATACCTCTTCAGCGATAGCAAAGTCGTTTGCCGCAAAGTTGTCCCAGTCAATCAACCAAACGGTTTGGGTATGCTCGCCTGAGCCCTCTTTTTCTTTTATCCCGTACCGTAGTAGTCTATAGACTTCCTTATTGGCATCATAAAGTTTGATACCACTGCCTAGGGCGGCAGCTTTTTCTAAGGTGCTAATCGCACGCGCTATCAGTGGCGCACTGACATCACGAGATTTTAGCCATTGTGCTAGGATATCGCGCTCGATATTTTTATTATCGGCGCGCGCATGCCAGTTACCCAAATAGCGATAGCCGAGCTTGTCTTGAAAAAACTGTACAACACGATTTTGGGTGGTGCGCTCACGTTGGTTGACATTGCTCATCGCTAATAGTCCTTGAGTCTCGGAATGAAAGTTTATCCAACAGTGTTTTTCTCAAATCTTCGGGAGTATTAATCGAAGCCATATTTTTCACGACGTTGATTAAAAGCACTCTCACCACCTTCCAATATATCAGCTGCTAGTCTTTGTACTTTCGGCATATCAATAGCTCCTTGTTGGTCTTGTAAAATGGTTCCTTTATTGTCTTCTACGTTTAGTACACCAATCCATTCTGCATCGCCAAATACTGGAATGTTAGCGTTATGAGTTGCAAATAAGAACTGTCGACTTAATTTAGCTTTACGTAGTTCAGTAACGATACGTTCAGCTATAAAAGCGTTGTCTAAGTTATCTTCTGGTTGATCGAGAATTAATGGGTCTTCATTTTCGAGTAGTAGAAGATGCAAAACAGCTGTGCATTGCTGTCCTGTTGATAAAGACTCAATAGGTCGGAAGATAGCATCTTTTTCACCATGAGCTATATTTAATTCTATGGTCATCGTATCTGGAAAAACTAATTCTTCTAACTCAAGTAATTTGTATTCTGGTAAACGACTCAATGCCCTTACTATAGTGTCTGAGATAGCAAAGCTATCAACTATAGCTGACTCGCCTTGACGAATAGTCGCAGCAAGATTACTAGATGAAAATTCACCATCTAGTACCCATTCAAGTCTCTTTGTCCCAACACCTTCAAGATGACAGTCTAGTAGATAGTCAACTAATACCTGCCGATTAGCTTCAGGACATAAGTTTAAACGCACTTTTTTATTCAGCTTACGATTTAAATGCTTAACAGCACCCCTTATGGCACTAGCACGAGCACTCGTCTGTTGGTTTAGCTCTAGCAAAAGTTTTTTACGTTGATTATAGAGTTCGTCAATTTGTGTTTGAATATTTTGCATTGTGTTTTGTTTCGGACGGACATGTTCGATTTGTCTTAGTAGAGCTTGATATTCAGTTCCGAGTTGTAGTCCTGTCTTACCTTGACTAGCTGGTATTTCCTTAAATGCATTTTCTAGCTGAAGCTCCTCTTTTTTTATCTCTGCTAATAATTTATTTTTTATAGGATACAGGTCACTATTAGCTGTTTCAAATAGCTGTTCTAACTGAGTAACGAACTGGTTTAGAGAGTTGCTAAATATATCTAAAACTTCACGTTGCTGTTTTAGGCTATCCGTATGAGGTAGACCATCCATGTTAACGTCGCTTAAAAACATTGTATCTAGCAAACTATCTTTCAAGTTTAAAATCACTCGTTTGACTCGGTTTAACTCTATATCGACCTTTTCGTTTAACTGCTTTTCTTTTTCTAACTTGGGAACAATTTTTAGTTTTTCATCAATACCCAGTTTCTTAAACTGCTCAGCTTGATCTAATAATTTTGGTAATCGTTCGACTTCGGACTCAATATCTAATTTTTGCAATAATGATCGTTGAATAGCTTCGCGGTTTTCTTTAAGATTAAATGCTACTTTAGTTATAGAATTATCAAAGTCCTCATACTTACCTTCCAAAAAGCGCTTAACAAGTCTGTTTCTATTCTGTTGATTCCGAGTCATCTCATATATTTCATTCTGACCGTATAGCTCAATATTAGGTAATAAATCTTTGGGTTGATAAGGTGAAATATCTCCTGTTGTATTATCAATAATTATTGGTCTATCACCATACTTACGGCTTAGAGTAAATTTACGACCATGCATAGCAGCTGAGCGAACAACCACCTGAACCAAACCCTTCTCACTACCAAGATTGTTTTTAATAATAGCATCATGTTGGATTTGTGCTTCTTTTCCAAAAGGTTCTAGATCAAATACGAACCTAATACATTCTAATAAAGTAGATTTTCCTGTCCCTCTACCACCGATTACAGCATTTAAATGATCTGAAAACTCTATGTCTACTTTATCAAGGTATAGTCACTGCACTACAAAAGAGTTATGTTTTGGATGAATATCATAAAACAATTTAGATAAGTCATTTTCCATCCAACCTTGGCGTAAAAACTTCACTTGAGCCCACTTTTTCTCGATGGGATT
>Ga0208302_100171_pt1 | contig 19537 bp, 15 predicted proteins | sample 29_taG_FD_184103 | JGI IMG/M metagenome (GOLD analysis project Ga0208302, IMG submission 184103) | Marine viral communities from Cariaco Basin, Caribbean Sea - 29_WHOI_OMZ (SPAdes) (version 2) | ecosystem: Environmental > Aquatic > Marine > Oceanic | place: Caribbean Sea: Cariaco Basin... | reverse complement strand
CTCTTTCTGCCTCTGCCAGCTGAGTCATAGACACTAGTGATACCATGCAACCAGTATTTCCTTCTTATGGTATAGACGCTTCTAGGGTTATAGCCAAAGTTCTCTGCTACGGTCGCTATGGGATGACCTTGACTCAGTTGATGCAGCATGAGCAGTCTGATTCGCGCTCTGGCATTGCCTTCTGTTTTAGATAATTGCAGAAAATCGTGGTCTGTGAGCTTATGGTTTCTAGGGGTTTTTTTCGGCATATGATTCTATTATGTTTTTGAGTTGATTATATTGTATATTATTTTGTGGAATTGGTATTACAATCAAACGAGGATTCAAAAGGGCTTGAGCTATAAGTCGCCAAGACAGATGTGGTTTGATTATTATCGTCAAGCTGCGTAACTAAAATTTCCCAAGTTTGGTTCTACGGATTTGACGGCAGGGGTCATTCTTATCATTTACTTGATTATTAAGTGAAGGAGCCAAAAACAACCACCCCTCCACATAGCCTCAGTTCAGTCCATTACTCCTAAAATAAAATGACACAGTAGATGAATACTTGTCCTTATAAGATCTGACAAGCCTCATCAAAGTCTAATCTTGGCAGACGGCTGTATAACTGGTCCTCTTGACCATAACCTATATTGATGAGCAGGTTTGAAGTCCAATTACTGTCTTTAAGAAAAATTTTATCTACCAGTTCATTATTAAATCCAGACATAGGGCCGGTGTCTAAACCCAAGGCTCTACAAGCCAAGATTAGATAAGCCGCTTGCATAGAACTGTTTCTAAACGCCGTTTCTTTTATCAGTTCAGGACTAGATTTAAACCATGATCGGGCATCCGTATGTGGAAATAATTTAGGAAGCTCTTCATAAAACTCATTATCATAAGCGACAATAACGGTGATAGGTGCTGTCATTGTTTTTTCGGTATTACCTGAAGATAGTGCTGGTTCTAAGCGCGCTTTAGCATCATCAGACTTCAGAAATACAAACCGTGCAGGTGAACAGTTAGCCGAGGTAGGCGCCATTTTGACCAAGTGATAGATCTCTTCAAGTAGTGCATCTGGTACGTCTTTTTTTTGCCAAGCATTAAAGGATCTGGCTTTACCAAACAGCTGATCGAGATCTGCTGAAGATAACGATAGGGAGTTAGTCATAACATTTCCTTATTGATATTAAATTTTGGATAAGAATTGAAGAATTTTGCTATTGGTTGAGCAGGTCTCTGTGATTGTGCTGGCATGGCCACCCGTCACCATTAACTCAAACTGTGCATTTTGCATATTATTGGCCAAAGCCAGACCGCGTTGCCAGGGCACCAACACATCATCAAGATTGCTTAAAACTAACGTTTTATTTTTGATATGCTTAGCGTTTATCAGGGGCTGATAAGACTGCAAGGCTTTTAATCTCGTTGAGACGTTTTCAATTGGAGCAAAATTAGCAATAGCTTTATCTTCTTTTTGCGTGAGTGCCTCTATGTTGTCTGAGATCCATATAGGCGGGTATAAAAATATCGCTTGAGCACGTACAAATGCCTCTACACCTGTATCTTGTAGCAAACTGGTTCGCATACGAAAACATTTAATAGTGTGAGGATCTAGGCTTTCCCAACCATTTAAGATGACCAGTTTATTTAACAACTCTGGCGCTTTATAAGCGATTTCCATACCGATAAATCCGCCAAGTGCGTGACCGACGAAATGACAGTTAGAAAGCCCTTCTTGTTTTAAGATTTCAATTAATTGATCCGCTAAATCTTGCATAGAATAGTCATCGGGTAAGAGAACACTATCAGGTGATACCCCCTCTTGTTCATAGCAAATCACATTGTAATGCTCGGTAAAACTCTCAATTTGAGGTAACCAAAAATCAGCATGCCCGCCTAAACCTGAACTAAATACGACCGTTTCTGACGTGTCGTTCTTACAAGGATATTTTTCAACTAACATAGGGTTTCATCCAATTTTAGTAAAATTCAAATTGCGGTAAAAGTATCTAGTAGCTTATAAAATCAAGTTAAATTAAATCTACTAAATCAATTCAACAGTACGCTCATCGCTTTCATCATAGTCATATGCTACGGTTTCTTCGAAATTTTCGACAGTTTCTTGAGACTTAATATATTTAATTAACGCGTCTATGGTGCCGACCTTTAAATTATGAATATCGGCGAATTTCATCAGATCATTTCTACGAGCCATTTCACCATCTTGGTTGATGATTTCTACAATCACCGCAGCAGGCTCCAAGCCAGCCAGTCTCGTTAGGTCACAACCTGCCTCAGTATGCCCAGCCCGCTCTAAAACACCCCCTTCTTTAGCCACTAATGGAAAAATATGACCTGGGGTTACGACGTCATCAAAGGTAACGTCTTGAGATACTGCAGTTCTAATGGTTTGAGCTCTATCTGCCGTTGATATACCGGTACTTACGCCTTTTGCTGCATCAATGGAAACGGTGAAATTTGTACTGTAAGGTGCTTGGTTGTCTTTGCACATGAGAGGTAGTTTTAATTTTTTGCAACGCTCGGAGGTCAAGGTCAAACAAACCAAACCTCTGGCATGTGTAATCATAAAATTAATATCATCAGGTTTGGCCAAACTGGCTGCCATAATCAGGTCACCTTCATTTTCCCGATCCTCATCATCCATGATTATGACCATCTTGCCTGCTTTAATATCTTCAATGATTTCTGGTATTGTATTGATATTCATAAAATCCACCATTTGCATTTATATTTGCTTTTGTATGTTGTTATGTAGAGCCTATTGTCAATTAATCACACGCTCTACATAACGTCCTACGTTTGATACTGCCGTATAGCTACTTCATAGAAATAGTAGTATTTACGCCTTCACTCGCATCTTCATCAAACCAACGTGATATCACCGTTTTAGTCTGTGTATAAAACTGCACCGCTTGCTTACCATAAGGACCTAAGTCACCGAGCTTACTCGCTCTAGACCCTGTAAACGAAAACATAGGTAGTGGTACTGGAATTGGTAAATTAATACCGACTTGTCCAACATCGATATCTTGTTGGAACTTGTGTGCATGGGCGCCAGACTGGGTGAAAATTGCGGTGCCATTACCATTTGGATTGGTATTGATAATCTCAATGGCTTCCTCAAGCGTGTCGGCATACATGATGCATAGGACAGGACCAAAGATCTCTTCGGTATAGCAGCTCATATCAGTGGTTACATGATCTAAGATGGTTGGACCAACAAAGTTACCCTCTTCATAACCTTCCACCTGACAACCACGGCCATCGAGTTTTAGATGCGCCCCTTCGTCTATGCCAGCTTGAATTAAGCGCTCGACGCGGGCTTTGGCTTGCTTAGATATTAGCGGACCTAAGTCTTTGTCATCCTTGCCAGCGGCAACGACTAGCTGTGCTGATTTTTCTACAATCTCATCAACCCACTGTTTAGATTCTCCAACTAATACCACGACAGACAGTGCCATGCATCGCTGACCTGCTGCACCAAATGCTGCGCCTGCTAACTGATTCAGACTTTGTTCTTTATTGGCATCAGGCATGATAACGGCATGGTTTTTCGCACCCATCATACATTGCACACGTTTGCCAGCCTGACCTGCACGGTCATATACGTGCTTGCCCACTGCGGTTGAACCCACAAAAGATATCGCTTTTATGTCAGGGTGATCGCACAGCGCATCCACTGTATCTTTACCACCATGAACGACACTTAATACTCCTTTTGGTATACCTGCTTCAAGGGCCAACTCGACCAACCTCATGGTAACGATTGGATTTTGTTCAGAAGGTTTTAGGATGAATGTGTTGCCTGTAGCGATGGCCATTGGAAACATCCATAGGGGAATCATGGCAGGGAAATTAAAGGGGGTAATACCTGCACAGACGCCTATTGGCTGCTGAACGGTATACATATCAACACTACTAGCGACGTTTTCAATGTAGCCACCTTGTTGCAAGTTACCGATACCTGATGCGTGTTCTACGACCTCAAGACCTCTAAAAACATCGCCTCTAGCATCTGCCAGTGTCTTACCTTGTTCTTCAGTCAGTAGCGCCGCCAGTTCATCCATATGTTCACGTATCAGTTGTTGATACTTTAGAAAAACACGCGCTCTTTTGCTGATGGGTGTGATACGCCAGCTCTTAAAAGCCTCAGCAGCCATTTTGATGGCTTGATCAATTTCCTTAGGTGTTGATTGTGGTACCTTGGCGATAACCTCTTGAGTGGCTGGATTGGTGATATCAATCCATTCTGTGGTAGTCGATTCAGTAAATTCGCCGTTTATCAATTGTTGTACGTTGCGTGGTTCTGTATTCATGACACGATTCCTTAAAGTAATATCAAATAGGTGTTTAAATTTATGTATTGAGCTTCAAGAGCGGCTCTGATGTAACGATTTCTCTCTCAGTGGTCACGCTCATCTCTTTTTGTTTGTTTTTAAAGTTAAAAACGAGATTCATAAGAATGGCTAAAAAAGTAGCGGTACCGATACCACCTAAATCAAAGCCAGCAATGTTTAGTGAATAGTTGCCAGTGCCTAGGATGACTGGAACGGCGGCTACCAACATATTGCCATTCTTACTAAAATCAATTTTTGCATTCATCCAAATACGCGCGCCGGCGATCGTAATCAAACCGAAGACAACGATTGAAGCACCTGTCAAAATGGCTACAGGGATGGTACTGATCAAGGTGCCAAACTTAGGTGATAAGCCCAATAGAATGGCGAAGACACCTGCTATGACAAGGACGACTGTAGAGTAAATTTTGGTCGCTGCCATGACGCCGATGTTTTCTGCATAGGTTGTCATGCCAGTGCCGCCTACCGAAGCCGAAAGCGTGGTACAAAGGCCGTCAGCGAAGAACGCTCTACCCATATAAGGTGAGATACTTTTGCCAGTCATGGCCTCTACTGCTTTGAAATGACCAAGGTTTTCAGCGATCAAGATGATAAAGACGGGTGCGATGACTAATATGGCACTGGTCTCAAAGACAGGAGAATACAATGTTGGCAGACCGAACCAAGCAGCATTCGCAATTGGACTAAAATCGATAGGCTTGCCCATACCCATCACATTCGTTAATAGGAAATAAATAAAATATGCAGCGACTAGTCCTATTAACAGTAGCAAGCGTCTGACCATCCCTCTGGTAAATACGGCGACCGAACAGATACACAACACGGTGACTAACGCCATCCAAGAATCAAAGCTACTGCCGATGACGCTTTGTATGGTGACAGGCGCTAAGTTCAACCCGATAATCATCACAATGGATCCAGTGACCACAGGTGGCATCAAGTTCTCAATCCACCCTGCACCTGTCTTCATCACCAGCAGACCCATCAATGCGTATAAGATCCCGCAGACCAGTGTGCCCCCAAGCGCAATGCCAATATTTGGATTGATACCAGTGCCGCTATAGCCTGTTACTGCTGCGACCGCTCCGATAAATGCAAAGCTCGAGCCCAAATAACTGGGTACGTGACCGCCCGTGATAAGAAAGAAAAGTATCGTACCTATACCAGTAATAAGCATCGTTAAGCTAGGATCAAAGCCCATCAGCAAGGGAGCTAAGATTGTCGCACCGAACATGGCGAATGAGTGCTGTGCGCCTAATACCACACTCTTACCCATCGGCAAATACTCATTGATACCTACCGGTGTCGTTTCTAGGTTTCCAGTGTAGGGACGCCATTTAACAAACCATTTATCCATTTTAAATATCCTTAAAAAGTAGAGGGATGATACTTAGTTCGTGCACTTACTCAATTGATGGTAGCCTCGATTGAAATAGATGAGACTTTCACAATCAGGCTTGTGTTTGATATCCAATACCTCACAAATGAGAATATCGTGAGTTCCTACCGAGCTAATAAGCTTAATCTTGCAATCAAAAGAGATACTGGCATCCTCTAATACAGGCGATCCTGTTGACAGCGTAGACCAGCTGCCTTGCTCAAACCTTTCTTCTAATGCCTTTTTACCGCCGAACACACCGCTTAAATCTTGGTGTTCAAGACCAAGTGTGTTGACGCATAGCACCATATTTTCTTTGAAAAATTTGTATACAGACGCGCTTCGGTTTAAACACACTAATAGGGTTGGCGGTTCGTCAGTGACACTGCACACCGCTGAGGCGGTAAACCCTGCCCGCCCTGCTGGACCTTTAGTGGTAATAATGTTCACGGCAGCAGCTAACTTACTCATCGCATCTCTAAAAGACTGCTGCATGTCGGTCAAGTTTCCTGCCGTAGAGGTGAATGATTCTTTAGACTTATGTTTCATTAATGAGGATTGCGTTGCTTGGCTTTCTTTAATTACTGTATTCATCTGTCATTTCCTTTTAAACAATATTCCGCCACATGTGTAGTCAACTAAAGCGCCCTACTACAGTCCAATGCTAGGGAGTTCAATGTCAGGTAACTTTAAATTCACTAACTGCAGTTTTTAAATAGGCTGTTTTATCCAACGTGTGCTATGGACGCGATTTCAACTAAAGCGTCTGGTTTTACCAATCCACATTGGATACAAAATCTTGCTGGTTTTTCATTGGGGAAGAACTCTGCATAGACTTGATTGACCGCGTCATAATCTGCCCAATCTTTAACAAATATTGAATTAAACGTCACATCATCCATATCGCCACCAGCGGTTTGAATAACGTTTTGAATCGTTGTTAATACATGGCGAGTTTGCGCGGCGGCATCACCCATATGTACGACATTGTTGTTTTCATCAAAGGGCAAAGTGCCTGAGACATAAACGATGTTATCGGCCTTAGTCGCTGGGACATAGGGTGCCAATGGCTTGCTGGTACCTTCAGGTATAATCACTTGTTTAGACATATCTACATTCCTATTTGATTTAAGTATGAAGCGCTTGGTTTAGGCTTCTAAAAAGCCAGATATCGAAAAGATTAAGTATCTAAAAAACACTGCTGCATGCTGGCAACATCAGACACCCAACCAAAAAAGGTTTTTACGTTATAGAGTGTGGCCTCATGAGCTTCTACTGGTCCTGCTTGATAACACGCGTCATCTAACAAAACTCCAAAATACTCAAGGAAGAACCCATCTCGAAGCGTCGATTCAACACAGACGTTGGTCGCGATACCAGTGAACAGTAGATTGCGTATGCCTCGTGACCGCAATACGCTATCGAAGTTGGTGTTCGCAAAGCCGCTATATCGAGGTTTGTCTATAACGATGTCTTGCGGCGCAGGGGTAAGCTCGTCGACCAACTCATAATCCCAGCCGCCTTTTGCTAATAAGGTCCCCTCAAGTTCAGGGTTTTTACGCATGGTTTTTAGGGCATTTGATTTGTGATAATTGGGCGACCCGCTACCACCAGCCTCCACATATTTGTTGTCCCAGCCATTTCTGAAATAGATGACTTGTATGCCAGATTGATGCGCAATATCCACGGCTTGCTTGATTTTATCGATGACGGGTTTGGTTGACGTCACATCAAACCCAGCCAAATCTAGATAACCACCTTGGCTGGCATACGCGTTTTGCATGTCCACGACAATCAATGCGGTTTGCGATGGATCTAACTTGATAGGTTCAGGCAATGACTCTAAAACGGGAGAGGATTGTTTGGTAAAGTCTGCACAAATAGTATTAACCGAATTCATATCCACTCCTTTTATTAGGCTTCGCTCATGGCTTGGCTGGCCACTGGGGTATCAACATTGATACGGCTTTTCATCAGGGGCTGGATTTTTCTGCCAAAATCCTCAACACCTTGCACGAAATCATCAAAGGTCAATAAGACGCCATCCGTACCTTGTACTTCAGCGATTTCGTCTAACATGCTGGCAACATTTTCAAAGGAACCGACCAGCGTACCCATATTGATATTGACTGGTGAAACGCTTGAGGCCATATGACGAATATTGGTATCTTTGCCTGAGGTTTTGTCCTTACCACCTTGCGACTGCAACCAATCAATGGCTTCAAAGTCCGCACCATCATTGTATGATTGCCATTTTTCCTGCGCTTTTTCATCAGTCTCATCTGCAATGACCATAAAGAGGACATAAGTGGGAACATTGCGGCCCGTCTGATCTGTATGTACTTTTAAGCGGTCATTAATACCAGCGTAGGCAGTTGGCGTGTTTAGCCCTTTACCAAAGACAAAGTTATAGTCAGCGTATTTTGCAGAGAACGCCAAGCCTGTATCTGATTGACCCGCACAGATAATCTTCATATCCGCTTGTGGAATAGGCTTCACCTGACAATCATTCATCTGAAAGAACTCACCTTTCAAATCAGATTGGCCTGTCGCCCAAAGATCTCTTAGGATTTGGACATATTCAGATAAATACTCATAGCGCTTACCAAAATAATCGTCGCCTGGCCACATGCCCATCTGTCCGTATTCTGCTTCTTGCCAGCCAGTCACGACATTCAATCCAAAGCGTCCGTTCGAGATACTATCAAGCGTCGATGCCATTCTGGCTACGATTGCGGGCGGCATCACTAACGTTGCTGACGTGGCATATATTTTTATTTTGGACGTGACTGCTGCGAGTCCCGCCATCAAAGTAAAGCTCTCGAGGTTATAATCCCAGAACTCAGTCTCACCGCCGAAACCGCGCAGCTTAATCATTGAGAGCGCAAAATCAAAACCGTAATGCTCGGCACGTTGCACAATTTGCTTATTAAGCTCAAATGTTGGCTTGTACTGCGGCGCGTTTTTTGAGATTAACCAGCCATTGTTACCAATCGGACAAAAAATTCCTATTTCCATGAGGTCACCTATAGATTTCGAGAAGAGAAGAAGAAAACTATAAAAGAAATGAAAATTCTTTTATGTTTTTATTAAAGCAAAACCCATGCCATATAATTTTATTTATATTTATCAATAACTTATATAATTTTTACCCTAAATTTTTTAGACCATATGGTTTAAAAAAATGCATAACAATAGTGCGGACTGTTATAAAACGGTGCGGTTTGTTATAAAATAGTGCAGAAACACTTGAATAAGGAATTTTGATGGTAATTTGAAGAGAGTGAGTGAAATCAGTGGTAAAAAGGACGCTGGTGAGGATTGTCGCTACGATTAGTAATCCATAGACAATAAGGTGTTGATCGCTGCTGAGCGAGCAATATTGGTCAATAAATGGCGCTTGTAATTAATTATTTTGACCATTTTTAAATTGAATCAACGATCATCTAAAATTAGGTTTACACGACTTTATAATGAAGGACATGACAGTGAAAGACAGCGTGCTAAGAGAAGATGCAGAAACGAGTTCAAAAGTACTAAAGAAAAAAGCACATATCATCAAAGCTGCATTGATCGTCTTTTCACAAGAAGGACTAAATGGGGCACGAATGGAGAGGATTGCGGAAGAGGCTGATATTTCTAAATCAAATATATTTTATTACTTCGACAGTAAAGAGGTTCTATATATTGCTGCTTTGGAAGCGGTGCTGAGTGAGTGGTTGTCCCCTTTGAGCAATATTAACGTCAACCAAGATCCAAGAAATGCGCTCAAAACTTATATCGAAGAAAAATATAAGATTTCAAAGAAATCACCTGCAGCATCGAGACTATATGCATTAGAGATTATGCAAGGAGCGCCTCACTTAATGGGGGTGCTGAAGGGGCCTTTAAGATATTTGGTGCGAGAAAAGGTGGCAGTGATTGACGGGTGGATTGCGGACAATAAGATTAAGTCCGTTTCTGCGATCCATTTAATTTTCCATATTTGGGCAGTCACTCAGCACTACTCTGACTTTTCTACGCAAACTGAAGCTATTTGTAATCATAGTTTAAGAAATAAGAAATTCGCTAATGATGCGTTAAACACTAGCATTCAACTTCTTGTAGATAGTTTGATTATATAATTTGATATTGGTGTCGATGTCTTGCATTTCTATACCGCCTTTGCTGTAGTGGCATAAAACAATTTGGATAAGTCGTTTTCCATCCAGCCTTGGCGCAGAAACTTCACCTGAGCCCATTTTTTCTCGATAGGGTTTAGGTCTGGGCTGTACGGCGGCAACCAAAGAATACGATGCCCATGTCTATTAAGTAGCTTTTGAATACGCTTACTCTTATGAAATCTGGCGTTATCCATCACAATCACGCATTTGGTTTTAAGACTTGGGATTAAGGTTTGTTTGCACCAGTTGTAGAATATGCTGCTGTTGACCTCTGCTTTCAATCCCGTAGAAATTAACTTGGGAGATTTTAGTTACGCAGCCTTACGATAAAAATCAAATCGCAAGAACCATGATTGTTTTTCTGATAAAAGATGCGTTTTTATTTTTATTAAGCTACACCCCAAGGGAACCACCTATTTTACCCTTCAAACCTATTAACAGACTACTTAAAGCAGACTGTTAACATGGAACCATCTATAACAGACTTTTGAATTATAGGACTGGTTGCTGTGCTTTTTTTCTATCATTAACCTATACCTTAACTGTAAAATAATTAAATGATAACCCAACCTATCATTAGTCTTGTTTTACATATTAAACGATAGTATTATCCTTAAACGCTAAATTACAAGTCTAAACGATAGGATAATGCTATGACAGTCAGAATTTATGTAAGAGCGAGCACTAAAGACCAAGATGCTAAGAGAGCCTTGTCTGAGTTGATTAGCTTTAGCAAAAGCTATAAAGATGACCATGCTGAGTATGTTGAAAATTACAGTGGTACTAAGTTAGATAGACCAGCGCTTACTAAATTGCTTGATGATGCTAATCAAGACGATATATTGCTTGTTGAGAGTGTAGATAGATTGAGTAGATTATCCCAGGATGACTTTGCTATTTTAAAGCAAAGAATTAAAGACAAAGGGTTAAGGCTAGTAGTAGCAGACCTACCCACTACTCATACAATCAACGTTGGTATGACTGGTGAAATTCTAAACGTAGTAAATAACATGCTCATAGACTTATTAGCTACGATGGCTAAATTAGATAATGACAAGCGTAGAGAGCGGATCAAACAGGGTTTAGCTAGAAGTGGTTATAAACCCTCAGGTAAGAAGCCTAATATAGCAAAGCATAAACGTATCTTAGAATTAGATAGTCAAAACACTATGACAAAAGATGAGATAGCCAAGGCGGTTGGTGTTGGGGTAGCTACCGTTTATCGTGTGTTAAAAGAGAACTAATAGGCTCTTCTCTCTTTATTATCTCTTTTCTTTTTAGGCCATTAAACCTTTCTTCTTTAATGCCAACTAAAATTCCTACTTCTAATTAAAGGTTTTCTTATGCATCCAGTTGACTCTAGCCGTGTGGTTTTTTTCTCTATTCATGATATGGGTGGTACTACTCAGCTCAGAAAAGGTGAGGCTGTCTTAAAGCATCCTATTAAATCGGAGTATACGGATGTCAATGAGGTGATAGAACTCTTTAATATTAAGAAGTACTTTGATGCTGGACTTTTTCTGTCTACTTGGAGTTCTGATGAATTACAGCTCTTTCAAGAGCGTGTGTCTTGCTATGGCCAGGTTATTGGTAGATTCATATCCTGCCTTGATGATACTAATATTGAGAGTTTTTTCAATGCTACCAATCATAATTATATTAGTTCATTTTGGGAACTCTTTAACAGCCAAAATGTGGCTAAACGTGTATCTAATAGTGTCTTTCAAAGAATTTTGTTGCAAGAGCCCTACCTGATAAAGACTGTTTTAACTCACCCTAATGTGGTTAGCAAATATGGCTTAGTCCTAAAAGATTTTCTAATGGCTAATCCTAAGTCTGGTGAAATATTGCTTTTGATTTATGAGATTGATGACCCGTACAACAGAAATAAAATGTTGCTTCCTAAATGCCTCACTATTGAGGATAAAGAGTTTCTGATATCGAACTATCTAAGCTCTAGTGACGTAAACTTAAGCTATGTGAAGATAATAAGGAATCTGAAAAATAGAGGTGACTTTAAGATTTCCGATAAGACTAGGTTGCAAGCTAAACGTCTGTATACAAAAGAAACAGAGCGTTTGCAACAAGGTAATGAGTTGCATAATTATACTTATGGCGTGTCCATAAGTTTTGAAGAAAATATCGCTAATAATAAGCATGGATCCATGGATAATAATGTTCTGTACTATTCTTATAGCTTAGATTACGTTACTAATAACACAGACCTTTATACACTGTTTTCGAATTTTAAATACCTGTTTGAGTATCTGGATCATCAAAATAGAATAAGTCTAGTAAGTAATGAGAAAAATTTAGGCATTTTTGAGAGAATTATGGGCGTTAGCGCACAAAATGAATATAGAGGTGGAATAGCTTTCTCAGTGTCTGAAATGACCTCACAAGCCCAAATAGCTACTTACAGTAAAGTTGTAAATAAATTAGGGACATCATTAGAAGATATAGTCCATTACGTATTTGAGGAATCATTTCGAGAGAAGTACAACTTCGCAGATAACTCCAAATTCTCAATTCCTACAGCAAAAACGTTTCTAGAAAAAGTTAGATTGTTGGCACCGGAGTTTGAGTCAGCTCTAAAGCAGTTCAAAATTTTTGTAGAGGAAGGTCATATTGATTTTGAGCTCTTACAGATATCATCTTCTCCATCTTCGATAGGAGACATTCCCAGCCTTAACGAGGATAAATATATTTATTTAAACAATAACAACAATATATTGCTTCAATGTCTAAACTTATTCTTTTCAGACCAAAGAAGCCTTAATTATGTAGAGCCTTTCAAAGAGAAAGGATACAGTAATTTTTTTGATTTATTAGAAAAAGAAAAGGTAAAGTCTGGTAATTATGAAGAGTATCAACAGCCTGAGCTGAACTATCTTATAGATAATGGTTTTATAATAATTGATGAAAACGACTTTATAATAGTTACAAATCCTATAAGGCTAATCATACTCAGTGACTTGCATGATAACGATGTAGGATCCTACTATCATTATCCGCTTGAATATCGTCAGGAGGCACAAAGAATGGCTGCTGAAGGTATAGTGCAGTTTGAGAAGACACTATTTTCCAAGCCTGAGCAATCATATTTTAATTACTGCTTAAACAAAAGTGAGTTTACTAACGGGCTTGATTTAAGAAATAGCTACTTACATGGAACACAAGCGAGTCATGATGAAACTAATGTTCATGGGAATGCTTATTTTACTTACTTAAAGTTGATATTTTTAGCACTACTAAAAATTGAGGATGATTTAAATATTAATACTTCTATGAAAAGTATGACCACTCCTTACTAAGCTCTAAAACACTATAAAACATAAAAAAGACAGACCTGTAGCAGATAAACTTATTAAGGCTAATAACTTAAATATTAAGTTCAGGCCCCGTATTTACTTCTATAAATTATTTTCTATAGGCGATGCTATACAAACAGTATTATCTCAAAGGTGGTTAAATACTACATGGCTAAAGTCTAGTAGATTATAAATACACAACATATGTTAAAGTACTGATTATCCCTAACACTAGCTAGATAGGAAACGTACTGCCATGGCTGGTATCAACAAACTAGAATTATCCGAAGCTGATATTATCAGCAAATTCATTCTACCTGCCGTTATTGGCTCGGGGTGGGATGACATGACCCAAATTCGCGAAGAGGTTAAGCTTCGTGATGGTAAGGTTATAGTCCGTGGTCAAATGGCAGTACGTAAAACAGTCAAGTCTGCTGACATTGTTTTATATCACAAGCCTAATCTGCCGCTTGCTGTTATCGAGGCCAAAGCTAATAAACACTCTATTGGTAAAGGTATGCAGCAAGCGCTTGATTATGCTGGGCTGCTCGAAGTACCGTTTGTGTTTTCATCAAATGGTGATGGCTTTATTTTTCATGATAAAACCAATACCACTACCCTCGAAACAGAGATTTCACTATCAGACTTCCCAACGCCAGCTGAGCTATGGGATAAGTATTGTCAGTGGAAAGGCTATACGCAAGCTCAGTTGCCTATCATCGTTCAAGACTATCATGATGATGGCAGTGGTAAGTCACCACGCTACTATCAGCTACAAGCCATTAATAAGACCATAGAGGCCATTGCTCGCAGACAGAATCGTATCCTGCTCGTGATGGCAACAGGAACGGGCAAAACCTACACTGCCTTTCAAATCATTTGGCGTCTGTGGAAAGCCAGAGAAAAAAAGCGTATCTTATTTTTAGCAGACCGCAATATTTTGGTCGATCAAACTCGGGTTAATGACTTTCAGCCTTTTGGCACTGCGATGACCAAAATAGAAGGCCGTACCGTTGATCCAGCTTTTGAGATTCATCTTGGCTTATATCAAGCGTTAACAGGTCCAGAAGAGCATCAGAAAGCCTTTAAACAGGTCGCACCAGACTTCTTTGACCTAATCGTCATTGACGAGTGCCACAGAGGCAGTGCTGCTGAAGACAGTGCTTGGCGTGAGATATTAGAGTATTTTAATAGCGCCACACAAGTAGGCTTAACAGCGACACCTAAAGAGACTGACGAGGTCTCTAATTCGTATTATTTCGGGGACCCTGTCTATACCTATACCCTAAAACAGGGTATTGAAGATGGTTTTTTAGCGCCTTATAAAGTGGTTCGAATTGATATCGATGTCGATATGCAAGGCTGGCGTCCAACGAAAGGACAGACAGATAAGCATGGTGAATTGATTGAGGATCGTATCTATAACCAAAAAGATTTTGATCGTACTCTAGTAATTGATGAACGTACTGAGTTGGTAGCACAGACCATCACTAGCTACCTTCAGCGCACTGATCCAATGGCCAAAACCATTGTATTCTGTAATGACATTGATCATGCGGAGCGAATGCGCCGTGCTCTGATTAACTGCAATCCAGAGCAAGTCAAAAAGAACGAAAAGTATGTCATGAAAATTACGGGCGATGATGAGTTAGGCAAAGCGCAGCTTGATAATTTCATCAACCCCAAAAAGCCCTATCCAGTGATAGCGACGACTTCAGAGCTGATGACTACAGGTGTCGATGCCCAAACCTGTAAGCTAATCGTGCTAGATCAAAATATCAAATCGATGACCAAGTTTAAGCAGATTATCGGTCGTGGTACTCGTATCAATGATAAATACGGCAAGCTATGGTTTACGATTCTTGACTTCAAAAAAGCGACTGAGCTATTTGCAGATGAGCGCTTTGATGGTGTTCCTGAACGTATCATGACCGTAACGCCATCGCAGATTAATGAAGGCAGCGATGAGCTTGACGAAGTGGTAGATGGAGAGTCAGACGCAGATCTAGATATTGTCAATGGCACTGACCCAGCCTATACAACCCAGAGTGATGATAGGGGCTTTGATTTAGGGGCTGGTATGGGTGATGACATAGGTGTTAGTGAGCCAGCTAAAAAATACCATGTGAAAGGCGTATCTGTAAAAGTAATGGCTCAGCGTATCCAGTACTATGATACTGATGGTAAACTGGTCACCGAATCCTTTCAGGACTATACTCGCAAAACCTTCAGCAAGCAGTTTGCTAGTTTGGATGAGTTTATAAAGCGTTGGAACGCTACTGAGCGTAAACAAACCATTATTGATGAGCTGGCAAACGCTGGTATTATTTGGGAAGCCTTACAAGAAGAGATCGGCTCGGATATGGATCCTTTCGACCTGATTTGCCATGTGGTCTACGACCAGCCACCTTTGACACGTCGTGAACGTGCGAATGAAGTCAAAAAGCGCAATTACTTTACCAAGTATTCAGAAACTGCTCAAAAAGTACTTAACGCTTTGCTCGATAAATATGCTGATGCAGGTGTAGAAGAAATCGAAAGCTTGAACGTGCTCAAAGTAAAACCACTTGATCAGTTAGGTAGTCCGATGGAAATTGTCAGAGAAGGCTTTGGTAGCAAAAAAGACTATCAGCAAGCCATTAGTGATCTCGAAGATGAAATATATTGGACACCACCGCCTAAGCAAGCTTAAGCAACTAGAAAGAATTAGCTACGATCTACATATCTAAGCCTCTTATTGAGGCTTGTTTTATTCCTATCGTTTATTAAAAAGAGAAACCACATGTCAATCAGTTCCGTTATCAAGTCTATTCAAGATATCATGCGCCAAGATGCTGGTGTTGATGGTGATGCCCAACGTCTAAGCCAATTGTCATGGTTATTGTTTCTCAAGATATTTGATGCACAAGAAGAAGCGCTTGAGTTTGAACAAGAAAACTATAAGACCCCCATCCCTGAGAAATACCTTTGGCGTAATTGGGCGGCTGATCCCGAAGGTATCACTGGTGATGAGTTACTAGATTTCGTCAACGATGAAATATTCGTTGAGCTAAAAAACCTTACCGCGCCAGTAGATACTAACCCACGTGGCTTTGTCGTGCGTCAAGGTTTGAGCGATGCTTACAACTACATGAAGAACGGCACGCTACTACGCCAAGTAATCAATAAGCTTAACGAAGTGGACTTTAACCGTTCAGATGAGCGTCATCTGTTTGGTGATATCTATGAGCAACTGCTGCGTGATTTACAGAGTGCGGGTAATGCAGGTGAATTTTATACGCCGCGTGCAGTGACACGCTTTATCGTTGACCGTGTCGATCCAAAGCTGGGCGAGCGCATTATGGATCCAGCCTGTGGTACAGGTGGATTTTTGGCTTGCTCATTTGATCATGTCAAAAACAACTATGTCGAAACTGCCGAAGATCATCAGATACTACAAAAACAAATCTTAGGTGTTGAAAAGAAACAACTGCCACATTTGCTTTGTACGACCAATATGATGCTGCATGGTATCGAAGTACCTGTACAGATACGCCACGATAACACCCTAAATAAGCCGCTGTCGAGCTGGGATAGTGATATCGATGTCATCGTAACCAACCCGCCTTTTGGTGGCACTGAAGAGCACGGTATCGAAAAGAATTTCCCTGCTGAGTTTCAAACGCGCGAAACGGCAGACTTGTTTTTACAATTAATCATCGAGGTCTTAGCAGAAAAAGGTCGCGCCGCCGTCGTATTGCCTGACGGTACTTTGTTTGGTGAAGGGGTAAAAACCAAGCTAAAGAAAATGCTGACAGAAGAATGTAATCTGCATACCATCGTACGTTTACCAAACGGTGTATTTAACCCTTATACAGGGATTAAGACCAATATTCTCTTCTTTACCAAAGGACAGCCAACCAAAGATATTTGGTTTTATGAGCATCCTTATCCTGAAGGCGTCAAAAACTATAGCAAAACCAAACCAATGAAGTTTGAAGAGTTTCAAACCGAGATTGATTGGTGGGGTGATGAATCTGATGGTTTTGCCAGTCGTGTCGAAAACAATCACGCTTGGAAGGTCAGCATTGAAGAGATCATCGGGCGTAATTATAACCTTGATATCTCAAACCCTTACCAAGGTGAAGTCATTGATTATGACCCTAATAAGCTACTGGCTGACTATGCAAAGCAACAACAGAGCATCGATACTTTACGCAGCCAATTAAAAGATGTGCTAGGCGCTGCGCTGTCTGCTAATACGACAGAGGGCAACTAGTTATGAACGTAGAAATGAGTAAAGACATACACAAGCCAGAGCAGTTAATCACTGAACACATCGATATCTGGACCAGCGCTATATTGGCTAAATCGACTAGTGGGCGTGGTAGCAGTAAAAAGTATGAGCTATATGGTATTACTAAATTACGCGGTTTAATCTTTGATTTAGCTGTACGAGGCAAGCTTGTTCCACAAGATTTAGATGATGAGCCTGCGTCAAAATTGATAGAACGAGTAGTTACACGTAAGTTTTCTGAAATTACTGAAAATGAGAAGATATTTACATTACCTTTAGGATGGAGTTGGATAAAACTGGAAGATATTGCGGAGATTAATGGTGGTTTCGCATTTAAAAGTTCTGACTATACCAGTGATGGTATAAGAGTTATCCGTATATCAGACTTCAATGAAATGGGTTTTAAAAGTGATAAAGTAGTGCGCTATCCATATTCTCTAGATTTAGAGAGGTATAGGCTCGAAGAAAATAATATACTAATGGCTATGACTGGCGGAACAGTGGGAAAAAGCTTATTAGTTCAGGCACTTCCAGAGCCAATGATAGTGAATCAACGTGTTGCAACGATAAAACTAATACAGGGTATAAATTCAACATATATAAACAGCTTGATACGTTCGGAACTAATACAGTCAGTCATTAATGAGGCTAAAAACTCTACTAATGACAACATTTCAATGAAAAGTATCAAGAATTTTCTGATTCCCTTACCACCATTCGCAGAACAAAAACGTATCGTCGCTAAAGTCGATGAACTGATGCTGCTATGTGATCAGCTAGAGCAGCAGACTGAAACCAGTATCGACGCTCACGCGACGCTTGTAGAAGTATTATTATCCACGTTGACAGATAGTGCGGACGCTGATGAGCTAGCACAAAATTGGGCAAGAATAGCTGAGCATTTTGATAGCCTATTTACTACCGAGCAAAGCATCAAATCTCTAAAGCAAACTGTATTGCAATTGGCGGTGATGGGTAAGTTAGTTCCACAAAACCCAGACGATGAACCTGCTTCGGTGTTGTTAGAACGTATAAATGAAGTTAAGTCTAAATTAGTGAAAGAAGAAGGTTTAAGAACTTCGGCATCTAAAGAGCTAAATGCCGATGATAAATACCTTACTCAGCCGCATGGTTGGGAATGGATGCGTTTAGGTAATCTTGCAAAGTTTATTGATTATCGTGGCAAAACTCCAACAAAAATAGAAAATGGAGTCAGATTAATTACTGCAAAAAATATACGCTACGGTTATGTTGATTTAAAACCAGAAGAGTTTATATCGGAAGATGAGTACACCAGTTGGATGACAAGAGGATTTCCAAAACAAGGAGATACTTTATTCACTCCAGAAGCTCCACTTGGAAATGCTGCCAATATAGATATAAAAGGAAAATTTGCATTGGCTCAACGAGCTATTTGTTTCCAATGGCATATTTCTGAAATTAGTGATTTTTTGCTATTACAAATATTAGCTCAACCTTTTCAACTACAGTTAATAGATAACGCAACAGGTATGACTGCTACAGGTATAAAAGCCTCAAAGCTCAAGGAAATACCTATGATAATTCCTCCTCTAGCTGAACAGCATCGCATCGTTACCAAAGTTGATGAGCTAATGGCTATTTGTGACCAACTAAAAGCGAGGCTACAGCAATCTCAAGAGACGCAAGTTCAGCTTACTGATGCACTAATTGATAAAGCTTTAGGATGAGTTTTAATGTTGGAGCAATCACGTTTTATATGCCTTAGTACAACTAAAATAAATAAACAAGACCTTCTATTAGTAGTGATATTTTAAAATCAGGTATAATAACCTTGTATGTATAATCCATATTGTGCAGAATTAAAAGTGCACAATGCTATTATAACTGTTAAGGCTATATTATTAGGCGTCTTGTGCATAAATTAGGGGTTATAATATTTTTAGGGGTGCCATTCAACATTGCCAGCTACTCCTTATTAACCCATATGATTGCTCAAGTCTGCGACTTAGAGGTGGGTGAATTTATTTGGACCGGTGGTGATTGTCACTTGTATCAAAATCATATTG
>Ga0208302_100169_pt1 | contig 19640 bp, 19 predicted proteins | sample 29_taG_FD_184103 | JGI IMG/M metagenome (GOLD analysis project Ga0208302, IMG submission 184103) | Marine viral communities from Cariaco Basin, Caribbean Sea - 29_WHOI_OMZ (SPAdes) (version 2) | ecosystem: Environmental > Aquatic > Marine > Oceanic | place: Caribbean Sea: Cariaco Basin... | reverse complement strand
TAGACTTAATAATTAGTGCTCATTGATAATAACAAGATATTACTATCATTTAATAATATAAAAAAGTCTAATGATAGATAGATTATCATTTAAAGGTTTTATGTTTTGGGTATAGGCTAATGATAGGAAAAAAGCACAGCAGCCAGTCTTATAATTCAAAAGTCTGTTATAGATGGTTCCATGCTAACAGTCTGCTTTAAGTAGTCTGTTAATAGGTTTGAAAGGTAAAATAACTGGTTTCCTTGGGGTATACCGATATTAAATTGGTACAACCATATAGTAGATTCAATTTAAAAATGTTATAGCGCTACTGGTATGAATTTCCTTGCGTGCTGTATACACAGAGGCTGCGAAAAATTCATACCAGTAGCGCGTTGGAACTTATGACAGTTTTGTTTTGAACTGACTGTATAAATTTTGATCGTTTTCTTGTTTTTCTAAACAAAAAAATAGGAAGTAAAAAAAATCAATAAAATCAATATATTAAAAAATAAATAAAAATTAATAGTGCTTCTGCCCCTTGATTAGCATACAATTGTATTTTCTGTATTATAAAACAACGAAGTTAACTTGAGAGGCTCTATAATGCAAGTTGTCAAAAAGCAAGTTTCTATGAAAACTCCTAACTCCCCTGTGTTAAATAGTGCTGTCCTTGAGAGGCTTATCAAAGAAGTGAAGCAGGTAAACTCAGTGCATGGCAGTTACGATCGAGTCCACAATCGTCATAATCGATAGTTAGCGTATTTTGAATAAACTCGATACTATTCTAATTAAGGTAGCAAGCCGATGTAATCTCGACTGTAGCTACTGCTATGTTTATAACGGTCAAGACACTAGTTGGATAAACCAACCTAAACGTATAAGTACAGAAATAGTTAATAACCTATGCAGAGAGTTAAGTATAGTATCGAACCGTCAACCAGAAGGTTTTGCTATTGTTTTGCACGGTGGGGAGCCATTTCTGTTAGGAGAGGTAAAGATTTCTAATCTTTTAGCCTGTCTTAGAAACGTATTACCTGATCATGAGAAATACCCTATAGCTATACAAACAAATGCAACGTTATTGAATAATAAGATACTTGATATTTGTTATAAGTATCGAGTATCTGTCTCAGCTAGTGTGGACGGAATCAGAAAAGCGAATGACATAGGTAGGTTTACTCATGATGGTAAAAGCTCGTTTGACAAGACAGTAGATGGAATTAAGCTATTAGCGTCACATGATCAAAGTGATTTTTTATTCTCAGGGACTTTATCAGTAATACAACCTACAACGAATCCTATTGATAATTACAACTATTTGAAGAGCTTAGGAAGTAAAAGTATTGACATCCTTCTTCAGGACGGTAACCATACTTATCTTCCAGCAGGAAAAGCGAGTTTTAATAGTACTGAATATGGTGCTTGGTTGGTAGAGCTATTCCAATATTATGTCAATGATCCCAATCCAGTACCTATAAGATTTTTTGATGATATTATTAAAATAGCTTTAGGTGACCATCCAGAAAAAGAAGGTAAAGGCGAACAAGGATTTGGTATAATTGTCATTGAAACAGATGGTGAAATAAGAAAAAATGATACTTTAAGGGCAACATTTGAAGGCGTTGACTACTTTGAAGGAAGGCCTAATATAAAGAGTGAGTACTCCTTGCTTAATGTCCTGAAGTCAAAAGAATTTGCAGCAGCCTCTAATGTCCAATACCCTACTTCTAAAGAATGCCAAACATGCGAAATAGGCCATATATGTGGTGGTGGCATGCCACTATCAAGATGGAGCCAAGAGAAAGGGTTTGATAATCCATCCATATATTGTAAAGACCACAAGCTATATATTGGTAAGATTTTAGATATTCTAGGAAGGTATGCTTTATGATTTATTTGCCTGAAGGAATTACTTTAGAAAAAAATCCTTATAAACATTTTTTTTCAGAATATATTGTAGATGACAGCCTGCGTCAACAAATTACAAATTGGTTAAGAACAAGCGCTCCATGGAAACTAGTTGAAGCAGACTTTTATACGCAGTTTGAATTTAGCTTAAAGCATACCGTCTTACCCTATTTCATGGACTTTCTAGTTAAAGAGAGCTATTTAAGCTATCTAAGAAAATACATGGAATCTATGTACGAAACTAAGTTGTTGAGCAAGTTTGATGTAGTTGGGCATTTATTAACTGAAGGACATATCATAAAAATACACAATGACTATATCCATGAAACTACTAGTCAAGATCGTGAAAGTCATCGATTACTTATGCATTTTAATGAAAATTGGGATGTAGAGAATGGTGGGTTATGTATGGTGTTTGCAGATTCTGATTCCTCGAGTGTCTCAAATATAGTTATACCCAATGAAAAGCTCCTAAACAGCTTTGAGATATCACAAAACTCTTATCATGCTGTAAGCCAAGTTAATTCAGGAAATCGTATAACATTGATATTTACCTTTTACTCTGAAGACAAACCTAATGTTTGAGTATTTTCCTAGAAATACCTGGTCTAAAAAAGATGTAAAAAATCTTGTGAAGGATTCTCAAGTTTATCCAACATATAGCACTATAAACCATCTGATAAACTGCTACTCCAATGATATAAAAACTACTATTGATACAGGAGATTCAATATTACAGAGGCTACCCTCTGAATTATCTATTATATGGGAAGATAACGGTTTAGCTTTAGACTATACGTACAATCCAGATATAGCTTCAAAACAATTAAATATGGCTTTGCAATATATTGAGGATTTTGATCCAACTTCGCTTTTCAATTCCGTCAAAATTTTAGTGAAGTCTATACATCTTCTAGAAACAAAGGATATTTATACTGATATTAGTTACACCGATCCTGACTTGCCTTTTACAATATTTATAAATCTACCTCTTTACGAGCATGAAAACTGGCTAGAAAGAATAGTTGAAAACGTAATTCATGAGACAATGCATCTACAGCTTTCTTTGATTGAGAAAAAACATAAACTATATTTAAATAACTGTCATAAAACTTACTCACCATGGAAAGATGAGCTTAGAGATAGTAAAGGTTTACTGCATGCCCTGTATGTCTTCGCAAACTTACAATTTTTTTGGCAAAGAGTCTATAATAAGAAAAAATGTATGTTTGCTGCTGCAAGGATAAAAGACATTGAGACAAAAAAACGGCTCATTAATTACAAATTGATTGAACCGCTTTATACTCAAAAAGGCGTAAAGCTACTTAGATCATGTCTCATACTCGAATAGATATAAACTTCGTTGAGAGCCTACCACTAACCTTCTAGAACACTATGCTCCGTCTATTCTAAGAGAATAGCCCTCAAATTAGAGTCATGTAACCCAGCTGCTATTAGCAGCTGGGTTTTTTTAAGTATTCATACCCTCATAATCGGTAACCAACTCAATAAACCTCGTCTCAAGCACACCAATCGCCTCATCATCCACGATTAACCCCTCATCTATCTGGCGCTGTACCCATACATGAAGCGCCTCATCATTATAGAAAATCGGATTCACGTCCAATATTTTGGCCAGCTGTGAGCCTTGCTGTATTTGTAAGTTTTGAATCAGTTGCTTGGTTAAAACCTTCACTTTGTGATCAAACCAAGATGATGTTGTTGGTTGCTGCGCTGACGTATACATAATAACCTCCTGTAGGCTAATTAGATTTCTTAATGAACTAAATGTTTTGCTACAGGTAAAATTATACACGCATTTTGACTCATTGCAAGATAAAATAACCTACAGTAGGTTATTTTGTATTTTTAGAAGTTATATTTCTGGATTGTCAACAAGCTCATATAGGTCGCCTACCTCAATTTCAAAATAGCGGCATAGCTTTTCAATCACTTCTAAATCTACTCGAGTGGCTTCTTCATGGTACATACGCGTGATTGTGCCTCTGTTAATAGAGGTGTCTCTTGCAACATCTGCAATTTTAAGGCGCTTTTCACCCATTATCGTTGATAAATGACACTTAACCATTACCCTCTCCTATTTCAAATATAGTGCTATTAGCATACAAATTATTCGCTAAACACGCATAGCGCTATTAAGCAGTGCATTTTACTACGTGTCATATCGGTTTAATAGTAAGACCTATCCAATACTAATAAGCTCAATGCTTTCAGTTGTGCTTACTAGCCTTTTGCGATAATATACTTATATGAGTACATACTCATTTGAGTGTATGAATATATAATCATTATAAGGCCTTTACCATGAAAGTAATCGCAGTACTGAACCAAAAAGGCGGCAGCGGCAAGACCACGATAGCCACGCATTTGGCACGTGGGCTACAACTTCAGGGTCATAGTGTGCTACTCGTTGATAGTGATCAGCAAGGCAGTGCTCGCGATTGGAGAGCTGTTGATGAAGACAATCCTGTTCCTGTTATCGGCCTTGATAGACCAACGCTTGATAAGGACTTAAAAAATGTTTCTGATAAAGAGTTCATCGTAATTGATGGCTCACCGCAAGCGACCAATCTGGCACTATCTGCCATAAAAGCCGCTGACTTTGTGTTGATACCTGTACAGCCAAGCCCCTATGATGTGTGGGCGACCAGTGATTTGGTTGATTTGGTGCAGCAGCGCATCGAGATGACCGATGGTAAGCTCAAAGCCGCCTTTGTGGTCTCTCGCGCGATCCAAAACACTAACATCGGCAAAGAAGTTGCCGCAGTGCTACAAGATTATAATCTGCCCGTTCTTGATGCCAGAATTGTGCAGCGCGTCAGCTATCCAAATAGCGCTTCGGTGGGTAAAACGGTATTTGAGACAGAATCTGCTAAGAGCAATGCCGTGACTGAGATCACGCAACTGGTTAACGAGGTTAAAACGTTTTTTGATGAGGAAGTAGAGTTATGAAAGCTGGCCGCCCAAGTAAAGATAAAAAAGACGCGCTTGAGTTGTCTGACGTCACTGATAAGCCTAAAAAGAGCACACGAGTCAATTTCAATCTTGATGAAGATACCTACTTTGAGCTTAAACAATACGTCCTTGATAATCGCACAACCGTCACTAAGCTACTCACTGAGATGATTGAGTCACGGCTGAATGAGCGTTAATGTCCATCCATAGCGTTGATTTTTAATAATTTATTGTAGGTATATATACACCTATACACCTATACACCTATACACCTATACACCTATACACCTATACACCTATACACCTATACACCTATACACCTATACACCTATACACCTATACACCTATACACCTATACACCTAACGATGTTAATTTAGGATAATCATGAGTCAATCACAACAGCTTCAACAGCTAAAAAAGCAGCTTTGGAATATTGCCAACGACCTACGCGGTAAGATGGGTGCAGATGAGTTTCGGGACTACATATTAGGGTTTATTTTTTATAAATACTTATCTGATAAATTCATCCGCTTTGCCAATAACATCTTGGCTGAAGAAGGCGAAGGCTTCGATAACTTTGCAAATTTTGACATCAGCAATCCTGATCATCTTGACTATATTAAGGAAGTCAAAGAAAACGCCATTGATGAGATTGGCTACGCGCTGTCGCCCAATCAGCTATTTCATCAACTGGCCAAACGCGGCAAACAAGACCAGGCATTCATCCTTGATGATTTGGCTGATACGCTAAAGGCCATCGAGCAGGGCACATTAGGCACAGACTCAGAAGAAGATTTTGCTAACCTATTTGAAGACATAGATCTTACCTCAACCAAGCTTGGCAACAGCCCTGATGACCGCAATGAGCTGATCGTCAAAGTACTAAGCCACCTAGATGCCATTGATTTTGATCTTAGTAACACCGAAAGCGATGTACTAGGTGATGCTTATGAGTATCTGATCGGTGAGTTTGCCAGTGGCGCAGGCAAAAAAGCGGGAGAGTTTTACACGCCGCAGATGGTATCCACGTTACTTGCCAAAATCGTCACCAGCGGTAAGGACACCATAAGCTCAGTCTATGACCCTACGTGTGGCTCGGGTTCTTTGCTGCTGCGCGTCAAGCGTGAGGCGAATGACGTAGATAGAATCTACGGTCAAGAGATGAACCGCACCACCTATAACCTAGCACGCATGAACATGATTTTGCATGACGTGAACTTTACCAAGTTTGATATCAAGCAAGAAGACACGCTCAAGCGTCCGCAGCACGTCGGAATGCGCTTTGATGCCATTGTGGCCAATCCGCCTTTCTCTGCGAAGTGGTCTGCTGATCCCTTGCTGCTTCAAGATGAGCGCTTCTCAGACTATGGCAAACTTGCGCCCAAGACCAAAGCCGACATGGCATTCGTCCAGCACATGCTGCATCACTTAGACGATAACGGCACAATGGCAGTGGTATTGCCGCATGGCGTCCTGTTTCGCGGTTCAAGTGAGGGCGATATTCGTAAATACATCATCAAAAACCTCAACGCCTTAGACGCAGTGATTGGACTGCCTGCCAATATCTTCTATGGCACCAGTATTCCGACCTCTGTTTTAGTCTTCAAAAAGAACCGTAAGCATGATAAAGACGTCTTCTTTATCGATGCCAGTGACTGCTTTGATAAACAAAAAAATCAAAACATGCTACTGCCGGAGCATATCGATACCATCATCAAGACCTATCAAGCCCGTGAAAACGTCGATAAATTCGCCCATGTCGCCTCTTTAAAGGACATTCATGATAATGACTATAATCTCAACATTCCGCGCTACGTAGACACGTTTGAGGCTGAGCCTGACGTGGATCTCGCAGCCGTTGCCAAAGCGCTGCAAGATTTGGAAAAAAAGAGCCAAGAAACGGACGCTACCATCAACGGTTTTTGTGAAGAGCTGGGCATTGATTCGCCCTTTAAGGTAGGGTCATGAGCACCGTAGACAGTCAAATCCAGCTATATCAAGTAGACAACCAAGTCAGCCTTGAAGTGAATGTTGAGCAAGACACGGTATGGCTAAGCCAAGCCCAAATGAGTGATCTGTTTGGCCGTGATGTTTCAGTGATTTCACGCCATATCAATAACGCGATTGGTGATGAAGAGGTGGATCCAAAAAGCAATTTGCAAAAAGTGCAAATTGCTTTTTCTGACAAACCCGTAACCTTATATGATTTGGACGTCATTATCAGCGTGGGTTATCGCATCAAATCCAAGCAAGGCGTGATGTTTCGCAAATGGGCGACGCGCATCTTAAAAGAGCATCTCATCCAAGGCTTTAGCATCAATCAACAGCGTTTGCAGCAAAACACCGCTGAGCTTGAGCAAGCCATCGCCTTAATCAAAAAAACGGCTCAATCTGAGCAGCATAGCAAAGACAGCGCGCTGGGGTTGGTCGAGATCATCAGCCGCTACACCCAAACTTTTTTATGGTTGCAGCGCTACGATGAGGGTTTGTTGCATGAGCCTGTGGGGCAACCAGGCGGCGAGGTTTTAGACGCACCAAGTGCCATGCAGGCACTGAATCAGCTCAAATCAAACCTGATGGATAAAAAAGAGGCCACAGACCTATTTGCTAAGCCTCGCGGTGATGGATTGGCTGCCATATTGGGTAATATTCAACAAACGGCGTTTGGTGAGGAAGTTTACCCCAGTATCGAATCCAAGGCGGCGCATCTGTTATATTTTGTCGTCAAAAACCATCCTTTTGCTGATGGTAACAAGCGCAGTGCAGCATTTTTGTTCGTTGATTTTTTATATCGTAACAACCGCTTATTCAATGATGAGGGTACTGCCATCATCAATGATACGGGGCTTGCAGCGCTCACACTGCTGATCGCTGAATCAGACCCCACTCAAAAAGAAGTGCTCATCCGTCTGGTGATGAATCTACTGGTGATACAAGATAAGGATGTAATGTGATGGCAACGCCAAAATTGCGGTTTAAAGAGTTTGATGGGTATTTAGAAAAAAACAACCTGATTAATTTAACTCTATGGGCTTCTGGTGGTACTCCCTCAAAAAAAAACAAAGATTACTGGATGGGTGATATACCACTTATTAGTGGCGCGTCTATGCATACAAGGAAAATATGCGAATCAGAATTTAATATTACTGATTTAGGACTCAAAAAAGGGTCAAAGTTAGCCCCAAAAAACTCAATACTTATTCTAGTTCGTGGGAGCATGCTGTTTAAAAAAATACCGATGGGGATGGCTTTAAAAGACGTAGCCTTCAATCAAGATGTTAAATCTATTATTACTAAAGAAGATTTGAACGAATATTATTTTTTTCAATGGTTGCTATCTCAAGAAAACATTATCCAAAATAAAGTTACATCAACAGGTATTGGGGCAGGTAAGCTAGATACTTCTGAACTACAGAATTTAGAAATCTATTATCCTGCTAAAGAAGAACAAACCAAAATCGCCACATTTCTATCCGCTGTCGATACTAAGATCGACGAGCTGACCCAAAAGCATGAACTGCTTACCGAGTACAAAAAAGGCATGATGCAGCAGCTTTTTAGCCAAAAACTGCGCTTTAAAGCCGACGATGGTAGTGATTTTGAGGATTGGGAAGAAAGTTTGATTGGCAACGTTTTCACGAACAAATCAGAAAGCTTTAATCCTAAAGTAGAAAATAATCTACCTTGCATTGAACTTGAACACTTATCGCAAGGTACAGGGACAATACTAGGCACTACTGACAGTAAAAATCAAAAAAGCACGAAAAACGTATTTGAAAGATCTAATGTTTTGTATGGAAAATTACGTCCATATTTAAATAAATTTGCCCAGCCTGACTTTAAGGGTGTCTGCTCTACTGAGATTTGGGTTCTTACAGGTATAGAGATATCTAATAATTACCTATATCAATATATACAAAGCGAAGGTTTTTCAGAGCTTACGAGTATTCAGTCTGGTTCAAAGATGCCACGCGCTGATTGGAAAACCGTAGCAAGCGCTGTTATGTCATATCCTTGCTGCGAAGAACAAACTAAAATTGCCAACTTCCTAACCGCTATTGACCAAAAAATTGATAACGTTGCCGAGCAAATCGACCACGCCAAAACGTGGAAAAAAGGCTTATTACAGCAGATGTTTGTATAAGGTATAACATGACTGAGCAAAGTGAGTACCAACTCGAAGACAGCCTAATGACGCAAATGCAGGATTTGGGTTATGAGCGCGTTACCATTACCACCGAGGCGGCACTCCTTGCCAACCTAAAGACGCAAATCGTCCGCGCCAATCAGCTGGATCAGCCATTATCTGATGATGAGTGGAAGCAAGTTATCAGTCATCTTGGCAGTGGCAGCGCCTTTGAGCGTGCCAAAAAGCTGCGCGATAAGTTCAACGTCAAATTCGATGATGGCAGCTCACGCCATATTCAGTTTTTTTGGCCAAACGCTGATGACAACATTTGGCAGCTGAGCAATCAGATTATGGTTGACCACAGCAGCCAAAACGGGCGCACCAGTCGCTTTGACGTCACCATCTTGGTTAACGGCTTGCCCCTAGTGCAAATCGAGCTTAAGCGCCGTGGCGGCATCGAGATTGCCGAGGCATTCCATCAGACCATGCGTTACTCAAAAGCCGCCTACAAGGCAGGACATGGCTTATTTGAGTTCGTTCAGCTGTTCGTCATCAGTAATGGCGCAAACACGCGCTACTATGCCAAAGGCACTCAGCACTTTAATTTTACCTTTCCCTGGGCGGACAGCGACAACAAACCGATCAATGAAATCGTTGATTTTGCTGAGGTGTTTTTAACCCCTACGCATTTAACCGAGATGATCGCTCAGTTTGTCGTGCTCTATGAGTACTCCAAGACCATGATGGTGCTCAGACCCTATCAAGTCCATGCCACCAAGCGCTTAATTGAGCGCGCCACCGCCTCAGACAAAAACGGTTATATTTGGCATACCACAGGATCAGGCAAAACGCTGACCTCATTTAAAGCCAGTCAAATCATCATGGGGCTACCCGATGTCGAAAAGGTGGTGTTTGTTGTCGATAGAAATGATTTGGACACCCAAACCGCCAATGAGTTCAACGCCTTTAAAGACGGCAGCGTAGACAGTACCACCAACACCAAAAACTTAGTCAAGCAGCTCGGCGAGACCCACGACAAGCTGATCGTCACCACCATTCAAAAGCTCAACCGCGCTATCAAATCAGAGCGCCATCAAGAAAAAATCCGCTACTTACAAGACAAAAAAGTCGTCTTTATCTTTGATGAATGTCACCGCAGCCAATTTGGTGAAACGCACCGAAACATCAAACGCTTTTTTCAACAATCGCAGATGTTCGGTTTTACAGGCACACCCATATTGATTGACAACGCTCACAACAAAGCTGGGCTTAAGCTCACTACCGCCTACCTATTTGATGAGTGCTTGCACCGCTACACCATCGTGGATGCCATTCGTGACAGAAACGTGCTGCCCTTTCAGATTGACTATGTGGGTAAATTCACCAAAAACGACAGTGCTGCCGATGAAAAAGTCACCGCCATTGACACTCAAGAGGTCTATAACGACCCTAAACGCATTGATGATATCGCTCGCTATATCATCGAAAAGCATGACACCAAGACCAAACGCCGCGAGTTTAACGCCATATTTTGCGTCAGCTCCGTTGATATACTCACGCAGTACTACGACGCTTTTGAGCGTATTCAAGCGCAAAAGCAAGCCGATGACCCTACATTCAAGCCACTCACCATTGCTACGATATTTTCTTATGCGGCCAACGAAGCGACCGATGCCAGTTTCGAAGACAATGGGCTCATTGCAGAGTCCAGCTTTGAAACCCCTGCCCAAATTGATGAGAGCAGCCGCGACAAGTTAGATCGCTACATTGGCCAATACAATCATACATTCGCTACAAACTTTGATTCAGGCAAGAACTACTACCCTTACTATCGTGATATTGCCACCAAAGTAAAGCAGCGCAAGATCGATATTCTGATCGTCGTGAACATGTTTCTGACAGGATTCGACGCCAAAACCTTAAATACGCTATACGTGGATAAGAACCTAAAGTACCACGGTCTGGTACAAGCCTTCTCACGCACCAACCGTATCTATAACGATAAAAAGCCCTTTGGTAATATCGTCTGCTTTCGTAACCTAAAGCAAAACACCGACGACGCTCTAGCCCTATTTGCCAACAAGCAAGCGAAAGATATCGCCGTCATTCCTGAAATGCATGAGCTACGAAAGCACTACGATCAAGCTGCCAAGAATCTCTTAGACATCTGCGCTGATTATAAGGCCGTTGATACACTAGAGACTGAAGATGAGCAGTTAGCATTTATCAAAGCCTTTCGTGAAGTGATGCGCTATAACGAGCAGTTAGGTACCTTCGTAGACTACGACCAGGCTGATACAGATCTGAATAAAGAAGACTTCGCCAATTTTGCCAGTAAATATATAGACCTATACCGCAACATTCGCACCCAGAACAAGAATAGCCAGGATAAAACCTCAATACTCGATGACATCAACTTTCAGATTGAAATGCTACATAGCGATCGTATCAATGTCGGCTACATACTAGAGCTACTCAAGCAAGCCAATAAGCAGCAAGACGATGGCAACGAAGAGAAGGCAGCCCAGTACCAAGCCCAGGTGAACGATTTAATCATGAATGAGCCGACCTTCCGCGACAAGCAAGAGCTTATCCAAAAGTTCATCAAGGAGCAGATGCCTAAAATGCCAGATGGTCAGACAGTAGAGGAGGCTTTTGCACACTTTTGGGACGTAGAGAAGGAGGCTGCGTACCAAGAGCTATGTAAAGATAACAATCTGAAAGCCGATGTCATGCAAGAGATCCTCAGAAAGTATAAGACTAGCAAGCGGCTACCTGACCGTAACGAAGTGAAAGCGCTACCTAACTATAAAGTTAAGCTATTTGAGCGCAAACCCCTTCACGAGCGACTCATGAGCAAGACTCGTGACTTTATCCAGAAGTTTTATGCTGATATGTAAAAGACTATCCATGATCCTGTGCAACTGCACTTTAACCTAAACCCATCACCAGGGCATCATGGTCAATACACGTTGGCCATTTATGTAATAGCTCATCAGCATCAAAACCTTCTCAGGGGGCAGAGTCAGCTCTTTAGTTGTTCCATTGAGATGAGTTATGCAAGTGATATCATCTGTATAAACCTTAGTCTCTTTATCATAAAACCCAAAAATTCCACTAATCAGCCGAACATCACTCAAAAGCTTTGCATGTTTTTTATCCACTGCCTTACTTATGGTAAGGGTTCCTAATGGCTTATCAGCTATTAGCATCAGAGTAACGAACTGCATCACACGATCATATAATTTTGGATTTTCCATCATCTCATTGTAAAAAGCGTATGCTTGATCGCTTGTGCAGAAGTTTTCAAACAAAGTAAATGCACGAGCTACCATTTCCGCAACGCTATGATCATCTTCTGCAAATTTAATGGCTATCGTATTTCTTGCAAGTGGCAGCATCACAGATAAAGCGCCTTCACTATCTGCCACTACACCATCGACCATATACGGCTCTATATTTGCATCAAAGCTTGATAGCGCAGCTTTGTGGCTTTCAATAAACATAACCTATTACCCATGATAGTTTGGATTACTTCCACCAGTAGCATGACTATTGTCATCTAGTAGCGAATCCTGTTCTCTATAATTAGCCAGAGAGTCAGATTGCGTTTGGTTATTGCTATCAGTATTTCTGCCTTCAACGCCTGTATTTTGATCAGTAGCTTCTTTATTATTTTCTTTTACGTTGGCTAAAAATGGATCCTCTTCCTCACCCAATCCTATATCACCACCTAAACTCTCGATCATACTTTTGAATAAAAACTTATCTGATTTCCTTGTTAAAAAATCTGGAAAGTGAATGGCGAAGTAATCTCGAATCATTTGCTCAGTTTCACCTTCAGTTGCCAATACTTGACCCAAAAATGCCCCCATTAGAATCTTCTGCTTGTTTAATCGTTTATCCAGCTTCACCTGCTGAACCTTAGCTTGGCGTTTTAACTCTTCTAACCGTTGACGCTCTTTTAGCTCATTAGAGTCTTGACTATCAAAAATAGACAGTGGCGCTTTATTAGATACTGACATTGCATTTATCCTTATCGTTTAAATTTTACTCAGAATAGCAAGCACCCCACCATCATTCAATCACTTGTGATAAGCTTTAACACAATTACATCCTAAACCTTAGATAGCTTAGTTTATTATTTAATGGTGGCGTCCCCCTGACTAAGGGCGAAGTAACGACTCAAAATTTAATCTATCCACTTCGTTACTATCTTAATTTTGAATCCTTCTTCGTTGGGGAAACCCCAAACCCCGCACACCACAAAAAGCGGTGGTGTGCAAAAAGCAAAAATAGCAGGTGACTTTTATGACAATGGTACACATTGCAACAAAGGCTATTTCTCGAAAAGCAGGACAGTCGGCGGTGGCGTCGGCAGCCTATCGTGCTGGCGATGTGCTTGATGATGCCAAATATGGCAAGACCCATGACTATAGTAAAAAGTCTGGGGTGATGAGTAGCGATATTGTTTTACCATTTTCGCTAAAGGCGCTGGGTGTGAGTGTAGATCGGGAGACGCTTTGGAATACTGCCGAAGCGGCAGAGACCCGTTCGGACAGTCGGGTAGCACGTGAGTGGCTGATTAATTTGCCGTATGAGTTAGACGAGTATGATCGGCATCAGCTGGCCATAAACTTTGCCCAAAAGCTTTGCGACGATATGGATGTGATTGCGGATGTGTGTATCCATCGTCCGGTGATGAAATTGCCATTCGATCCTAATGTACCACCAAGTTCTAAGTATTTGCGTGAGGGTGAGGAAAACCCTGATCCCCGTAATTTTCACGCGCATATTTTAGTCACTACTCGAGCGCCTACCGTTGGACCAAATAAAACCTTGGCATTTGATCCAAAGCTTAAGACCCCGTTTGAGTGGTCCAATAAAAAACGTAAGGCGCATGATCTGCCGTCATCGATGCAGGAGATTAAGCGTATTCGGGAGATGTGGGTAGATACCGCCAATAAGGTATTGGCCGAATACCATCTACCGCTGATGGATGCACGCAGTTATAAGGATCAGGGGCTTGATCAGCAGCCCACCATTAAAATGGGTGTGGAAGCGACAGCAATGGAGCGCCGAGGCATCACAACCGAAAAAGGCAATACCAACCGCGCCATCAAAGCACGTAATAAATTGGTGGCTGACAACCATATCAAACAGGAGGCAGACAATGAGCGACGAATTAGCGCACTTAGAAAAGGACTTGCTTGGGCAACTGAGAAAAATGCAAGACTACCTGGCAGCATTGGAGGCACAAAACAGCGAGCTGATTTTGCAAAACAACTCTCTGGAAGCTCAGAACCTCACATTACGTACTGCACAGAACAAAATAATAGAACGGCAGCTCGAATTGACGACACAAAACGATGCATTGAAGACGCAAAATCAGGCATTGCTTGGGCAGCTAAACGATGCGAAAACCTACCAAAGTGGATTAATGGCACAGACGAAAGAAGCCAAAAAGCAAAATACAGAGTTGAGCACTCAAAACAATGGGTTACTGCAAACACAAAAAGAGCTACAGACAGCGAATCAATCGCTCAGGACATCCATCAAGGTATTGCAGAGCGAGCAAAAGCAGCCCCCAGCCCCTTCGATGACGCAGCACGACGAGCAAGAGCTGCTCGACTTGATCGACAGCAAGGACAAATTGATCGAGACACTCGAGAAAACCGTCACAAAGATGAGAGAATCTTTGAGTATGCTGAACGTATGAAGCTGCACCTAGCCATGCGCTTAATACAACGTCATCGTGATGATATGGCTATCAGATGGGCTCAAGGAGAAACTGCACAGGACGCCCCTGATAAATTTGATCAGCGGCAAGTGGCACTACTCAACGAGTTTGCACAGCGCCATGGTATTGAGGACCACGATAAAGCCGTGGAATTTACCGCGCACTTACGCCAAGTGGCCAAACGTTTTGATCACACGCTGGTTGAAAACAACAAAGCCATTATCAAGCTGTTGCGTGATCCTAATGCTGAACGTGAGCAGTATCTAGCGCTTACCAAGCATTTTACAGATTTTAGAGACAATATCGATCAAAAACGAGCGGCATTTAATAGCAGTATCATCGACAAACTGGGCGGTAGCGCAGGAGAGGTTGGCAGAATGACTCGGGACACCATGTCATCGTTCAGCTATATAGAAGAATTAATGGATTACATCAATCAGGATAACTGCCCAGCTGAGGCTAGAAAAGCTGCTAGAGAACATCTAGCAGATACCTTAGATAAAACCTGTCAGCAATTCAAACTTGCGTTGCGTGATGTTAACTCACTACCAACAACCCAGCGTAAAAGCTACTCAGAGGCGATTAAAGCCACTTTAGAGGCGTTTACTGAGCAATATGGTAAAGAGTTGTCTGAAAGCCAACACAAAGCGATACAGAGCGGTTTAGAGTCGTACCGACATCAGGTTAATAAAACCCATTCACCTAGCCGAGGATTTAGTCCTTAATTGAATCCTCAAAAAAACCGTTACTGAAGGATAAATTGCTGAGGCAAGCTACGTGGTTTAAGTGATGATTTTTCACTTATCCACAAAAAATTTTATCACCCGTTTCTTTAAGGGGTTTATTTAATCCTGTTTGCTCCTGTTTAATCCTGTTTGAGAGCTATTTTTCCCTGTTAAAATCAATACCTTACAAGAAAGAAAAAGAGTAAATGAGCAGAAAACAGAGTAAATGAGCAGAAAACAGAGTAAATGAGCAGAAAACAGAGTAAATGAGCAGAAAACAGAGATGAATAAAAAACACTCTTTTTACAACTCTATTTTATGATAAGATCTTGTTAAATGTAACTATGGGCGCAGAGTTGAAATGGAAAATAACTTAGTTGTTCAGTCAAATGATTTAATCCTAGCAACGTACACAATGCAAAAGACGGATAAAGAGCTCATGCTTGCTTGTATCAGTCAAATTGACAGTAGGCCTGATGCACCAAATGTCACGCAAGACACAGAATATAAAGTAACAGTTGATGATATTAAATCATTGTTTTTTGGTAAGAAGTCTAAGAACGAACAGAATGTTTATCGTGACATAGAGAACGCAAGCAAACGTTTATATGACGTCGATATTGTTATGAGCTTGCCCGAGAATAAAACGCTTCAAACAAGGCTTGTTAGTAGTATTGTTTATGATCCGGATAACGGAGAAGTCGTATTATCATTCGCAAATAAAATACTGCCATATTTGACGCAACTTAAAGCTAATTTCACTAAATACAAGCTATTAGAAATAGGTGAGTTATCGAGTATTCATTCAATAAAAATGTATGAATTGGTGGTAATGTGGGTTAATCAATACCAGTACAGCAAAGAGTTTACGATAGAAGAGTTTAAACACATAATGTGTGTTAAAGATAAGTATAAGCAATTTAGTGAGTTGCGAAGATATGTTATTGAAACAGCTATCAACGATATAAATGAAAATACGAATTATAAAGTCAGTGTAGAGTATCAAAAAAAAGCAAGAGGGAAGGGCTATAAAGGCTTAAAGCTCAAATTTCACAAAAAGTTATTAGATAAAATTGCTGGTAAAGACGGTAAATTGTCAGAAGATAAGATCAAATCAATTGTTGATAATGTGCAGTTTATGAACGACTATAACGATCACCCAGGTTTAAGCTATGACGGTAAAATGAGTACTGATAGTTTTAAGCGTGAAATGATTAACATCATACAGCGGGAGCCTGAAAGCTTTAACAAACCAAACAAAGCGCTTGAGAGCTACTTACCAAAAGTCAGTCAAGGTAAGTAATTACTATGTTTACTACCAATTATGATATATGGCTTACTTAAGAGTCAAAGGCCAATGCTTTTGCAGTGTTTGAAATCTATGGCCTGAGGTTATACGCATTATCTCTGCCAGGCGTGCCACAAAGATTGAAAGGAGACAATATGAACAAGGTTAGTTATCACATAGATAAGTTGCCGCCATTAACGGCTAAGCAGCAAGCGGACTTAGAGTACTTAGCAACGCTTAGCGATGACGACATTGATCTATCGGACATTCCAGAAATCACCGACTGGTCAGGCGCGATCCGTGGCAGTATCAAACCACAAACGCTTACTACAGAAGCCAGTGTTATCAGCCCAAGCATTCTTGCTAAGTTTAAGGACAGAGCCAAGCAGACAGGCGATAACTATCAGGACATGATCAATGATGCCCTAGAAGAATACCTAACTGATCATTAAGTCTTAGCCAACAAGTTATAACCTCAAGACGACTTGGGGTTTTTTTACACCTTGCATTGTAGTATATTGTATATTGTATTATACTATATACAATATACTACAATACACTATCAAGGAATACAAAATCATGGCACTCACCACACAAGATATTCATGCAGCAGCTGACCGATTACAGGAGCAAGGGATCAAGCCGACACTGGCAGAGGTGCGTAAGGCGCTAGGCGGTGGCTCATTCACTACCATTAGTGATGCGATGCAGAGTTGGAAGCGAGAACAGCAGGAAGAGCAAGAGCTACAACAAGTGGATTTACCTAGCGGTATCACTGAACGCTTGCACACGCTTGGCGCTGATATGTGGCAGACAGCTATTGATATGGCGAACGATAGGCTGTCTAAGGAGCGTGAAGCTCTAGAGGTGGTTAAGGTTAAGGCACAAGCAGAGACGGACGAAGCGCAAGAAGCAGTTAAAACCTTAGAGGGTGAACAAGCAGATCTACTACAGCAGCTGGACGAAGTGGCCACTACTGCGGAAGCAGCAACTAAAAGCGCTCAGCAAGCCACAGCTGACCATGATGCTACCAAACAGACGCTATCAGATACTAAGCATCAATTAGAGCTTGAACGAACTAAAGCAGAAACAGCACAATCACAGCTTGTAGAGACACGTAGCGCATTAGATAAGCAATCTGTAGAGCTTACTAGTAGTCTTGGTGAGGTAGCCACGCTTAAAGCTACAGCTGATAGCGATAAAGCAGAGATTGCACGTTTAAAGGCGGAACTTAAAGCCACTAAGTCAGAGCTAAAGACGGTCACAGCTGAACGCAATGAGATACAAACTGCTACCGCAGAGATCAAAGGAGAGCTAAAGGCGGTCACCGCTGAACGTGACAAGCTATCAGGACTTAATAATCAGCTGACTCAAACTCAGGCTAAGCTTGAAGCCGAGCATAGCGTATTGGGTAAGCAATATAGTGAGCTATCAACCAGCTACCTATCAGAGCAGGAACAAATGACTGCGTTACAAAATAAACTCAAGAGAGCTCAAGATGATCTCATACTTATTCAAAACAAAGATAGTGCTTTGGATGCTGATTAGATAAAAGTATTCAAGGTTCCATGATAAAGAACAGTTATGATTTTAGGAGAGACTTTACCCAAGGCATAGATCTCATTCTATCCACACTAAACTTATGAATCAGCCATGACAATATTGACTCACTGAATAAATGATAGTTGTATAATAAATATTCTAAATTTTTCTCTAGACTCTTATAGTATATAGCCTAGTGGGCTATATACTACTTAAATTAGCCTAAGTAAATTTATGCTGATTTTGGAGCCTTGAGCAGATTTCAAGGAACACTCACCCTAAAGCGTTTATGAGTAAAAAAATACTCACAAACACTTTAGTGCATTCCTTGGATTTGATGTGATTAGTCATGCCGACTTCATCGCCCATCGCGTCATCAAGACCGTATCACTGTATCAAGCTACGGCTGTTATGATTACGGCTGATAGCACCGCCTAGACACGCTCATAACCGCTACTGTGCTGTCATACGCTAGCAAGGGCGTTCGCCCAATATACCGCTACGATATGCACAAGTAACCACTCATTGCGTTGCTCTGATCCTTTGTCTAGTAACCCCTGTAGGGAGCTCACCCTTATGTCAAACGCAGTCGTCACCGAGGCCTGCCACCCATTTGACGGGTAACGGGTACAGAGAGAGCAGCACGAGGATGTAACGAGCGAACAAGCAGTTTTTAAAATGTATAGCAAATAGAGTTGATATGAAAGCAGATTTTGGATAAAATGACCCTAAACGGGCATTTAATGCTGTTCAAATAACGCAGTCTGTGTGCTTATTTGTTCGTTACAGGGTGTTGACGCACACTGTAACCGTTAATTACATTAAAAACTAAATGCCTCTAGGAGTCAACTCCCAGAGGCATTTTTTTGTTTGTCATATAGATTAGGTTTTTAATATCTGATTCTTCGTTAAATTGCTTAGGCTTTTTTTGTCGTCATTTAGCGTAAGCATTTCAATTATTTTGAAGTTAGCAATTAGTACTTAGTACATTCTCACAAGACGTTAAGTTTCTGACAATACTGAGGTAGTTTACTATTAAGACCGCCTTAGTCGTCAGATGCAAGGTTTTACACGCGCTGTTAAGAAGCGGTAAATCATCTTTCTGAGAGAATACGATAATGAAAAGACAAACTTACACTCCTGAGATTAAAGAACGCGCCGTTCGCATGCTGATTGAAGCATTAAACGATTACACCTTTATGTGGTCATGTCATAAAAAGCGCACTAATGAAACTATACTAACCAACATTCAAGACTAAGCTACACATACTAAAGAGCTTGAACATGAGAACAAGAAGCTTACGTAAGCCAGTTAGATTACAGTAAAATCCGCTTTTTTCGCCCAAGGA
>Ga0208302_100168_pt1 | contig 19653 bp, 6 predicted proteins | sample 29_taG_FD_184103 | JGI IMG/M metagenome (GOLD analysis project Ga0208302, IMG submission 184103) | Marine viral communities from Cariaco Basin, Caribbean Sea - 29_WHOI_OMZ (SPAdes) (version 2) | ecosystem: Environmental > Aquatic > Marine > Oceanic | place: Caribbean Sea: Cariaco Basin | collected... | reverse complement strand
TGATTACTGATGAATCGCTATCCATTACGAATTAATTTTTTTTCAAAAATTATTTACCATAATCTACCGTTATGGGAACAATGGCAGCGTTAAATCAATCGCTAGCAGATAGAAACAAGCCCAAAGATGCGATTCATCATAGCGATCGCGGCGTTCAGTATCTATCCATTCGCTATACTTCTAGTATGACTGATTGCGGCGTGATTGCTTCCGTTGGCACAACAGGCGATTCATACGATAACACCTTGGCTGAAACCGTCAACAGGCTATATAAGTCTGAGGTGATTGAGTACCTAAAAGAGCAGTGGCATGGGGTGAATGATGTTGAACTGGCAACTCTTGAATGGGTGAAATGGTTTAATAAAGCCCGACTGCATAGTGCAATTGGTTATGTCTCACCTTTTGAGTTTGAAAAGCGGTATTATGATAATTTAACCCTATCAGGCATTGCTGCCTGACTCAAGTAAACCAGTCCCTGATATAGTCTGGGCGGTTCATTCTTTATAATGTACGTCTAGAATTAGATAAATCAATTTATTACTACCTTAAAATTTTTAGAACTTGCTTTCGCGCTTTAATAATACCAATTTCAAACGCCAACTATTCATTAGACCTCTTGCAAAAGTAGTTGTAAGACACAACGTATATTATTGAACTCTACTTACTTAATAGATATGCCAAACATAGATAAGCTACTCAAACAAAGTGACGCTGGTTTTAAACGCTACACTGGCATTCATAAAGCCACCTTTTATGACATGCTTGAGGCCATGCAAGAGCATGAAGCATCTAAGACCAAATCAGGCAGACCAAGTGTGCTCAGTCTTAAGGAGCAGATACTACTAGCCCTGACTTATTGGCGTGAATACCGCACGCTTTATCATATCAGTATGGACTTTGGTATTCATGAGTCTTCTGCTAGCCGTATCATTCGTAAAGTAGAAGACACACTGATTGACTCTGGCAAGTTTGAATTGCCTAAAAAGTTGCCTAGTCGTGTCGATGAGGACATCAATTGGTCAGTCGTCATTGTCGATGCCACCGAAACCCCAATTGAGCGTCCAAAAAAAACCAAAGAGACTACTACAGCGGTAAGAAAAAACAACACACCTTAAAAGCGCAGGTTATCGTTCATTGGCAAACAGGATTGATACTGGACATGCAAACATCTAAACAATATGGCTTCCATGACTTGTCTGTCGTTTTTCCAAGTATGACAGCCATGAGCCTTCATGCTACTTTGGAGTTGTTCCCATGTATTATCATTAAGCACTGTTCTTGCCATAATTTAGAGAGCCATGTTTGAAATAGTCTCTTTATTTCAAAGCCTTTATACTTACTTTTCCAGATTAGGGACACACCCTAAAATCTCTCAAGTTTATGTTTACAGGATTGACGGCAGGGTTAGGGCGCGTCTTCAATTCACTCAATAGTTATCTAAATGTGTTGAAAACTACTATCAATAAAATATAGCAGATATATGGTAAACGCATCTGCTTAAAGCTTTATACAAGTCTTAACGCTCACCTAACCCTTCAGAGAATGTTTTGGTGATAGGCTTGGTAATATAGGACAGCACCGAGCGTTCTTTGGCTTTGATATCGACTGAGGCTGTCATACCTGGTTTAATGACTATTTCGTCACGGTGGTCTTCAAACTCGGCGCCCGTAATTTTGATTTGCGCTCGATAATACGGCTCTTCACCTTTCGGTGTTTGCTCCATCAGAGTATCGGGACTGATATAAACCACATTGCCATTCATAGCACCAAATATAGAATAATCATAGGCATCCAGCTTGACAGTAGCCACCTGACCTTCTTTCACATAAGCAATATCCATTGGGCTAATCTTGGCCTCAACGATGAGATCGCTACTGGTTGGCAATATTTCCATAATAATCTCACCAGGCTTTACGACCCCGCCAATAGTGGTAATAAGGATGTTATTTACCTTACCATCGGTTGGGGCATATAGGTTTTTTTCTTGCAATACTTGCGAGTAGTCGCGCAGCTGTTCAAGCTCAGTATTGAGCTCCTCTTGCGCCTTGGTCATTTCCGACTGCGCTTCTTCAAAGTATTTATTGCGTTTGTTGGTGATTTGCGCCTGTATTTCTGCCACTTGCCGACGGAGCTTAATTACATCAGCCTGACTGACATCTCCATGAGCAAGTAAAGGCTCGTTCATACTCAGCTCTTGATTTGCCAATACCATCATTTTTCGTAAAGAACTAACATCCTGCTCGATAGCACGGCGGCGGCGATTGTACAGTTGCGTTTGATTGTTTATATATTCATCATACTGCAAAATATCATCTGGAAACGTTAATGGTCGCTCATATATTTCAGCTTCAAGTCGAGCTAGCTTGGCTTTTAGGGCTGCTATTTTAGAGCTTGCATTGGCGACTGCCGCTTGTGCCCGCTCTTCTTCTAAGGTAACGACCAGTTGCCCTTTAGTGACGTCTTCACCTTCTTTGACTAAGATATCAGTCAATACGCCACCCTCAACCGCTTGAATGTCTTGTGTACGAGCACTGGCGATAACAGTTGCTGTGGCTCGAGTCACCTGATCTATTTTTGCAAAATAAGCCCAAACAATTAATACAATGATACCGAATAGAGCGCCCCAAATAATGATACGGGTACGTCCAACTTTAGGATCATGAGGCTTATGTTGGTAATTATTCATTGGCTTGCCCTACATTATCATCTTTATCAGACTGATCATCAGCTTTCACTTCAATACTTGAGGTTTTTTTACTGATAACACGAGTTTTTGGTTGGCTGACCTTTACTGCGGTTTTATGAGCAGGTTTTCGCTCTTCATTGCTTTGTAATTGGGCCAGCACTTTTGATTTTGGCCCATCCATCACGATTTTTTGATTGTCCATAATGATGATGCGATCAACCAATTGCAGCAGTGGCATTTTGTGAGTGGCCACGATTAAAGTATGATCTTCTCCAAAATGCTTATGCAACACATCGATACACTGTGCTTCCTGCCGATTATCCATAGAGGCGGTTGGCTCGTCCATCAATACCACCGAAGGCTTGGTTAATACTAAGCGTGTAAAAGCAACCAACTGCTTTTGTCCTCCTGATAATCCCTTGCCTCCTTCACTAATAGGCAGATCTAAACCACTAGAGTGGCTGGCAACTAGTCTAATCAGTCCCGTCTTGACCAACGCATCATACATAACGTCATCGCTAGGCGCTGGTAAGCCGATCAATAGGTTTTCTCGTAGCGTGCCCTCAAAAAGGCGATGATCCTGTTGTAGGTAGCCCACTTGCGCACTCAAAGACTCACGACTGATCTGCTGCATGTCAAGCCCATCTAACAACACCCTGCCCTGTGTGGGCGCATATAATCCAGACAATACTTTTAATAGGGTTGATTTGCCAGAACCAATAGGTCCTAAAACAGCAATACGCTCGCCTGCTTTAATCTGTAGCCTACTGATAGCTAAAGCGGGCTGATCATTATTTTGGTAGTTGAATATCACTTTTTCTAAGTCAAAACTCCCTGAGATATGACTGGGCGATAACGGGTGACTGACACCGTGATTGTCTTGCTCTAGTGAGAACAACTGCTCTATATTAAGTTTGGCAGCTTTGGCATGTGAGTGCTGTACCAATAGATTAGGAATACCCATTACTGGTGCTAAAATACGACCGCCTAAGATTGAGCAAGCGATCAAGCCACCCATGGTCATATCTCCTGACATCACTACAAAAGAACCCACAATCACAATACCGACATAGCTGACCTGCTGTATCATCTGTGACAAGTAACTTAGGTTGTCATTGGCATGCTTCATATCCAAATCATTTTTGGTGGTGATGTTCATCACATCAAGCCAGCGTGACAAAAACTTCCAGTTGCCTGATCCGGCCTTAATCGTTTCAACGCCTTCTACCGTCTCTACTAAGATACCTGTCTTGCGATAAGAGGCTTGCGCGCCCACAGCGGCGATACTGTCGATTTTTTTGCGTGCACTAAGACCTAGTACAATCGCCACCACGGCGGCAACAATAGGCACTAAAGCGACTAATGGATTACCAATAATAATAATAAGAGTCACAAATATGATCGCCATCGGTATATCGACCAAGCCAAACAACGTACTTGCTGTATAAAAACTGCGAACCTGCTCATATCCACGCAGTTGCGCTGCCATAGACCCCACAGACCCTGGCATCTGATCGATACGCACGCCTAATAGACGCTGAAAAACCTCACGTGATAAATACTGGTCGAGATTGACCACCACTTTGTCCATAATCTTGGAGCGGGCAAACTTCATAAAAGTTTCAAATAAGATGACCAGACCTACCCCACTCGCTAAAATAATCAAAGTGTATTCGCTACGAGTTGGAATCACACGATCATAGACCTGCATCGAAAACAGCGATACGGCAAGCGCCAACATATTGATTAAAAACGAGGCAACAACCGCCTCTATAATAATGCCACGGTAGTTTTTGAGGTCTTTTTTTAGAATCTGATCAAAGCTTAACCGTTTACGCTTACTAGGCTCGCCCTCTAATCGTATTCGCAATAGCTGAGTAAAAGCATCACTTGGATGGACACTCACATGCTCAGCTTGACGAAACTGCCACAGCGCTTGTGGTGTTTGCTGTTCAATCACACCCCAGCCTTGTGTAGGATGTAAGGCCAGTAAAGGTAGAAAAGCAGCATCTGGCATGGGTAATGCCTCTGGCAGTTGCTCAACCCCTAATTGCTCTAGTACCTTAACAACACTAGATAAAGTCGTCAGCTCCGTTTGTTGATGCAGCACGCCATGGAGACGGACACTATCTATAGGGTAGCCTTGCTGGGTAAGTAAAGTACGTAACGCAGTGGCCAATTGTGTTGCTTGCTCACTCAATTGCTCATCAGCAGTAGGTATCGATAGCTGGGCGGTGGTATTGTCTGCAGCATCATTTGGTAATTCATCATCGGCTTTAGCCTCATCAGAAGCTGAAAAAGGGGTACTCATGATACATATATCCTACTGGTTTACTGGGAGGGGATAAGTGTTTACCCCTGTCGCACTCTTGGGCTTGGCGACATGATCTGATTGCAATACGACTGCCTCAATAACTGCCTGATCGGGCACCTGTCTAGCAGCATCTTGACGAATAAACCAGTTTTTGACGGGATCTAGTGGGCGGAACAGCGGGTCTAGCTGACGACTTTGATCAAACTTCTGCCATGGCATCATGCCAAAATCAACTTGCAGTTTATAATACGCTGCAATAATAGACGTTCGTGTCTCAACTAACTGCGCCTGATATTGAGAATGCTCGCGCACCGCATTGAGCACCTCAAGCCAAGACTTGCGTCCAGCGATAAACTGGCGGCGATAAGAGCTCACCACAATCTGTGCGCCTGCGACTGCTGCGATCAAAGAGCGCTCTTGATCCTTAGCACTAGCAAACTGCTGATATTGAGTTTGAATGGTCTCAAGCACTTGTCGTCTTGACGCTTCTTTTGACTGTGAAAGGCTGTTTACTCGTGAGGCTGATGCCCGGGCTAGTGCCAAATTAGATAGGCCTGCTCCTGGATCATAGCTTAAGCCTACCGAAAACTCACCTTCACTATTATTCTGATTGTTGTTTCTATTTTCATCATGATAGTAGTCGTATTCGTACTGTGCATAAAAAGTCGGATAACGCGCCGCCTGTAATGACTTAACTTCTTGCTTAGCCGCTTCAACTTGATAGTGCCCTTTTACCACAGTAGGATTATAAAAGCTGGCCTGATCGAATGCCATTTTTTCAAAGGTTTGAGAGTAGCCTTTGGCATAGCTGACAAGCTCACCAATATTCGGCACTGGCAGATCAACCGCTGAAAGTCTACGACCAGTGATTTGCTCTAATCGAGCGATAGCAATACGCTGCTGCTCTACTGCTGCTTGATACGAGTTTTGCTCTTGTAAGATGCGATTGGTCACCAAATCCATCTCGATACGCGCCGATACACCTTGATTGACTCGGCGCTGCATCATCTCCTCAAACTCTGTCAACAATTGCAGATTATCATAATAGACTTGCTGCTTAGACACGGCAGTGATATAGCTTTGCCATGCTTCTATGGTGGTTTTGGCGACTTGATTCTGTTGCTCGTAAATATACTCTGTGGCTGCTTTATCATCAAAAAGTGCTTGATTGACGTTGGCAGTAAGTTTGCCACCCGTCCATAATGACTGGCGTAGCTGAAACTGGGAGACCATGCCATCGTCACGGTCATAGCCTGATGACAATGTGGGTGCTGGCAGCAAGTTGAGCTTGGCAGCACGGATACTCTCTGTCGTCGCCTGCTGCTCAGCACGTGCCGAACCAACGAGAGGATGACTATCCACTGCGTGACGAATCAGACCATCAATATGACCATTCATGGCTACGTTCGATATAGCATCATATGGTGTTGTTACTGACATAGGCATGACTACTTTTGCTGAGTTATCAGCAGCCACAGCGACAGTCATAGACGATACTAATAGCATGCTGATACTCAGCACTGAACAAGACGCGCTCAAAATACGGTAACGATTCACACTCATAACATCAGGCTCAATTAAAAAAGGATAGTGTGTTAATATTCAATCTATTGATATTCATGGAGATTTATCGCTTATGCCAGTGCTAGAAAAAACGCCAAAACATAGAACCATCACCGCTATAGTATTGGCGCTACTGCTACATTTGATGGTTGCACTGGTATTGTACGTAACCCTATATGAAAGGCCGGACACTGACACTCAGCAAGCGACTCATCACACTCAGCCTGCACCCGTTGTAGCGCAATCGCATGATACGTCGCAAGTCAACGTAACCCAGTCAACTGAACGCCATGATAACAAAAAAACCATGATAACAAAGCAAAAAACCGACCTACCAGCGATAACAACTCCTACGCAGAAAGTAGCGCAAGCATCAAAAGATGCCAGCATAGCGAAAGATAAGGCACCCAAGCAACCTGCTAATATGCTAGCTTCTACCGTAAATCAAAACCCACTAAATTCCAGTACTAATACACCAGATCTCGATACGTCAAGTAATAAAACGGCAAATACCAGGGCGAGCAATAACAACACATCTCAAACTGCCAAAAATGATACTTATAAAAATAGCCGTAGCGCTAACGACAACTCGACTCAGCAGCTACAAACAACTGTAGAATATGAGCACTTAGAGGATGAGCTAGAAGAGAACGCTGAGCGTCTATTTGCTCTCATCAATACCGTTAAAGAGCGCAATCAGCAACAGATCAACGAGCAGCGAGCCAGTCAATCTATAAAGTCGCCTAAACCTACTGAGCAAATGACGACACCTGATTATCCCATCACGCCTATCACCTCACTAGATGAATCAGCGAACAACTAGATAGGTAACAAAAAAGCCATCACAGGTATGGCTTTTTGGATATTGCTATTGCTGATATGTTTTGCGTTATATCACTGTGGTAGTGATATCAGTGTCAATCATCACATTATAACTGCCGTTCGTATCACTAAAGCTGTAAACCTCATAAGTGTTACCGTTTTGGGTAGTGGTTGTATTGGTATTTGTCCAATCATTACCAGACAGCTCCACATTATCAGTATTATCGCCATCAATAAACAGCGTATTGTTACTATCGGTCATCTCAATGACATCACTGGTAGTAAGGTTAGTCAATGACTGCGCGCCAACACCCAGTTCTATGACTTCCATGTTATCAATCACGCTGCTATCGAAGCTACTAAAGTCAATACTAGTATCTACTAACAAGGCATCTATGCCGTCACCACCATCCATCAATAGGTTGTCTGCAGAGAATACTAGCGTATCGTTACCTGCACCGCCTATCAGCGTGTTAGCACCTGTACCGCCATCAAGGAAGTCATTACCACTGCCACCGATTAAGGTGTCATTACCTGCACCGCCTTTATAATTCACAGCGACAGACTGGTCAGAGGCATCAACGATATCATTCTCTGCTGTACCTACAAAGGTTTTGCTAAAAGCAATATCGACAGATGTAGACGGTAATTTACCATTGTTATCTGTATAAACGCCAGACGTATCCGTCATAGCCTCTACAGTATCGGTAGTGCTAAGCGCAAAGTCCAGATCGCCTTTTAACGGTATGGATGACTGAATTTGCAAGTCATTGATTTGCTCAGGGGTGATACCCGTTATGGTGTAGCTGTTAGCGGCATCATCCCACACGGCAGTCAACATTTCACCTGTACTCTTCACCCTAAAGCGTAAGACATCATCGGTTAAGCTCATACCATCATCAGTGATAACCATATTAACGGTCTCACTACCATCCGTATCTTGCATAATTGCGTTTAGGTTAAGCGTGGTCCACTTACCCTGACTACCAAGAATAGTAGAAGGATTAGCAGCTACCCCATCAGCGACTGGTTTGACCTCAAGATCAATCTCTAGCGGAGCACTGATCATCCCGCTGTCATTGACCACTTTCATCTCGATACCAGACACGATACCACTGACGTTTTCCGGTGGCATGATGAATATATTTGACGTTTCGCCAGTATTAATATCACCCAGTTTGGAGGCGTCAATAGACCATGAGTTATTATCACCAGAGTTACCATTGTTACTTGCCAAGACGGGATCGCCATTAGTATCGGTATAGTAGACCAGATAACCATTAGGGATATTGTCTAAGGTAATAGCGCTTGCCATATCACCTTCATCGATATTGGAGATTTTATAATCGATAGCAATCATGCTATCTTCGTCACCAATAGCTGTGGCTATTGACTCATCACTATTACTAGTGATATCTAGGTTATCCGGCTGCGCTGAGACTTCAACGGTATATTCATGCTCATAGGTTAGCGTACCACTGTCATATCCTGCCTCATCTGTCGTTTCTTTGTGAGCAGCTTTTACGGTGATAGTGGCATTACCATCGGCGTTTTCGGCAGGCGTGTATTTGACCGTGACACTATCAGGAGGGTTAGTACCAACCTCTAGCTCATAGTAAGTGCCAGCAGGAATATCACCGACTTCGTTATCATTCAATACCACCTCGTTTATGGGATTACCATTGGCATCAGTCAGCACTCCAGCAGGACCAGTACCTGTCAATAAACTAGATTCATCTACTTGAATGTAGAGCTTGCCATTGATTAGTAGGACGTAATCACCATCAGCACTGTTTTTTAGGTTGATATTGATATCGATGCTAGTATCTTCATCCGTTGCCACCGTGGTTGATTTGCCATCAGCATCCATAGGATCCGTAACTGGCTTGATCTCAACCTTGACGTCGTCAACCTGCACTCGTTCCTCGCCACCATCTTTATCCAACGCAGTAAAGTTGGCATTAAAGGTAAGATCCTGGCTACCGTCTGTGACGTTGGTACTAAAATCTTTCGGCGGAGTCACTGTCACTGCATCAAGGGCATCTTCTGGACTGAGGCTGCTGGCATCATCCACACTGATGATCCATTTACCGCCAATCTGCTGCACGCTTATGGCTGGATTGGTGATAGATACTTCAGTCCCTGCTGGTAGGTCAGTCAATGAGAAAGTATAAGATCTGACCGTGTTAGCGGTCGCAGGATTTAGAGTCGCATCTAGTATGTCGCCAAGAGTAAAACCAGTATCCTCTACCTGTGCTGATATTTCTGCCTTGCTAGTAAAGCTATCTATTAAGTCCGGCTTGACAGGTGTGACACCACCATCTGTCCTCTCTATTGCGATCTCAAAGCTCTCGGTTACACGCGCTTCGCTACCGTCACTACCTTGACCATTGATATCCTGCGTAATACCCGTCACTGTAATATTAAGAGAACCTTCAGGTATATTGACTGTGCTGTCGTTACGCTCCAGCACTAGCTCATAAGTCGCTGCAGTGTCGGTAATAGCTGGATCATTAGGGACATCAACGTACCAAATACCATCTGACAGGATACCACCTACGACATTTAGACCATCAGGAACATCAGTGACCTCTAGGCGAGTAAAGCTCTCTGATCCGTCTTGGTCATCTGACGATAGTGAGACGGTGACAGAAGCAGTATTATCTGCACCACTATTATTAATAGTGCCATCTGTTACATTCAAGCTCATGTTTGGTGCATCAGTGACCGCTTGGAAGGTCACATTAACAGTAGCACTACCTGAAGTGGACTCCTTAATCTCTGAATTATCAGTCAATTTAGCGGTGTCAGTATAAGTATAGCCAAAGTCTATGCTGACATTATCATCGCTATGGCGTTTATCCTCATCGTATCTGATTTCAATATTTTGACCAGGAGTATAAGTCAGCTCCTCACCTGCATTAAGCGTTACCAAGTTTCCATCAACACGAAGTTCTATGTTTTTATCTATCAGATCATCAGCTTTTAAGGTGATACTCTTAAGTGCTTCATAGCCGGTCGCAATATTAGCAGGATTAGAAGTATCAGTAGTCTCAAAAGCAGCTGCAAAGTCTATGGTTGTCCACTCATCTTCAGTGGCAACGACTTGAGGATTGCTCATCGTGCTATCAGCAGCATCAGGGGTCACTAGAATAGAAACGTCTTTGGTATCATGAGTCACACTGTCACCAGATATGGTCTCGGTGGTGGTACCCGTGATGGTAAAGTTAATTTCACCAGCGAAGTTATCTGGTGTCTTTAATTGAGCGGTATTATTCTGTAGCACCTCTAGAGTCACTGACCATACTCGATCAGTACCACTGCCACCTAAGAAAGTGACCCCTGCACCAGTTAAGTTAAAACTAGCAGGTAAGTCTTCGACCCGATAGACCACCTGCTCAGCAGCTGGGCTGTCACCATCATATGCCTCAATATCCGCAACACTAGCAAATACGCTGGATAAGGCAATCTGATGGTTTCCTGTACTGTCTAGGGTTGCCTCGTCAGTGATGTAGTTATGTGTGTAATCCACACCATCGATGGTATCTGTGTCGGTTGCTAAGTCGTCATTGGTTATTAAGTCTGCCTTGCCAATGACTTTGACAGGTAGGTTAAGCATAGGGCTTGGGGTGCCCGTAGTGCCATCTTCTTTACTCACTGCCTGTACTTTTAGGTTTACCGTACCGCTAAAGTTCTCAGCAGGGACAAAGTATAAGTTATCTACCATATTGGTATAATCAGCTATAGTGACTGAACCACTGCTGGTATCTAACAGTGTTACTGTACCATTGTTATCTTGATACAGCTGCACACCTGCTGGTATATCCGATATAGTGACATCATACGTCTCAGAGCCGTCATTATCACGCGAACTTGGACGGATATTGAGTGGGATGCCAGCGTTAGGAATGACATCCCCTCCTTCAGATTCAGCTCTCATATCCGCAGCAGTATCACGATTATTACCACCGGTTATCGCCTGATCTTCAAAACCCCTAGCAGGATCAACCGCTAAGGTTGCTGGATCGGCTACGCCTTTTACCTCAAAGGTTAAGTAACTTTCGCCACTGATGGCTGTATCTGTTGCGCCACCATCTTCGTCAACATCGACGGTTTTTGCTTGGACTTTGATGGTTGTTTTTGCATTTGAGTCACCTGACAATGATGTCGCCGTATAGTCGCTATAATCCTGTGGCGGGGTTACGGTGACGGTGTCTAGGTACTCCACAGGAATCTCAACGCCTTCACCGTTGTCGGTTAACTTAATATCCTTTGTTCCGTCATTGTACTTAAATACTGCCCCTTCAACCGATTGGAAACCATTTGCATCATTATAACCAAAGGTCATAAGGGCGAAAGTTTGTTCAGAGGGGTCTTGGTTTTCCCAATCGTTTATCAAATCAAAAGCATTATCTGTAATTAAATCAATACCGCTACTAAGATCAAATTCTGCATCTTCATTCGCGTTGGCGGTGTAAGTGTAGTCTGGATTAATAGTTAGGTCGTCTATGTTATCACCATCAGTATCTTCACCGACTTTTTCAGCGACTGGGGTAACGGTTACTTCTTTTTCTAATGTGCTTACATACTCTTCCGTATTGTTAATGTCATCATCATCCGTATCGATTGTCGTAACATCAAACTCAAAGTTATGATCTAATGATAAATGTGCTGGTGGGGTGACTGTCATCTGACTTAGATCAGCTGATGAATTAGTCATATCTATTGTCACAGTAGCCCCAGCTTGGGTGTATGTACCAGTAGGACCATTAAACGTCCAACCTGCTGGCAACTCAAACTGAATTTGAGTGATAACTTCTGCACCAACACCATGTTTATTATCCAGCACAGTAAAGCCAAAGCTATCAAGGGTGACAGCAGTGTCTTCAGGAGTGGTGATAGCTGCTGATGTTATACCTACCTGACCAGCGACTGGGGTGACGGTTAGGTCTACTTTGACGGTAGCGATTTCTTCGACAGTTAGATTAGCAGTAGGTGAGTCAGCATCATTGTCTTTGGTATAAAGCGTGACTTCTACATTCATATCATTCGAATTATAATCAGCTGTATCGATACGCATGGTGGGCTGACCACTACTGGTGTCAAATACTGGCAGACCTGTGTTAGTGACTGTGACAACACCATTAACATCCATAGTCGCAGTAGCGCCTATCAACGCCATCCCATCGGCGTTGGCAGTTCCACTTCCTATAACATCACCATTAACATCAACAAACTCAACCACTGTACCTTCATTAAGACCGGTAATTACAAATCCATAGTTCTCTCTATCGTCATTACCGCTATAGACTAGGTCACCAAATTTAGTATTTATTGGTAATTCAATCGACTGACCTTCAGCGACATTAGCGACTACATTATTACCAGTAATTGAGGTAATACCGTCATCAGGCGTAATGGTATAGTTTGAATCAATGCCAAACTCGCTAAAGTCGTCGCCACTTTGATTATTACCACTGGTATCAGTGACGGCTTGGACATCAACAATAACGGTAGTGCTAGCAGATTTTCCAGCAACTCCTGTCAATATAGTACCACCACTATTTACTTCATACTCTGTCACCGCCATTTTGATGCTCATGTTGGTAGCATCATCTTTTGGCGGTGTGAGCTTCATTGACTCAAACTGCTCTTTGGTCATGGTGATAGTGCTTGAGTTTTTACCCGGTGGGTTGTTCACTGTACTTACATTGCTAAGCTCAATTCTAACCGTTTGGTTATTACTAGTAATAGTCACAGGGTTTGCACCACCATAATCTAGCACTGTACCCGCACGGAAACCCGTTAAGCTCACCAGTCCAATACGCTCAGGAGTATCATTACTGGTACTTGAGGTATCAAGATCTGTATTGTCTGTAATTGTCGGTGCTGATAGTCCTCCTGATAGTCCTGCAGTTATACGCGCTTGTGATCCTAGCGCTACTGTGGTGTATTCATCTGTGTCAATGGTATTTTTACCAATTAGGCCAGGTGCATCAGATGCTGGGTTGACGGTGATGGTTAGGGTTTCAGATCCAGCGGAGCGATTAGGGTCTCCGATTGGTAAGCCATTAGAGACGTTGGCGGTGATAGTTGGTGCTTCACCACTATAGTTAGCCGCTGGTTTAAAGCTATAACTACCATTGGCATTAACAGTGATTGTACCAATAGTATTAATGCCATCTGGTATTAATGTGGTTGTCGTACCAGGTGCTATACCTGTCACACCTAAAACGTCATAACTCTCGACAACTAGGCTTTCACCAACATCTGGATCATTAGTATCGTTAGTAAAGATATTGCCTGTTGATGTTGCACTGTCTTCGTTTACTGTCTTTTTATCATTTTTTAACGATATACCATCATTAGTACCCGTGATCGTAACTTCTACATAACGGATTTCACTTTTGCTGATTTCGTTGCCATTCGCTTCTGTAATAACACCCTTGTTATCATTGACTTGTACGGCATAACGGATGGTGATAGTTTCGCCTTCGGGGAGGAAGTCCAGTTTAGTAGAGGGAGCATTAATGTTCCAAGCGCCATTGTTATTGGTTGCTTGAGCAACTGAGAATATACCTTCTAATGCTGCCTTTTGATCAGTTGTCAGCGGTATGTTGTTAATATTACCATAGATATTTTGAGATTTTGCGTAGCTCAATGTGAGGGTATCACTGGTATCAATATCATTAAAAGCGATAGTGCCACTTTGAGTAATAACTGATGTGTCTGTCTGCTCAATAAAAGATATCTTAGCGATATTGCCATTATTATCAGCGACAATGGTTGGTCGATCGTTAGTGCCAGTAATAGTAATAGTGAGCTTAGCAGTATCAGTACTACCATCAGCGTCGGTTATGGTGTATTCAAATGTCTCCTCTCGCGTCTCACCCACTGCTAAAAATTCTACAGCGCTGTTATCAACGTCATAAGTATAACTGCCGTCAGCTTCTAGAGTTAATTCACCAAAATTACCTTGGATTAAAGTCGGTGCTGTGCTGTCAACTGTACTGGCAGCACTCCCAAACTCTACAGCTGTAACTGTAGTTGCATCTGCACCTAAATCATCCGCTTGGTCAGGAGCAGTACCTGTTATCACATTACCAGTTGCGATCAATTGCCCTGATTGGTTTACATTAACATCTTCAATGACATTGTTTTTATCATCATTAGCCGTCGGAGCAGTGTCGATAATCTCAATGTCTAGAGTGTCAGTGATGATACCCCCAATGGTATTGGTCAGTACTACATTGAACTGATCAATTACTGAACCAGCGCTATGATCCTCTGCATTACCGTTTTCTTTATATTCGTAAGTGAGTTTACCCGTCTGTGAGTTATAGCTGGTGATTACAAGTGTTCCAAGATTACTATTCGGTATAGTAATCCTAACTTCTGACCCAGGCGTATCTGATGCTGCTGTTACATCAATACCGCCAACAGTCAGCGCTGTAACACTCTGTGGATCGGTGATGCTAAATATACCTGAAACAGTAGCACCAGTTGCTTCTATGACGCTGTTGTCAGTGACCGTTAATGTAGGCGCGGTGTCGTTATCTAAGATCGTACCGGTGCCACTATCATTACCAATGGTCAGCTCAGTGGTTTCATCATTCTCAAGGATGTTGTCATTTGATGTCGGATAGCTGACGGTAAAATCCGTGACTCCTGCAGGGACGGTAATAGTGCCCGCTACTGGATCATACACGATGTTTGGATTACTAAAGACGATGTCAGCAGGATCACTGCTGTAGTCACCTGTGGCTTCAGTCGCGCTACCATCGTTGATTACAAAGTCATAGGTGACATCGGCCTGGGTGTCGCCATTCACCGTCAATTGATGCACTAAGGTGTCACCCTCGGTCGCTGTGGCATCGCCTACAGTGACAGTCGGTTTGTCGCCCTCTTGTGAGGTGCCGTCTGCAGCGTCTTCATCTAAGATGGTGCCTGTTGCACTGTCTGTGCCTATAGTGGCGTTCTGTGTATTGCTGATATCCAGTACTAAATCTTCTGAGCGCTCATAAACATCATCATCTGCCACCGTAATGGTGATGACTGGGGCTTTGATTTGACCCGCTGCAATCTTGACGCTTGCGCCATTGGTGAGGAAGTCTTGGATCTGAGCCTGGGTCGATAAGGTGATCTCAGTACCGTTCTCATCTGTGTAGACGATGCTTGAGATATCAGCGGCATCAATGTCGCTATCGCCGCTATTTAGCTTAACGTCGACGGTGCTGTCAACGGTGCTGATATTGTCTTGGGTGATGCTAAACTCTAAGGTGTTGTCCTCCCCTTCTATGGCAGTATCTTTGCTCGCAGCAATGCTAACGGTCGGACGGTCGCCTTCTTGTAGGGTGCCATCTTGTGCCGCTTCATCTTCAATCACCCCGCCATCAGTAGCGGTGGTAATGGTGACGCCATTAGGGTTAACAGCATTGGAGATGATCAGACCTAAGTCTTCAGTTTGCTCATAAACGCTGTCATCAGCAACGCTGATAGTGATGAGGCTCTCTTTACTGCCCGCAGCGATTAAGACGTCGTCGCCATTGGCTAAGAAGGCGCTGATCTCACCCTGATCAGTAGTATCAACCACGCTGCCATCGGCTTTGGTGTACTGCAAACGCGCAATGTCACCGGCGGTGATATCAGGACTGTTTGCTGCATCTAGGCGCACGTTAACAACGGTATCTTGGTCACTGGCCACATTTTGGCTGATGCTGAACTCAAGAGTGTCATCACTTGTGCCTTCAGTGGCTGTGCCTATTGTGGCTTCAATCTTAATCTCAACAGGCCCTGGGATGACGGTGATGGTCAGATTAGAGTCGTCAAGAACCTGGTTATTGCCATCAACCACGTCATAGCCAATCACAGGAACGTCACCGGTAAAGTCAGCATCTGGGGTAAAGGTGTAGTCACCATTAGCATTAACGGTAATGCTGCCAATCGGGTCGCCATTGACATCGGTGATGGCGGTTGGGGTGCCATCTGTTGGGATGGTGTCTAGTACGCTATCGCCATCGGTATCCACTTGCACGTTCGAGACACTCAGGCTGATGCTCGGATCGGTCTCTGAGGTGTTATCCAGTAAGTTGCCACTCACAGGCTGACCTTGATCGGTGCTCTGCGCTTCATCACCATCATTAAAGTCGCCTAAGCGATCTTCACTACCAGCTACTCGGTCTTCATCAACAATGCTGCCAGTGGCAACAGTGCTGTCGATATCGGCATTATCAGCACTGTCGATAACAAAGCTCAGCTGCTCGCTGTCCTCATAGATGGCATCATCTTTGACGATAACCGTAATTTTAGGCGCAGCTGTACTACCTGCAGGTACTTTGACTTGCAAGGTGGTGGTGCCATCTAGTAACGCTTCGATGGCGGCGCTGTCGGTAATGGTCACAGGACTGCCTGTGGCATCAATGTAGCCAATAGAAGCAATGTCCGCCGCTTCAACCTCGCTGCTGCCCGTCGCCACTTTGACAGTGACTGTAGTGGCAAGGTTGCTTAGGTTGTCCTGTGCAACGGTGTATTCTAAGGTGTTGTCCTCCCCTTCTATGGCAGTATCTTTGCTCGCAGCAATGCTAACGGTCGGACGGTCGCCTTCTTGTAGGGTGCCATCTTGTGCCGCTTCATCTTCAATCACCCCGCCATCAGTAGCGGTGGTAATGGTGACGCCATTAGGGTTAACAGCATTGGAGATGATCAGACCTAAGTCTTCAGTTTGCTCATAAACGCTGTCATCAGCAACGCTGATAGTGATGAGGCTCTCTTTACTGCCCGCAGCGATTAAGACGTCGTCGCCATTGGCTAAGAAGGCGCTGATCTCACCCTGATCAGTAGTATCAACCACGCTGCCATCGGCTTTGGTGTACTGCAAACGCGCAATGTCACCGGCGGTGATATCAGGACTGTTTGCTGCATCTAGGCGCACGTTAACAACGGTATCTTGGTCACTGGCCACATTTTGGCTGATGCTGAACTCAAGAGTGTCATCACTTGTGCCTTCAGTGGCTGTGCCTATTGTGGCTTCAATCTTAATCTCAACAGGCCCTGGGATGACGGTGATGGTCAGATTAGAGTCGTCAAGAACCTGGTTATTGCCATCAACCACGTCATAGCCAATCACAGGAACGTCACCGGTAAAGTCAGCATCTGGGGTAAAGGTGTAGTCACCATTAGCATTAACGGTAATGCTGCCAATCGGGTCGCCATTGACATCGGTGATGGCGGTTGGGGTGCCATCTGTTGGGATGGTGTCTAGTACGCTATCGCCATCGGTATCCACTTGCACGTTCGAGACACTCAGGCTGATGCTCGGATCGGTCTCTGAGGTGTTATCCAGTAAGTTGCCACTCACAGGCTGACCTTGATCGGTGCTCTGCGCTTCATCACCATCATTAAAGTCGCCTAAGCGATCTTCACTACCAGCTACTCGGTCTTCATCAACAATGCTGCCAGTGGCAACAGTGCTGTCGATATCGGCATTATCAGCACTGTCGATAACAAAGCTCAGCTGCTCGCTGTCCTCATAGATGGCATCATCTTTGACGATAACCGTAATTTTAGGCGCAGCTGTACTACCTGCAGGTACTTTGACTTCAAGTGTATTATCACCGTCCAAGACAGCTTGTATAGCCGCTTGACCTTTAATTGTAGCCACTTGACCAGCTGCATTAGTGTAGCTAATAGACTCAATATCTGCTGCGCCCACTTGCGTGCTGGCTAAATCCACCTTGACAACAACGATGGTATCTTCATTACTGGTCTGATCTTGTCCTAACGATACGGTGTATTCTAAGACTGAATCTTCACCCTCAATCGCTGTATCATCAGTCGCAGTAATGCTCACTGTCGGCTTGTCACCCTCAGTGTTGCTGCCATCTAATGGATTATCTGGGTTGTTTGACTCATCATTAATAGTACCTGATTGAGCATTATCACCAATGCTTGCACCATTATCATTACGGGCATCACTAATATTTAAGGTTAGTGTCTCTTGTCCTTCATAAACACTGTCGTCTGCAATTTCAAAGACAACTGGCACCTCTTTACTACCTGCAGCAATGACGACATCTACGCCGCTGGTTAAGAAGCTTTCAATAGCAGATGGGTCTGTTAGGGTCACCTCACCTGTTGCATCTGTATAAGTGATGCTTGCAATATCACTTGCCGTGATACCGGCGCTGCCAACCTTGTCTAGTTGTACTTTAACCGTGGTGTCTTTATCGCTCTTGAACGCTTGAGTAACTGCAAATTCAAGCGTGTCACTGTTGTCTGTGGTCTCAATCGCCTCAGCTTTCGTAACTCCCAGATTAACAACCACTGCAACTGCGTTAACTGTGATCTCAAGCTTAGAGCTATCTAGCACATCACGGCTATCTGCATCAACAACGTCATAGCTCATCTCTGGAACGTCACCGGTAAAGTCGCCATCTGGCGTGAAGGTGTAGCTGCCATCAGGGCTCACTGTTAGAGAGCCTACCGGATTGCCATCAGCGTCAACGATATCAACTGGTGTGCCAACAGTAATCTCATCAGGGGTGCCATCACCATTAATGTCTACTTGAACATTATTAACGTTCAACGTGATGTCAGCATCTGTCTCAGAGGCGTTGCCTAATAGATTGCCGTCAACTGGCTGACCTTGATCGGTGCTCTGCGCTTCATCACCATCATTAAAGTCGCCTAAGCGATCTTCACTACCAGCTACTCGGTCTTCATCATAAATGGTGCCAGTGGCACTGTCTGTGCCTATAGTGGCGTTCTGTGCATTGCTGATATCCAGCACTAAGTCTTCTGATTGTTCATAAACATCATCATCCGCCACCGTAATGGTGATGACTGGGGCTTTGGTACTACCCGCTGCAATCTTGACGCTTGCGCCATTGGTGAGGAAGTCTTGGATCTCAGCTTGGGTGCCTAATGTCACTACAATGCCGTCTGAATTAGTGTAACTTATAGAAGCAACGTCCGCCGCTTCGATAGTGCTATTTACTGTATTCAGCTTAACGTCAACAATAGTGTCAAAGTTACTCAGATTATCTTGCGAGACATCAAAGATAAGCAAGTTATCGACACCTTCAGTGGCAGTATCTTTAGTGGCAGTAATAGATACTACTGGCGTATCATCGCCTACTGATGGATCTGCAGGATCAACAGGTGTTTCACCATCTGTGGTGCCATCATCATAGATGGTGGTGTTGACGCTGTCATCAGGGCCTATCGTTGCCGTACCTGAAGTGATATCAGTGACCGTAACGGTAAAGTC